>ERZ1370068.1013-contig-10925_pt1 | contig 59298 bp, 80 predicted proteins | sample MGYA00561227_ERZ1370068 | MGnify/ENA primary metagenome ERZ1370068 (study PRJEB38410, sample SAMEA6850437) | metagenome | study: Metagenomic assessment of the ecological functions of the soil: analysis of the soil microbiota associated with the... | reverse complement strand
CACTTCGTTCAGTTACGTATTGGGCTGGATCGCGCGCGCGTGCTCAGAAGTGCATGTCGAGCGAGATCCGCGCGCGGTTCTCCGTGAACCCCACGCTCGAGTTGACCGTCGCGGTGGAAGTCGAGGTGTTCCCGGTGTCGAAGCGCTGCGTGTAGGTGTACGACAGGTTGAGGTTGAGCCAGCGACAGCAACGCGATGGTGAGATGGCCGAGGCACCGACGCCCTCATCCGTGTCGGCTCCGCCACTGCCGATGTTGGGCCCGCCCGTTGATGCTCTGACCGCCACCGATACCGGTGGTCACGGTCTTGCGATAGTAGGCATTGACGACGGCGCTCGTACGCGTGGTGAAGGCGGTACGATCAATGACGCCGAGGCCCCTGTGGTCTCCACCACGCCGAAGTTCTCGCCGGTGGCGAACATGTCCGAGAACCCGTGCTCAAGCGTCAGGGATACCGCGGCACGGGCGAACGAGTAGGTGGCGGTCGCAGCGAGCGTCAGATCGGGTCCGCGGCTCTTGCCGGAGTCATTGGTCAAGCCGGCCAGGCCGACCTTGCCGTTGAAGGTCAACGGCGTGGTCCCCGTCCCGTAGGTACTCGAACAGCGTCGCGGTCCAGAGCTGGAAGGTCCCGGGGTTCGCCACCCGCTGCCGCTCAGTCACGCAAGGCGTAGCTGCCCGAAACTCCTGCGGTCACGAGCGGGTTGATCTTGCGACCGAACGACGCGATCACCTGGTTCCCCGTGACGTCCTGGTCGCCCCGGAATGTCGGATTGGTGCCCGATGACGTCTGGATTCCCGGACTGCGACGTTCGGCTGGTCAAGTACTCGTACCCGAGGGTCAGCGTGTTCTCGGAGTAGAGCGGGACGCTCTGCGCACGCCGCCCACCGACTGCGTCGTCGTATCACTGGCGCTCGTCGGAAAACGTGTTCACAGAGGTAATACTCGCGAGTCGTCACGGGCCCGATCACATAGTCCGACGTCACCGCCAGGGCGTTACTGGTGAAGGTTTCGCGTTGACCGCCGAAGGTTCGGGACTGTCGGCCTGGCTCGGTTCGTCGTTGTGAGTGAACGCGTCGGAGAGGGTGAATTTCAAGACGGGGCGTAGCCTGCCAGGAGATCTGCCCCACGACCGAATGGAAGTACTAGTACCTCGTCCTGGAAGCTGTCGCGGTTCGCGCTGAACGTGTAGCCGATGATGGCGTTGGTGATCCGCGTTGTCGAAGGAAAACAGCACACTTGGCGCGATCGCGGAGCGGAAGTTGCTGTGGCGGTCGGTCTTGGTCTGATCCAAGTTGTCGGTGTATTCCTCGCTCAGCGAGACAGACGGTTGAAACTACGAACACGGGCCGCTGTGCCCCCACGCCAGCCCAGCGTGGGCAGCACCCGTAGCGGTGCCGATGAGATCGTCGGCGGGGGCGGCGCACCCTCCACGGGTGGCACCGCCCGCCGGATCACCGGCACCGGCGCAACGGGTTCTGACAGCGCGGTTGGCTCCGATCGGACCGAACGGCGTCACCGGCAACGGCGGCGGCGGTGGCTCGGCGGGCGGCGGGGAGTGATCCGGAGTCAGCAGGGCACGACTTCCGGCGTGGCCGCCGGCGCCTTCGGCTTTGGGCGCCGGCGGCGCGACGGGCGTCGTCAGGGCCGGCGTCCTCATCTAGGCGTGGCGCTTCAGGCGTGACCGGCGGCTGCTGGGCGGCGACGAGATCGGGGGGCGAAGGAGAAGCAGGACGACAGAGATTCGAACGACTCGCCGTCCCATCGTGCGGCCCAACTTCAAGCTCTGCTAGAAGAGCCTCTGAGGAACGATGATGATGTCGTTGGGCTTGAGCTGCGCACATCAGCCGACTCCGAGGGGTCGCTTACGATGTCGCTGACTTTGACCTTGAGCACTTCGCGTTTAGGCCCCTCGCCGCGAAGCACTCTGACCTTATTTTCGGATGCGGCAGGCGTGAAACCACCGGCCGCCGCAATGGCCGTCACGATCGTCAGGTCCTTGGTGAACTTGATCTGGCCGGGCACCTCGACCTCGCCGCGGATGTAGACGAGCTCGGCATTCGGTACGACGATGGTATCGCCCGGCTGCAGCCTCGTGTTCTGGCTGACGTCCGCTTCTGGATCATCTTCAACAGATTGATCGGAATCGGCTCCTGACCGCGAAGGACCCGACGCGGACTCGAGGTCGGCCGAGGGCGCGGGCCCGCCGGCGGCCGGAGGTGCCCGCAGCAGCGTCAGGTCTTGAGTCAGCTGCATGGGGCCGGGACGGACAACGCCTCCGATGAAGTACACGGGCCGGCTCCGGATCTCGCGCGCACGCTCACCGTCACGGCGGCGCCCTTCTACCGTCTGCGCGTACATCCTGGTCAGCTGCGCCCGAGCTCAACGACGGTGAGACCCACCGGCCTGTACTTCCCACCGACCAGCGCGAGCGGGACTGCACCGTCGGGACGATACGAAGACGACCTGGTCCAGATCCTTCTGGTCCCAGACCGAGACCACCAAGACGTCGATCGGTCCGCGATGCGATAGGCAGAGCCACCGGAGCTGCAGGAAAACCGGGAAGACGCCGCGAGAAAGAGACCAACAGAGCGACGGTGAAGACCTTCACGCAGCCGCGTGAGTCCATGTCCTGCGTCGTCTCCCCCGTTAACTCTTTCATAAATTTGGATTCTATCTCGAGCCATCCCACGATGCTCCAGTTTATTGCTCGCGACCGTCACCGCCGGGCGGGCGGGATGATGAGCTCCTGTCGCATCTGTCCGCTGGTGCCGGGGTAGCTCAGAGGCAGAGCAACTGATTCTGTAATCAGTAGGTCGCGGGTTCAACTCCGCCCCCGGCTCCACCATCGCTCCGAGGTCGAAGCGTCGTCTCAGAGCCCCGACGCCGCCCTGCGAGAGACAAACGAACTGTTCGCACAGCCGCTAGCGGAGAGGCTCGTCCGGTACGCGCCCGGTGGTGTACCTCCACGGCGTTTTTGGTGATACAGGGGAGGCCTCGTCTATGGTGCGAGGACGTCCTCGAGCGGAGGACAATCGTTCCAGGGGGGCGCGACGGCGGCGATCGATCCGGTAGCGTTTCGGGAGTTCGAACGGCAGGGCACGACCGCGTCGCCCACATCGTACGGCGACTTCTTCGAGCCGGTGACGGCGAAGACGATCGGGCCACTCCTCGATGCCGCCGGGTGCGGCTGGGCAGCCGGATCCCTGGACATCGCCACTGGCCCCGGCTCGGTGGCGGCCGCGGCGGCGGCCAGGGGTGCGGACGTCGTCGGTATCGATCTCTCGCCGCGGATGGTTGCGGTGGCGAAGGCCCGTCATCCCATGCTCGACTTCGCGAGGGAGACGCCGAGCGACTCCAGTTCCCGACGGGCCGGCTCGACTCCGTGGTCTGTAACTTCGGTATCGGCCACTTCGCGCGACCCGAGAGTGCGGCCGTGGAGTTCGTGCGGGTCGTTGGCTCCGGCGGGCAGGTGGCCCTGTCGTGGTGGGACGGGCCGACGCTGGCGCGCGTGAACGGCATCTTCTTCGACGCCATGGCCGAGGCGGGGGCCGATCTGCCGCCGAGCGTGCCGACCGGGCCGCCGCCCTACCGATTCGCCGACGAGGCCGGAGCTGCGAGCGCTGCTCACCATCGCCGGTCTCAAGGACGTCACGGTGCGCACGCTCACGTGGACGCACTGTATCCCGGCGGTCGACGCGTGGTGGGAGGGCGGCCTCAGCGAGCTCGTGCGCGCCTCGGCCGGGGTCCTCGGCCCAGTCCCCGGCGATGCAGCGGAAGATCCGCGCGGCATTCTGAGCGGCTGGCCGAGGCCTATCGCACCCGCGACGGCTCTCGCGGTGCCGAGCGTGGCGAAGATCGCCGCCGGCTGCCGGCCGTAGCGTCCCGCACCGCTCAAACGATTTAGGAACCCCCGCGTCCATTCGGTAGGATGGACGCATGCTGACTGCCGCACAGTCTCTCGGGGCGGCGAGCGCGGCAGCCGGCGCGGCTCCGATGCCCGTCTTCCCGCGGGCGCGTCGTGGCCATCGCCCGCAACACCTTCCGCGAGGCGGTGCGGGACCGGGTCCTCTACAACCTCGTGCTGTTCGTGCTGCTGCTCAGCGTACGAGCGCGATCTTCCTGGGCGCGGCCTCGGCACTCGCAGGACGCCAAGATCATCGTCGACCTCGGGCTTGAGCGCGATGCTGCTCTTCGGCGCGTTCATCGCGATCTTCGTGGGCGTGGGGCTGGTGTGGAAGGAGATCGAGCGCCGCACGCTCTACACGATCTTCGCCAAGCCGGTCGGGCGCAGCGAATTCCTACTCGGCAAGTACCTCGGCCTGTGCGCGACCCTCGCCGTCAACGTGGCGGTGATGGGCGCCGGGGTGACGCTGGTGCTCCTCTACGTGGTGCGCGGCACGACGCCGCTGGTGCGGGGCGCTGTGGCCGGCGGTGGGCTTGATCTACCTCGAGCTCACCATCCTCACCGCGGTCGGCGCTCGTGTTCTCGTCGTTCTGCGTCGCCGATCGTCTCCGCGTTCGGCTCGCTGGCGGTGTTCGTGATCGGTCACTTCAGCCTCGAGCTGAAGGGCTTCGCCGCAGTCATCGACAGCGCGCCCCTGCGCGGCGCGCTCGGTGGGCATCTACTACCTGCTGCCGAACCTGTCGACGTTCAGCTTCATCACGCCGGCGGCCCACGGCATCGCCCCTCCGGCCGGGCACCTGGCCGTCGCCCTCGCCTACACGCTCGCCTGGGACGGAGCACTGCTCTCCCTGGCCGCGCTCGCCTTTGCCCGCCGTGACCTCCGCTAACCTTCTGCCGAAGCTCGATGCCCAGACGCGCCGCCGTGACCTGGTGCTGGGGCTCATGCTCGTCTCTCAGCCTCGGCGCCAGCATCGAGCTGGCCCGCGTGCTCGACGCCAGGCGGCCTGCGCTGCGCGCCCTCGTGCAGGACGAGGTGCCGTACCAGTGTCGCCGGAGACTCGCGCGGCAGCTCAGCCTCGGCTTCAGCGGTCTCGCCGCCGACTGGTATTGGCTCTAACGCGCTGCAGTACATCGGCCGCAAGCTCGAAGAGCAGACGCCGCGCGGGCAGAGGTGGCGCAGGCGGCCGAGCTCGACCGCCTCAAGGCGCGCTCAGATCCACGCGGGTCCTCGTGCCGCCTGTTCGATTCATGATCACCTGCACGCTCGACCCGCGATTCACCGCGGTGCTACGAGTTCGCCGCGGTCGTGCTGCCCGTGGTGGACGTGTCGCGCCGCGGTGGCCTTGCTCGAGAAGGGCATCCAGGCCAACCCGGATCAGTGGTATCTGCACCAGCAGCTCGCGTGCATCTACTGGCAGCGCTGGCGACTACCTGGCCGCCGCCGACGCCATTCGCCGCGGCGCCCGCATGACGACGGCGCGCTGGATGGAGCGGATGGCCGAGACGCATGGAGGCCAAGGGCGACGATCCCCAGGTGGCGCGCGCGATGTACGCCCGCATGTACGAGCAGGCCCAGGACGACCAGGTCAAGCAGTGGGCACTCAAGCGCGACTGATGGAGCTCCGCTCCCTCGAGGAGCGGGCCCAGATCCGGCGCGTCCTGGCGGTGTTCGTGGCGGCTCAGCGCCCGCTGCCCGGGCGCCTGGGGCGACTCACCGCGCCCCTGCGCGCGGCCGGCCTGCGGACCGACGGGCGTGGGCAACCGCTGGACCCGTCGGACACGCCCGTACCTGCTCGTGGTGAGCGCGCTCGGCTGTGACGTCACGCTGCATCCCGCCTCCACGGTGCCGCGCGGATGAGCGCCATCGAGATCGAGGGCCTCAGCAAGGACTATCCGACCGGCTTCCTGCACCTCGAGAAGGTGCGGGCGCTCGACGGGCTCTCGCTCACGGTGGAGCGCGGGGAGATCTTCGGCTTCCTCGGCGGCAACGGCGCCGGCAAGACGACGGCCATCAAGATCCTCATGCGTCTCGCATGACGCCCACCGCGCGGGCCGTGCACATCCTGGGTCACGACACGCAACGATCATTGGGTCTCGCGCCCGCATCGGCTACCTGCCGGAGCAGCCGTACTTCTACGACTACCTGACCGCCCGCGAGCTGCTCGAGTACTGCGCGGAGCTGTTCGGCTACTCGCGGGCCGACCGTCGGGCGCGCGCCGTCGAGCTGCTGCGCCGCGTGCAGCTCGACGAGGCGGCGTGGAATCGCCAGCTGCGGAAGTTCTCCAAGGGGATGCTGCAGCGGGTCGGCCTGGCCCAGGCGCTGGTGAACGATCCCGAGCTGGTCGTGCTGGATGAGCCGATGAGTGGCCTCGACCCGATCGGCCGCCGGCAGGTCCGCGACCTCATCGCCGGGCTGCGACACACCGGCGTGACCGTCTTCTTCTCCTCGCACATCATCGCCGACATCGAGGTGCTGTGCGATCGGGTGGCGATCCTGCACAGGGGCCGGCTGGCCCATCTCGGCCGCCTCGAGGAGCTGCGCAGTCGTGAGGACAGCTGTGGTCACCTCGAGATCACGGTGGAGGGCGCCGCGGTGCCGGTGCTGGAGGATGCGCTGCGCAAGGTGGAGGGAGCCCAGGTGACCGCCACGCCGGCCGGCGCACGCATCGACGCTGCCGTCGGAAATCATGGTCGATCAGGCCCTCGAGGCCGCGCGCACCTGCAGGGCGCGCGTCTGGTGTCGGTGCAGCCGGTGCGGCAGTCCCTCGAGGAGCTCTTCGTCCCCGAGGGGCCGCGAGCCCTGCACGCGGACTGACGTGGCTGACCCGATCCGCCGCCGGCTCTCATCGTGGACGACGAGCCGCTCATCCTCGAGGTGCTCACCGAGCACTTCAAGAGCGACTACGACGTGGAGACCGCGCTGAACGGCGCCGACGCGCTCGGGGCCGTGCTGACGGGCGCGGCCCGACGTCGTCCTGCTCGACATCAACATGCCGCGCATGAACGGGATCGAGGTCCTGAAGGACATCAAGCAGATCGACCGCCTCGATTGCGGTCATCATGGTCACCGCCAAACGAGCAGATCACGCTGGCCGCCGAGGCGCTCACCGCGGGAGCCTTCGCCTACGTCCCCAAGCCGTTCGACTTCCGCTATCTCGACCACATGCTGGCGTCGATCCTCGATCGCCCATCCGGCCAGCGACGCCTGAGCCCGCGAGGCGGGCGAGACCCTGACCGGTCTCGCCGCCTTGGCCTGACGGTCTCGCCGTCTTGGTAGGATAGCGGCACCCGCCATGGACGAGTTCCAGCGACTCTCGCGATCAGGCCCGGGCGTGCGCGGTGCGCGGCCGCTACGCGCGAGGCGGAGCGCGCGTTCCGTTCGGCCCTGCAGACCACGCCCCGGCGACGCCCGGCTCTCCGGTGGAGCTGGCCCTCGTCCTGCGCCGGCTGCGCCGATCCCGCCGAGGCCGAACCCCACCTGCGCGAGGCGCTCGCGCAGGCGCCCGGCATCGCGTCGACGCACGCCGAGCTCGGCGCGATCCTCTTCGAGCAGGGGCGGTACCCCGAGGCGGCCGTCGCCTATCGCGAGGCGGTCCGGCTTCACCCCGACTTTGCCAAGGCGCATCTCTGCCCTCGGTCTGGCCCTCGAGCGCGAAGGCGACTTCACGGGTGCGGAGGCCGCCCTGCGCGAGGCGTCGCGCCTCAAGCCGGCTGACCCGCTGGCGCGCGCCAACCTGGGACGCGTCCTGCGGCGTCAGCGTCGTCCCGCCGAGGCCGAGACGCTGGCCCGCACCGCGCTGGCGGACACGCCGTCCGACGCCGAGGCGTGGCTGCGCTTGGCCGGCGCGCTCCTCGAGCAGGGTCGCCATGCGGAGGCGGCGGACGCGTTCCGGACCGCGGTGGAGCAACGGCCCCACGACGCGCGAGGGCACCTGGGCCTCGGTCTGGCGCTCGAGCGCCAGGGCCGCGCTGGCTTCGCCACGCCAGCGCTGCGGCAGGCGTTGCGCCGGCGGCCCGACGATCCCCGCGCTGCGCCAGGCGCTGGGGCTGAACCTCAAGTCGCGGCATCGCTACGTCGAGGCGGTCGACGCCTTTCGCGAAGCGTTGCGTCTGGACCCCGACGATAACCGCGCGCGCTATCACCTCGGCGTCGTGCTCGAGCGCCAGGGCCGCTTCGACGAGGCCGCGCTGGCCTTTGCCGAGATCGATGCGTCGCCGGCCGCAGATCGCGCTCGCGCACGCCGCCCTGGCGCTGGTCTGGCGGCGTCCAGGGGCGGTGGAGCGCCGCGGCCGATGCCTACGGCGAGGCCATCCGGCTCCGTCCCGCCGACGCCGATCTGCATGCGGGCCGCGGCCTTCACGCTCGGCGCGCTGCGGGCGCTACGCCGAGGCCGAAGAGGCCTTTCGGCAGGCAGTGGAGCTGCGGCCCAACGACGGTGACCTGCACTACGAGCTCGGCGTCGCGCTTGGCCGTCAGGGGCGGCACGCCGAAGCCGAGGTGGCCCTGCGCGAGGCGATCCGGCGTCGATCCCGGCCACATCCGCGCCCACGCCAACGTCGCGCTGGGTCTCGGCCGCCAGGGACGGCACACCGAGGCGGAGGCCGCCTATCGGGTGGCGCTGGCGCTGCGTCCGGTCACCCCGCGCTGCAGCGCGGCCTCGGCGCTCTCGCTCTACTGGCAGCGGCCGCCACGACGAGGCGCGGCGCGCGTTCGAGATCGCGATCCGTGCGGCCCGACTACGTGCGCGCGCACTGCGACCTGGGCGAGCTCCTCGCCGAGGACGGCCTGATGGAGGATTCAGAGCGCGCGTATCGCGAGGCGGTGCGCCTGAAGCCCGATTCGCCTGGCCGGCCTCGCCGGGCTGACACGCGTCCTGATCGAGCAGCGTCGCTGGGCCGAGGTCGAGACGATGGCGCGGGCGGTCATCGCGCTGAACTTCGAGAGCGCGCTCGCGCACTTTGGTCTGTGGCGGGCGCTCGAGCTGCAGGCCAAGTGGCCGGAGCTCGAAGCCTCCGGCCCGGGCGTTCCTCGCCGTCCGTGCGGATCACGCCGACGCTCGCGCCGACTGGGCCGGCCCTGCACGAGCAGGGGAGCTACGAGGCGGCCGAGGCCGCCTACGCGACGGCGGTCCGGCTCGGCCCCGATCTACCGCGCTTTCGCGAGGGACTGGCGCTGGCCCGGCAGGCGCGCAGGTCAGCGTCCGGCCTGACCGGCCGGCGCCGCGCCGGGCGCGACGTTGAAGCAGACTGCGAAACTCCTCCGAGCTCAGGCGGCGGGCACATCGGGGCGCTGGCGGGGCTTCTCCATCACGCCGGCCGGATCCGTCTCGACGGCGTTCGTGGTCTTGGCGAACAGCCGCACGAGGCCGACGCGCTTCCTTCTCGCCCTTGGTGGTGGCGGCGGCCGCCGCCTGGTCGCGATCGTGAGCAACCGGCTGTCGAGCTTGACGTAGCCGGCCACCGTCGAGGCTGATCAGGCTCTTGCCCTCGGCCGCCGGCTGGACGCGTAGTCGATCACCACCACAGCCTCGCCATGGATGTCGGGCAGGGATCTTGTGCTGGTACACGCCGCGCGCTTGCATCAGCCGCAGCCCATCTCCGCGGTGCACGAGCTCGAACGTGCCCACCGATGCCCCAGCCGTCGTCGCGATCCCAGTCCGGTGGGCGTGCGCCAGATCCGGTAGCGGGCGAACTTCAGCGTGCGGGCCACGTGGCTGGCGAACTCCGGGTGGTCGAGCAGGTACTCGAAGCGTCCCGGCGTCCCACGAAACGGTTCGCCCGGGACCCTGACCGAGTAAAGCGATGCGTTGTCGGTCACGGGCTGAATGCGTGCCCGGACGGCGGCGGGTAACTGCGGGGGAAGGTCGGCTCCGCGCCCCAGCGCGCACATCGGCCGCGCCAGTTCCCAGCACGACGAGAACCAGCCCGAGCAGCCGAGCGGCGGGGCGAAACTTCACGACGGCTGGATTATGACACAGGGGCGCCGACGGCCCTCGCGACAGCCTCGGCAAAGCACAGCCTCGGCAAAACCCTGTCGCTGGTCCACAAAAATGTCGTGGGTACTGCAACGTGAAATGTCATCCCCGGGGCGGGTAGCCAGCTTTGAGGGCGCGGAGGGGATCATAGGCGCAGCGCCAGGGATGCGGCTGGCGGGGCGGGGCCGGCAGCGCGGCGGCGAGCTGAGCGAGGGCGGTGGTGAGGCGTGGGGGCGCGGGCGGCGTGGCGCGACGGCGCGCGGTGCCGGGCGCGCCCGGGGACGAGGGCGAAGTCGGCGGCTGGGGAGGGCACCGTGGCGATGATGGTCTGGTCGGCGAGCACGACGCCGCGGCCGTCCAGGAGCTCGCGCACCTCGACGCGGCGCCGGGCGTAGGAGCGGCCATGCGGGCCCCGAGGGATTTGAATCAGCCGGGGGCCGAGGCGCACGGTGTTATCGCGGGCGACGACGCGCGCATAGCGGCAGCTCAGCACGAGAGCCAGATCGCGCGGCGCCGACCGCCAGACCGCCTGGGGGCGCCGGGGGCGGGCGAAGCGGCGGTTGAGGTCAGCGCGGAACTCCGGCAGGAAGGCGTTGGCGTCGGTGCACGTGGCGATGCCGCGCAAGCGCAGTTCGCTGACGAGCCGGTCTTGCAGCGTTTCCCAGAGGCGTTCGATGCGGCCCTTGGCTTGCGGCGAGTGGGCCTGCGATGAAGCCGATGCCGAGCTCGTGCAGCATGCGGCCGACGTGGGTCGGGCTCTGGGCGCCCGCGAGCTGTTCGTCGAGGACCAGTGGGCGTCGGTGCGGACGAGGATAGTTGACGCCGTCGCCGTAGAGCGCCACGGGCAGGCCGACTGGAGGTGAGGATCTGGTGGAGCAGGGTCGTGTAGCCGTGCAGATCTTCGGTGGGCCGGAAGTGCAGCGCCACGACCTCCGAGGTGGCGTCGTCGATGAGCGCCGAGCAAGGTCAGCCGGGGCCGCGCGCCTGCGAGCCAGTCGAAGGGGCTGCCGTCGAGCTGCACCAACTGCCCGGCGGCCGGCTTCGCGGGGGCGCCGGCTGCGGTGCTGGGGCGGGCGCCGGCGATGCCGCGCGAGGCAGGTCGAGGCGCCCGTCGCAAGCGGCGGACCGATTCGCGCGACATGGCCAGCCCATGCTGCTCGCTCAGCTTCTCGGTGACGTGCGTGTCATTGAAGCCGGCGTACCGATCGCGCAGCAGCGCCTGGACCTGGGCACAGAGCGCGGCGGGCAGGCGGCGATGGGAGGGCCGGCCGCGCCCTTGATGGCGCAGGCCCACCGCCCCCGTCAGCCGATAGCGCTGCTTGAGGCGCTGGAACTGGCGCGGGGTCAGGTGCAGGGCCGAGGCTCCCTCCCGGTTGGTGATGCGTCCCGCCACGGCGGCGGCCACGAGGCCCGCCAGGGGCAACTCCTTGCGGCTCATCGTGAAAGTCTCCATGAGGGGACGACATTTTCACGGAGCAGTTACCCACGACATTTCTATGTAGCAGTAGCAAGCCTCGGCAAAGCCCTTGACGCGCCACGGAGCCGGCCGTAGGCTCGGCCCGATCCTCGCGCTTTCGTCCGGAACCGTCCGGACCGCAAGACGCAGGAACAAGGATGCCGCGAGTCTCCACCGGGTCGCGTCGCCGCCGTGAATCACTACCTCTATGCGGTGGTGGATCGCCTCCCGACGTCGTGGCAACGCCCGTCGAGCGGGATCGGCAGGCGCCGCCGTCGTGCCCCAGCGCGTGGACGACGTCGTCGTGCTCGCCAGCGTCATCGAATCCGTTGCCACCCGCCACCCCGCGAACGCTCGCGCTTCACCACGACGTCGTCGGCTCCGTGATGGACGCCGCCGCGCTGCCTGCCCTTCCACTACGGCACCACCATTCCGTTCGCCGCGCTGTCGGAGTGGCTCGCCGTCCGCCGGGCCGCCGTGACCGCCGCGCTCTGCCGCCGTGCGTGACTGTGTGGAGATGAGCGTGAAGCTGCTGCGGCTGGACTGTGCGATCGATCAGCAGCGCGCACGGAGCCGGCGCGGAGCGCCCCGGAGCGACTGCGGCGCCGGGGAGCGCGAGCCTGCGGGCCCTGGCCGACGCGCTCGTCGAGCGCGCCGCGCTCCCGAGCGTGGGACTACCGGCCGTCCGGCAGCGGCGGCAACGTGGTGGGCTCGGTCGCGTTCCTGGTGCCGCGCGCGGATCTGACGGGCTTTCTCTCCGCATCGCGCCGGTCGCATCGCGCGCCGTCGGGGTGGCCGTGGTGCCCGACCGGCCCCTGGCCTCCCTACTCGTTCGTGCCCCCGCTGGACCGGGCTCCGCTGGGCCGGGTCGTCCTCGCCGGCCCCCGGGGCTCCGGCATGCCGCGGATCGGCCAGGGTCAGTCTGAGGCCCGTGCCCAGGTGCCTTGCCCGCCGGTGGAGGGTGAGATACGCTGGCCGCGCACTTTCGGGAGGGCTCGATGGCGAGACTGGCGCGCACCGACGTCGAAGCGCTGATGCAAGAGCGTCCCGAGGCGACCCTGGAAGTCGCGCTCGGACGTCTTCGAGGTGTTCGCCAGCGGATCGTTGACGGACGAGGTCTACATCCTGGAGGACGTCGCCGGCAAGCGGATCGCGATCGCACCGACGGCGCTCAGGGACAAGTACCGGCGGGGGTGAGCCATGGCCATCATCGTCATCTCTCATCAGATGGGCGCGGGCGGTCCGGAGCTCGGCATGGCGCTGTCAAGCGCCTCGGCTACCGCTACGTGGACCAGGAGCTGCTCCAGGACGCGGTCCGTCGCTACGGTCTCGCCGAGGACAAGCTCTCGCACCTCGACGAGTCGAAGCCGACGCTTCTTCGAGCGCTTCGACACGGAGACCCGCCACCACATCACCGTGCTGCAGACGACCCTGCTGGAGCTGGCCGAGCTTGACAACTGCGTGTTCATGCGCGGTGGCGGTCAGTGGCTGCTGCGCGGCGTTCCCACGTGCTGCGCATGCCGGGTGATCGCGCCGTTCGAGCAGCCGCGGTCCGACAGCACCTCGTGAAGCGGGCCGCCGCGATGGGCGAGACGTTCACCCAGCGCAGCGCCGCCGAGGCCGTGCGGCGTGACGATGTGCGAGAAGGCCGGTCGGATGCGCTACCTCTACGAGGTGGACATCTCCGATCCCATGCTCTACGAGCTGATCGTCGAACACGGAGATGCTCCGCTACGACGCGGTGGTCGAGATGATCGAGACGCTGATGCGCCGTCCGGAGATTGCCACCACCGAGTGGCCGCGCGGCGTGATCGCCTCGCGCGCCCTGGCCTCGCGCGTGTCAGGTGGCGCTCGCCACGCACCCGAGACCCGCCGATACCGGATCACCGTGGAGGCGCAAGGACGGCGTCGTCACGCTGGAAGGCACGACGGCGCTCGAGCGGGCGCTCGAGGTCGCGCGCGAGCGTGCCGGGCGTGCGCGACGTCCGGACGCGCCAGCTCGAGATCCCGCCGATTCCACCGTTCGTGGCGGACTGGGGCCGAGAGGACCCATCCGCCGCTCCGTCCCGGCGCCAGCTTCGCAGTGCGCAGTCGATCGCGCCCGACTGGCCGGCTCGCTCAGCGCGTGGGCGGAGATGTCGAGGGGGCGGTGGGGGCGGACGTGTCGGGTGATTCGGCGATCTTCAGCTGGATCGGTCTTGCGCTGACGGGCGCGGACGATCTCCAGCGGGACCGTCTTGCCGGAGCTCGGCGTCGGACGACAGGCGCATGAGGTGGTGGTAGTCGTCCGACGGACATGCCGCCGAAGTTCACGATGACGTCGTTCGGCTGCAGCCCGGCGGCACCGCGGCCGGACTTCGCCGGATGGACGCGGGCGACGATCGCGCCGTGGGTGTTCTCGGCAGGCCGAGCGACTGGACGAGCTCTTCCGTGAGCGGCTGCAGCGAGACGCCGATCCAGCCGCGCGTGACCTTGCCCCGCTCGATGAGCTGGCTGGTCACCCGGCGCGCCATGTTGGCCGGGATCGCGAAGCCGATGCCCTGGCCGGTCGGCGAGGATCGCGGTGTTGATGCCGATGACCTCGCCGCGCAGATTCACGAGCGGCCCGCCGGAGTTGCCCGGGTTGATCGACGCATCGGTCTGGATGAAGTTCTCGTAGGTCGCCAGCCCTACCTCGGCGCGGCCGGTGGCGCTGACGACGCCGACGGTGCACGGTCTGGTCGAGCCCGAACGGGTTGCCGATCGCAATGGCCCACTCGCCCGACCCGGAGTGTGTCGGAGTCCCCGAGCTTCGCGACCGTCGAGCTCGCCGGTCGGGCTCGAACTGCACCACGGCCAGATCCGTCTTGGAATCCACGCCGACCGATCCGGCCCCTGACACTCTTCGCCTGACGACAGGCTTCACCGTGACGCTGTCGGCGCCGAGGATGACGTGGTAGTTGGTCAGCACGAACCCACGCTTGTCGATGATTGACCCCGGAGCCGAGGCCGGGTCGACGGAACTCCTCGCGGCGGCCGGATCCCGCCGCGTGCCGAAGAACTGGTCGAAGAAATCCTTGAAGAACGGGTCGTCGGTGCCGAAGGCCCGGGATCGCGACTGCGGCCGCCGGCCGCTGGCGACCTGGACGGTGCCGATGTTGACGACGGCCGGCCGCACCCGCTCGGCGACGGAGACGAAGGCCGCCTGGAGCGCGTCGGCGGTGGCGCTGGCGTTCGCGCTGGGCGCGGCGGCGCGGACCCGGCCGCTCGCCAGGAACCCGTAGACCCCGAACCCGAGGCCAGCAAACGCGAAGAGGACGCTGGCCATCAGCGCGGTCCGTGCCGTCTGCGCTGTCACGGGATTCGGCTCAGCACAACCCGCGGAAACGTGGCAAAACTACTCAAAAGTCGGCCTTTTTCCTTGACCCTTTTGTCGTGAAAAGGGACAATGCGCCATTGCGTCGTAATCGTCCAGAGCCTCGTAAGAGCGTGTTTTCTCGGGCCTTGAGCTTGCGCGCTATGCGTTTGCATGCTCGGGCCTCGCTCGCGGAGGCGCAACCGGCCGCCAACTCTACCACCCAGTCGTCCACTGCCACGCCGTCCTCCGCGTCGCTGCCGAGCCCAACCCGGGGCGCGACCCAACGTGGCGGCGCCCGCTCCGGGTTCGATCCGAAGCATCGCCGGGACCCGACTATCGGCTCGGCAACGGGGACGTGCTCGAGGTGCAGATCGCCGGCCGTCTCGACGTCACGCCGCATGCAGGTGATCGTCGATCCGGAGGGACCGTCAACATCCCGCCGCTCGGGCGCCATCCGGTGGGCGGGCTCACGCTCCTCGAAGCCAACCGTCAGATCGCCGAGCGGGCCCGGACCATGCTCCGGTTCTCCGACGTCAGCGTGGCGGTGGCCGCGCCCCGTGCCTTCGAGGTCGTCATCTCGGGTGAGGTCGAGCGACCCGGCACGGTGCTCGGCGATGGCCATGCAGCGCCTGCACGAGGTGATCCTCAACGCCGGCGGGATCACGCCGCGCGGCGGCGTGCGCCGCGTGCAGGTCCTGCGGGCCAACGAGACTCGCGTCGTCGATCTGCTCCGCTTCGAGCTGCGCGGCGATCTCTCCCAGAATCCCTACGTGGAAGACGGCATGCGCGTGTACGTGCCGCCGCGGAGGCCCTCGGTGGTCCTGAGCGGCGCGGTGCGGCGCCCGGGCGAGTACGAGCTGGCGCCGGGCGCGGCTCGCTGCGCGAGGTGCTGGACCTGACCGGCGGGCTGGCGCCGGGCGGCGGCCGGCTCGGACGCGCGACTGACCCGCATCGGCGCCGACGGGCGGAACGAGACGTCCTCGGTCGATCTCCGCACAGCGCTGGCTTCGCCCCCAGCGACGTGCGGCTGGAGGGGGCGACGCGCTCTTCGTGCCGTCGCTGGCGATCCTGCAAGACATCGTCGAGGTACGCGGCGCCTTCATCGGCAGCACCGACAGCAGCAAGACCCAGACCGCCGGCAAGACGACGATCGTGCAGCGCTTCGAGCTGTCGCAGGGCGAGCGGGTGCGCGACGTCACGATCAGGGCCGGCGGGGCCGCGGCCTACGCGCGATCTCCAGCCAGGCCTTCGTCGATCGCAGCGGCACGACCGGCCCGCCAGCGCGTGCCCGCTCGACCTGCACCGGCTGCTCGTCGAGAAGGACGAGACGCAGAACATCCTGCTCCAGAACGGCGACGTGCTCGACGCTGCCGGTGGTGGAGGACAGGTCTACGTCGTGGGCGAGGTCAAGGCGCCGGGCGCCCAGGACTTCCGGCCGGACCTCACCCCGCGGGAGTACGTAGCGCTGGCTGGCGGCCCCAACAATCGGGCGAAGATGTCGGAGACGATCGTCACGTTCCGTAACGGGCGCACCTACGCGATGGCCGAGCGCCTCCGCTCGAGGCGGGCGCGGTCGTGACGGTACCGGAAGTGGCCGTGAAGTGGTGGCAGGACTACCTGCTCATCGCGCAGGTCGTCGCCAGTCTCGTCACCGCGTACACCGGGCTCTACATCATCTTTGGCGGTGGAAACTTCAACAACAATAACAACAACTAGCGATGTACGAGTCGTACTGGCAGTCTCAGTGAACCGCCGTTCGACAACTCGCCGAATCCGAAATTCTTCTACCTGTCGCCCGAGCACGAGGAGGCGCTGGTCCGGCTCGTCTACACCGTGCGCCACCGCAAGGGCTGCGGCATGCTCATCGGCGAGTACGGCTGCGGCAAGACCACGCTCGTCCCGCGCGCTGATCCAGCGGCTGGAGGCCGAGCGCTACGAGATCGGCCTGCTCACCAACCCGAGCTGGACCGCGGTGGATTTCCTGCGCGAGATCCTCTACCAGCTCGGCCAGGAGACGGCCGAGAAGAACAAGCCCGAGCTGCTGCACTGGCTCTACGACGTGTTCTACGGCAACTTCCGCGAGGGCCGCGACACCGTGGTGATCGTGGACGAGGCGCAGCTGATCGAGGACGTCGGCGTGTTCGAGGAGCTGCGGCTGCTGATGAACTTCCAGACCGACGACCGGTTCCTGGTGACCATCCTCCTCATCGGCTCGCCGGAGCTCGCCGTCAAGATCCGCCGGCTCAAGCATCTCGACCAGCGCATCTCCATCCGCTACCACCTCAACGCGCTCGACGCCACCCACACCGCCAACTACATCGCCCATCGCCTGAAGATGGCCGGCCGCACCGCGCCGATCTTCACGCCAGGAGGCCGTCCAGCTCATCTTCGACTTCACCGCGCGGCACGCCGCGCGAGATCAACAACCTGTGCGACGTCGCGCTGCTGGTCGGCTTCACCAAGCGCGTCAAGGAGATCGGCGAGAAGATCATCGCCGAGGTCATCAAGGACATGGTGGGCGTGTCCTGATGGTGCGCATGAGCGACCTAGTGCGCGGGGTGGTGCGAGAGCTTCCGCCCCGGCCGGCCGAGCGCGCGCCCGAGCCCGCCGTGGAGGCCGCGCCTGCCGGGACGCCGGCCCGCGCCACCTGCACCGCCACGTCCCCGCCCGGAGCCGCCCGCGGCGCCCCTCGCCGCCGCCGCCGATCGCGCCGCCCCGCGCGCGCGCGTCGGCGAGCCGGTGGCGCCTTCGGGAGCCGAGTCGAGGACTCCGAGCCACTGCTGGGTGGGCTTCAAGATTTGCTGCTCGAGGTCCGGGATCTCGTCCGCAATCCGAGCGGCTTTCCCGGTCCCGCCTGGAAGCCGTGATCGAGCGCGCGGTGACCTCGCTCGAGCGCTCGCCGGATCTGTTCTGCGGTGGCCAACAACCCGGCCGCGCCTCCCGGGGTCGACTACCTCGGCGTTTCACCAGGCGCGGGTGGCGGTGATGGCGATCCGCATCGGCGCCAACGTCGGCTACGACCATCGCCGGCTCCGGGCCCTCAGGCCTCGCCGGCTGCCTGATCGACGTCGGGCTGTGGCAGATGCCGGAGACCTTGCTGCGCCGGGTGGACTCGCTGGCCGGCGAGGAGCTGGCCGCGTATCGAAGGCCATCCTCGATTGTCAGCCGACATCATCCGGCGCTGGGACCCGCCGGACGAGCACGTCATCCAGGCGGTCCTCGAGCATCACGAGCGCGAGCAGGGGCAAGGCTTCCCGCAGGGGCTGACCGCCGCCGCGATGGACGCCGACGCGAAGATCCTCGGCCTGGCCGACACGTACACGAGCCTCACCGTGCCGCCGAGCGCGCGCCCGCGCCTGCGCCCGCACGAGGCGGTGCGCGAGATCGTCAAGTCGCGCCACGAGAGCTTCCCCTCGGCGCTGATCAAGGCCCTGCTCTCCGAGATCTCGGTGTTTCCGCCCGGCACCGTGGTGCGCCTGAACACCGAGGAGATCGGCCGCGTGATCGCGGTCAACCGCAACCATCCGCTGCCGCCCGCGCATCGAGGTGGTGGCCGACTCGCGGGGCAATCGATTGCCGACCCCCAAGGTCATCGACCTGTCGGAGACACCGTTCCTGTACGTGACCGGTCCCGTGTCCGAAGGCAACCGCTAGATGGCCCAGTTCGAGCCGAATCTCCGGGACTACTGGCAGATCGTCCGCCGCCGGCGGATGATCATCGTCGCCTCCACGGTGCTGGTCGCGCTGTTCAGCTTCTGGTTCGCCAAGCAGAAGGTGCCGGTCTACCAGGCCACCTCCGCGGTGAAGTTCGAGCAGTCCACCGCGCTGAGTGGGCTGCTGGTGGAGGTGCTGTCCTACTCCAGCGCCGACAACATCGAGACCCAGGCCACGCTCATCAAGAGCTATCCGATCCTCGAGGACGTGGCCGCGCCGGCTCGGCCGCCTGCCCCAGACCACCGGCGGCGAAGCGCTGCGTGAGTCACGCGCCTACACCAACACGCTGGAGAACCTGGCCGAACAAGATCAAGGTCAACCGGGTCGCCGGCACCAGCATCCTCGAGATCACCGCCACCTCGACCAATGCGGCGGAGACCCGCGACATCGCCAACACCGTGGCCGAGGCGTACCGCGACTACAACAAGGCCAACCGCAACGCGCGCGTCATCGAGGCGCGCAAGTTCATCGAGACCCAGCTGAAGGAGGTCGAGGGGCGCGTGCGCCGGGCCGAGGAGGAGGTGTGGGCGTTCCGCGACGCCAATCGCATCATCTCGCCGGGCGCCGAGTCCTCGATGCTCCTGTCGCTGTTCACCCAGGTGCGCGGGGACATCGAGAAGACCCGGCAGCAGCGCGTCGAGCTCGACCAGGTGAGGGCCCGGCTCGAGAGGACCGACCCTCGTCAGCGCCACCGAGCGTGTATACATCGACACGCAGAACCCGGCCGTCCAGCGCCTCACCTCCACCCAGACCGACCTCATCCTCGAGCGCAACAACCTGGCCCTGGAGGTGACCGACAAGCACCCCCGCCTGCAGGCCATCGACGATCGGCTGCGCGAGGTGCGCCAGGAGATGCGCCGCGAGCTGAACGCCCAGATCGCGCTGCTGCGCAATCGCGAGGAGATCCTCAATCGGCAGATGGGCGATCTGATGCAGCGCAACCGCGAGGTGCCGGCCGTCGAGCTGAACCTGCAGCGGCTGCAGCGGGACGCCAAGGTCAACGACGACCTCCTCACGCTCCTGAAGACGCGCCATCAGGAGGCGCTGATCAAGGAATCGGAGGGCGTCGAGGAAGTCACCATCGTCGTCCGGCCACCGAGCCGGCGGCGCCCATCGGCAGCGAGGCGTTCAACACGGTCCTGGTGGGCGCGCTCCTCGGGCTCATGCTGGGCGGCGTGCTGGCCTTCGTGCAGGAGACGCTCGACACCTCCATCGGCACCATCGAGGACGTCGAGTCCTACCTCGAGGTCCCGGTGCTCGGCATCGTGCCGCACATCGATCCGCGCGGAGACCATGCAGCGCGCTCATCGAGCGCCGGCCCGGGCTGGCCCAGATGGACCCCGAGGCGCTGCAGAGCCACGCGCTGCTCATCACCCACTTCGATCCCAAGTCGCCGGTGGCCGAGGCCTACCGCACCCTGCGCACGAACATCCAGTTCGCGCGGCTGGAGCGCGGCGGCAAGGTGCTGGTGGTCACCAGCCCCACCGCTGCAGGAGGGCAAGACCACCACCATCGTCAACCTCGCGCTCACCATGGCCCAGAACGGCCAGAAGACGCGGCTGCTGGTCGGCGCCAACCTGCGCCGCCCGAGCATCTACCGGTTCTTCGGCATCGAGCGCGAGCCGGGCTCTCAGCGACATCCTGGTGGGCAACGCGCGCTGGCGCGACTGCATCCGCACCGTGGCCGACATCCTGATGGGCCGCTTCGAGATGGAAGACATCATGGCGGCCCCCGGCCTCGACAACCTGCACATCATCGAGGCCGGGCCCGATTCCCGGCCAACCCGTCCGAGCTCCTGTCCACCCAGCGCGATGGCCGAGTTCCTGCGCGCGGTGAGCGCGGAGTACGACATCGTGCTGATCGACACGCCGCCGGTGCTGCCGGTCACCGACTCCGCCATCGTCGCCGGCCAGGCCGACGGCGTGCTGCTCGTCTACCAGGCGGGCAAGGTCGGCCGCCTCGTGCTCAAGCGGGCCAAGGTCCCATCTCGAGTCCACGCGCGCCAAGGTGTGGGGCGTGGTGCTCAACGACGTGCAGACGGAAGTCTCGGGCTACAACTACACGCACTACTACACGCACTACTACGGCGAGGAGACGCCCTCGCCGCGCGACCGCGGCACGCTGCAGCGCGCGTGGGACGCCATTCGCTCGCGCGTGGGCTGGCGGTGGCCCCGGGCCGGCGGCGATCGCGGCGGCGTCCGGGCTGGACGAGGAAGCGACGCCGCGCTCGGCCGCGGCAGCGGCCGCGCCCGTCGAGCGCTCGTCTCGTTCGTCCCGGCGGCCGCGGTATCGCAACGCCTGGGTCGGCGTCGGTGTGGTCGGCGGCCTGCTCGGGGTGCTGGCGGTGGTCGCCGGATGGCAGATGGGCGTCTCGATCGCAGCGGTCATCCTCTGGCGATCGCTGCGCCAGCGGCTGGAGATCGGCCCCGGCGCGATGCGCGCCCACGCGGCCGCCGGCACCGGTGAAAGCCCGGCTGACGACCCTGCCGTGAAGCCGCCGGCGACGCCGGTGCCACCCGTCAAGCCGACCGCGCCGGCGAAGCTGGCCCGCATGCGCCCGCGGCCACTCGGCGGTCGCGCCGTCGCCGTCGCCCGCTGCCCGACGCCCGCCGCGCCGCCCGCCGCCGGCGTCAAGCCGGCCCCGACGCCGAGCGTCGTCGCCCGCGCCGGCTGACGCCCCGCGCGCTGTCGCGGCGCCTGCGGCCCCGCCGAACGCGCCGCGCCAGGTTGGCTCGGTCGTCACGCCGTCGAGCGCGGCGGTGCCGGCCACGCCGCGGTTCGCGATCGAGTTCGGCCCGTTCGTCACGACGGCGCGACGCCGAGCGGGTCGAGCGCCAGCTCACGCAGGCCGGATATCGAGACCGCGCGGTTTCGTCAGCAGAACGGCGCCGGCGCTCTACGCGGTCCTCCTCGAGCGCATCCCCACCAGCCGCGAGGCCCAGAGTCTCGTGACCGCGCTTGCGCGAGGCGGGATTCGCCGAGGCCAGCGGTGATCAGTCCCGAGCCTCCGATCGTCCGCGCGGCCGAGCCGTCACCGCTGCGGACCGCGGTGGAGATCGCGGAGAAGCTCGTGCGCCAAGGGCCACCAGGTCCGGGTGGCCGCTCAGCCCGGCGAGGCCGCCGCCTACATGATCCAGTCACGGCAACTTTGCCAGCCGGACGGAGGCGGAGGCGAAGGCCGGCGAGCTCGACCGTCTCGGACTCACGCACCAGGTGATCCAGGTCCGCTAGGGCCCCGATGCGACTGGGGACATCCGGCCCGGTCGGCGCGCCGGCCGTCGGCAACATCGTGGTGCTGGGCCTGCGTGGTGCTGGTCGCCTTCCTACGCGTCTCGCACGGACTCAACACCGCGTCTCCTTCACCTTCGCCGCCGGCGTCCTCTTCGCACTGACGATGTTCGGGCTCGTGTTCCTGCGCAGCGACTGGGGCATCTACCTGGTGATCGCCTCCATGCTGCTGTCCCCGAGTTCGGCGCCGGCGGCTCCGGGGAATGCCCTGCGCGGCGAGCATCACGCTGCGCACCGAGGACTTCGTCCTCATCGTCATCGGGCTCTCCTGGCTGGCCAAGACCGCGGTGAACAAGGAGCTCGGGCTGATGCGCCAAGACGCCGCTGAACGTGCCGATCGTGCTCTACGTGGCGGCCACCACGCTGGCCACGCTCATCGGCTACCTCACCGGCACGGTACGGACCCAGTCCGGCTTCTTCTTCGTGCCTCGCAAGTACGTCGAGTACTTCGTCGTCTACTACATGGTCGTCAACAACCTGCGCGGACCGCCCGCACGCCTGGCGGATGGTGACGGTGGCGTTCATCACCGCGGCCATCGTGAGCGTGGTGCGGCATCGCGCAGATTCCCGTCGGGCGAGCGCGTGTCGGCGCCGTTCGAGGGCGAGAGGTCGGCGAGCCGAATACCTTCGGCGGCTACCTGCTCGTCCTCATGGCGATCGCGGCGGGCATCGCGCTGGAGACCAAGCGCTTCCGGATGCGGGTGGCCATGCTGGCCCTGCTCGCGCTCATGACGATCCCGTTCCGCCTTCACGCCTCTGCGCGCGCGTCCTTCCTCGGCGTGGTGCCGGCCATGCTGGTCGCTGACCGCGCTCACCACGCGCCGGCCGGTTCATGGTGGGACTCCTGCCGGTGGGCCTGGTGTTCTCGCCGCTGCATCATCGCGGTGGCGCCGTCGAGCGTCACCAAGCGCGTGCTCTACACCTTCGAGCCGGAGCGGCCAGCCCACCGTGCGGGTGGGGCACGTGGGCCTCGATCCGTCCACGTCGGCCCGGCTCTTCAGCTTCCGGCAGGCGCTCGAGGGCTGGCAGAACCGGCCGCTGCTTCGGCTACGGCGTCACCGGCTTCGGCTTCATGGATGCGCCAGTACGCGCGCACGCCGGTCGAGACCGGCGTCGTCGGACTGGCCGCGTTCCTCTGGCTGCTGTGGTCGATCTGGCGCACCAGCACCGGCGCGCGCTGGGCCAGCTCGACGATCCCGACGACCGCGGGCTCACGGTGGGATTCGTGGCCGGCATGGTCGGGCTGCTCGTCCACGCCATCGGCTCCAACACGTTCATCATCGTGCGGATCATGGAGCCGTTCTGGCTCTTCGCCGGAATCGTCACGATGCTGCCAGTGCTGGAGCGCCCGCCGGCGCCCGCCCGGCCGCCGCAGCCGGCGTGGACAGTGACACGGCTGCGCTGGAGACGCGACGGCGGTGGGCGCGGCGCCGGGTCTGCGCGCCCGCACGCATCCGTGGCTTCCTGCTGGTCGGCGGCCAGCGCGCGCTGTCGCTCGTCGTCACCGCCGTCGGCGGCATCGCGCTCGCTCGCCTGCTGCTGCCCGACGTCTTCGGAAGCTACGCCATCATCAGCTTCGCGGTGACGCTGGGCGTGGTGTTCAGCGACGTCGGCCTCGGGGCCGCGCTGATCCAGCGCCGCGAGCTGGCGGGCGACGCCGGCCTCACCGCCGCCCTTCGTGGCGCAGCTGGCGCTGGCCGCCGTGCTGGGCGGCGTGCTCGTGGTCCTGGCGCCGATCGTCGTCGCGGTGGCTGGGCGCGCCCGCCGCGACCGCCGAGCGCGCTGCGCGTCCTCGCGCTGTTGGCGCCGCTGTCGCGCTGCGGATGCCGGCGGCGGTGGTGCTCGAGCGCCGGCTCGTCTATCTCCCGCTCGCGCTTGGCCGACACGCTCGACACCGTGCTGTTCTACGGCGTCGGCGGTGGCGGCCGCCGCTGGCCGGCCTGGGGTCTGGAGCTTCGTGCTCGGCGCGCTGGCCGGGCGGCTGGCCGGTGTCGCCACCCTGTGGATCGCGGTCCGCTGGCGGCCGGCGCGCTCGCTGCGCTGGCGCGACCTGACAGGGGCGCTCGCGTTCGGCGTGCTGTTCCACGGCAGCGCCGCTCATCACGATGGTGCGCGACGCGGTGGTGCCGATCATCGTGGGCGCCGGGGTGGGGCTGGCCGGCGTGGGCTTCGTGAACTGGGCGACCGCGCTGGCGTTCCCGCCGCTGCAGATCGTGTCCATCGCCGGCCGCGTGCTGTTTCCGGCGCTGGCCCGACTGCAAGACGATCCCGCCGGGTTCGCGCGCGCTACCGGCGCGCGCTCAACCGCATCGCGATCGTGATCTATCATCGCTGGCGCTTCCTGCTGATGGCCGCCGCGCCGTCCGTCTGTGCGGTTCGTGTACGGCGAGACGTGGATGCCCGCCGTGACGGCCGTGGCGGATCCTGTGCGTGACGACCCTGGTGGGCGGTACGTCGAATCTCTCGTGCACGCGCGTCTATGCGCTCGGCCGGGCCGGCACGGTCTTGCGCTTGAACCCTCGCGCTGGACGCGCGCTGTGGGTGCTCGACGCCGCTGCTGGTGCCGTGGCTCGGCGTGACCGGCTTCGCGCTGAGCAGCGCTGGCGGTCGCCCTCACGATGGGGCGTGACGGCCCGGCGCCGCGCCGGCGGGTCACCGGTCAACGTCCTGCGACCGGTGGCGGCTCCGCTGGCGTGCCGCGGCGGTGGCCACTGGGCCTGGCCGGGCTCTGAGCGCGTGGTGGATTCACGACCCGGTCTCGCTGGTGATGGCCGCGGCGGCGTCCGGCGCGCTGTACGCGGCGCTCATCGTGACCGCTCCGGCGCCGCCTGGCGCCTGAGCTGCTCGCCGACTGGAGAACGGTGTGCCGGGCCGAGCCTGGAGTCTCGTGATCGCCGACCTACAACCACGGGCGCTATCTGCCCGGCGCGCTCAGAGCGCGCTCGGCTCAGACGCGCCTGACCGAGGTCATCGTCGTCGACGACGGCCTCGACCGACGACACGCCCGCCGTGCTCGAGCAGCTTGCGGGTCGCCGCGCCGCCGTGCACCGGCAGGCGCGAACCGCGGCCTCGAGCGCCGCCCGCAACGCGGGCCTGGAGCTGGCCAGCGGCAGCTACATCCTCCTCGATGCCGACGACGTGCTGCGCGCCCACGAAGCTCACGAGCGCAGCCAGGCCGCCGTGCTGGATGCCCGATCCGGATGTCGGCTGGACGTACTGCGACGTCCGGATCGAGCGACGAGGTTCACCGGGGAACGCCGGCTCGGCCTCCGAGCGCTTTTCGCTACAGGGCCGCCGGCTGACGGCTGGCTGTTCCCGGAGCTGGTCCGCGGCAACGCATCCCGGTGATGTCGCCGCTGATCCGTCGCGAGGCGCTGCCGCCGCCGGCTCGTTCGACGCGAGCCTGACCCCGTGCGGAGGACTGGGACCTGTGGCTGCGGCTGTCGCTGGTGGCGCCGCGCCCGCTACCTGGCCGAGCCGCTGGCGACGTACCTGGTCCGCGCCGGGCGGCATTGAGTCGCGACCGCGCCCGGATGGAGCGCTGCCGCTCCTCATCCTCGACAAGCTGGCCCGCACGCAGTCGCAGGCCGCGCTGCGCGAGCTCGGCGCGCTGGGCCGGCGATCATCGTGGCCGACATGCACAACTGGTTCGCCGCCGAGGCCGGCGCGCGCGGCGACTGGCGCGAGGCGCGCCGCCGCTGTTCTCGGCGTCGGTGCGCACGGTGCCGTGGCAGGGCGAGCGCCGCGCACTGCTGGCGCTCTCCTCCAAAGCGTGGCGCTCGTGACGGACGTCAGCGCGCGCGGTGGTGAGCTACAACACGCGCGAGCTGACGCGCTGCGCTGCCTGCGCGCGACCGAGGCCGCCAGCCGCCGGCCGCTACGCGCTCACGCGCTGGTCGAGCAACGGCTCGCGGCGACGGCACGGTGGAGGCGGTGCGCGCGCAGTGTCCGCGCTGGCGCGTGCTCGGTCGCTGCGCCGATAATCCCGGCTACGGCGCCGCCGCTCAACCGCGCCTCGCGGCCTGTCCCGGCGCGTTTCATCTCGCCCTGAACGCCGCGACGTCTTCCTCGAGCCGGCAGCGCTCCGGCCACCCTGCGCGAGTTCCGGCGCGCACGCCGGCCTCGGCGCTGGCCGGCCCCGCGCTCGTGATGCCCGACGGCCGCCCGCAGCCTCGGCCAAGCGGCTGCCCGCCCCGGGCTTCGCGCGTGGCCGAGACGCCCGGCGTGCACGCGCTGGCGCCCGTCGAGCGCGGCGGTGCGGCGCTTCTACTACGGAGACCGCGTGTTCGATCGTCCCACGCGGTGGAGTGCCGTGTCGGGAGCCGCCATGCTGATCCGCGGCGACGCGTACCGGCACGATCGGTGGCTTCGACGAAGGCGCTTCGCATGTACTTCGAGGAGATCGATCTCGTGCCGCCGCCTGCACGCGTGCCGGCTTCGAGGTGACGCTGGTGCCCGACGCGCAGCGTGGTGCACCGGCGCGCTGCCAGCAGCCGGTGCAGACGACTGTGCGCCAGGTCGAGTACTACGTCAGGCTACGTCCGCTTCCTCACTGCGCACCGTGGCCGCGCAAGCCGGCACCCGCTGGCCGGCACGGTGGCGTCAGCGTACCGCGCTGCGCACGCTCGGGGCTGGTCGTCAAGTATCCGCCGCGTCGGCGCGCGCCGCACGGTGCTGGCGGCGAGAAGCTGTCCGCCTGCCGCCGCTTGCTGGCCGCGCTGGCGCGGCCGGCCCCGGTGCGGCCGTGACGCGCACGACGGCGCGGCCGTGAAGGTCGTCAGCGATCGGAGACCGGCGGCTGGGGCGGCCCTCGCCCACTACGCCTGGAACCTGTGCCGGCGCGCTCGCGACCGAGGGCGCCGACGTCCACCTGCTCACCGCGGTCCGCTACGAGCTGGCCGAGCTCGACGGCGGCTTCGGCGTCGATGCGTGCCTGTCGGCCGCGTCCTTTCCGCGCGTGGCGGCGCGCGTGCTCGGCCGGATCGCTGGCGCTGGCGCCCGACGTCGTACGTGCAGAGCCTGCTCTCCACCCTGTCTCGACGCGCGCGCTGGCTGCTGCCGCCGCGCGCGCGTCTGGTCGGCCACCGCGCACAACGTGCGCATCCGCACTGAGCACGGGCGCTGGAGAGAGTGGACCCTGTGGCGGACGCTGCGCGAGCCGACACGGTCGTCGTCCACACCCGCGAGGCTCGCCGACATCACGAGCCGGCGTCTGGGGGCCCGGGCACCAGCGTGGAGGTCATCCACCACGGCGACTACGCGTTCTTCGCAACGGCCGGGCGGCCGACCGGTCGGCCGCCCGACGGGCCCTGGGATCTGCCGGAGCGCGGCCAGCTCCTGCTGGCCTTCGGCGCCATCCGGTCCCTACGAAGCGCCTGCTCGACCTGATCGGGCGCGCTGCCGGCGGTGCAGCGGCGGCATCCGGAAGCGCACCTCGGTGGTGGTCGGCGCCGCTGCTCGTCGGCTCGCGCGCGGCGTAGTACGAGCAGGCCATCGCCCAGCGCGCACGTGGGCGACGCGGTCGACGTTCCGTCCGGTCTACGTCCCCCACGCGGAGGTCGCCACCTACTTCGCGGCCGCCGACGTGGCCGTGTTCAACTATCGCGACGTCACCGACTCCGGTGCCTTGCGCGTGGCCGCCGAGTCCTCGGGACGCCGATCGTCGCCATCGTCGGTCGGCGCGTTCCGCGAGTTTCTCGCCGACGGCGCGACCGGCCGCCTGGTAGCCGCCGGGCGATGCGCGGGCGCTCGGCCGCCACCCTCGGCGACGTGCTGGCCGACGTCGCGGGTGCCGCGCGCATGGCCGACGCTGCGCGCGCGCTCAGCGCGTCGGCGTGGTCGTGGACGGACAGCGCCGCGCCACGCTGAGCCTCTACGACTCGCTGGCGCGGTCGTCCTCGCCGCGCCTGATCGACGCCCGCCGGGGGACGGCATGCCCGGAGCGGGCCGCGCTCTCGGTGATCGTCATCACGCGCAACGCAGCGCGCGCGCATCCGCCGGTGCTCTGGACGGCGGTGCGCTGGGCCGAGGGAGCTGATCGTGGTGGACGACGCCAGCACCGACGCGACCGCCGAGATCTGCTCGCAGCCTAGCGGCGCCGCGCGTCATCGTGCGTCCGATGCGGGAGGGATTCGGCGAGCAGAAGGCGTTCGCCCTGGCCCAGGCGCCGACAGCCGTGGGTGCTGAGCATCGACGCCGACGAGGTCGTCACGCCCGCACCTGCGGAGCGAGATCGAGGCCGCGCTGGCGGCATCGTCGTCCTGCCGTCGGCTATCGGATGCCGCGACTCACCAGCTACCTCGGCCGCCCGATCCGCCACTGCGGCTGGTACCCGCTGCCGGTGCTCCGGCTCTTCCGCCGTGACCGCGCGCGGTTCACCGACGCGCTCGTGCACGAGGAGGCGCTGTGGACGAGCCGGTGGGCGATCTGCACGCCGATCTGCTGCACGCCAGCTGCGACTCGCTCGCGGTGCACGCCGCCAAGACCCGGCTGTACAGCGGCTACGGGGCCCGCATGCTCGAGCGGCGCTCGGTGCGGGCCGGCGGGCTCCGCTCGTGGTGGCTGCTGGTGCTCCGGCCCGCGTGGATCTCTCGTGCGCAGTACTGTCGGCCAGCGCGGCTGGCGCGAAGGCTGGCACGGTTCTCGGTGCTCTGCACGCTGGCGGCTTTCGGCGTGTTCGTCGCCAACGTGCGGCTGGCCGAGCGGACCGGCTGGCTGCGGGTGGAGGCGCGCTGATGGCGCTGGCGGCGCTGCTGGCGCTGGCCTCTGATCCTGCGACTCGTCGTGGGCACGCGATCGGCGTGATCGAGACCGACGGCGTCCGCTACATCGCGCTCGCCCGGCAGTTCCAGGCCGTCGGCAACCCGTTCGATCCCGTTGTTTCATCCGCTGTATCCGATGATCGTCGGGCTCGCGCACTGGATGGTTCGCGACTGGGAGACGGCCGGCGCGACTCGTGGCGACCACGTTCGGCGTGGCGCTTGCTGGTGCCCGCGCTCGGCGCTGGCCCGCGATGTCATCGGGCGCCCGGTGGCCTCTGCTGACCGCGGCGCTGCTCCGCCGTCCACCCCGGCTCTCGTGCGCAACTCGTCGTCCGTTCTGTGCCGACTCCGACGTACGCGCGTTCGTGCGCGGCCGGCGTCTGGCTGGCTGGCGCGCGCTCGCGGCGGCTCATCGCGCCCCTGCTGGCGGCCGCCGGAGTGGTCCTGGGCCTCGCGCATCTCGGTGCGCCCGAGGCCGCGCTCTATCTCGTCGCGCTGCTGATCGTGGCGCTGGATCCGGCTGTTCGCGACCGCACGTGGCTGGGGTGGACGCCCTGGATCGGCAGCGGGCTCGTCGGCTTCGCGCTCATGGCGGCGCCGTACCTCGTGTACCTGCGTCGGAGCCTCGGTCACTGGACGCTGAGCGGCAAGGTCGCGCACAACCTGGTGCTGGACCTCGGCCCTCGGTCGGTGGTGCGCCGCTGGCCCATCCGACGGCGCTGGCGACCACACACGCGCAGCAGAATCTCCTGGCCTTCCTCAAATACTCGCTCCCCGAGCTGCTGCCGGGCGTGATGGTGCTCCTGTTCTCTGCCCGGCGTGCTCCGGCGCGCGCGCGAGGAGTGGCTGGCTCGGGCCGCGAGGGGCGTGCTGCTGGCGCTGGCGATTCCGCCGTTCGGCACGCTGCCTTCCATACCGAGACCCGCGTGTTCCTCCCCGTGCTGGCCTTCGTGCTGCCGTTCGTCGCGGCCGGGTTGATCGCCACCGCCGGCTGGATCGCGCGGCCGGCCGTCGCCGCGCTGGAGCGCGGCGCTCGCCGGTCGGCGTGCTGCTGCTCGCTGGTGCCGGCGCTGCGCTCCGCGCTGCGCCCGGATCCGGCCGAGGCCGTCTACCGGCAGGCCGCGCGGATGATCGCCGAGACGGAAGCCGGCGACACGATCGTGATGGACCGCAAGCCGTTCGCTCGCCTACCACAGCGGCCGGCGTCACGCGCCGCTGGGCGCGGAGATCACGCCGGCCGATCTGCAGGCGGCGGCCCGGCGCGCGGGGGCCCGGCTGGTCGTGCTCGACAGCCGCGCGCTGGAGGATCGGCCGCAGCTGGCGCCGTTCGTCTGGGCGCGCCGCCGCCCGGGTTCGACGTGGTCCGCGACTTCGAGTGCCGGCCCGGCCAATCGGCTGCGCGTGCTCAGGATGGGCGAGCGTGGCTGAGCCGATCCCGGTGCTCATGGTGGCGAACTTCGCCGAGCGCGTCGGCGGCGGTGAGGGAGAGCCTCCTGCTGCTGGCGCGCGGCCTCGACCGTCGCCGCTTCGCCCGTCGGCGCTGGTCCCGCCGAGGGTGAGATGGCAGACCGAGCTCCGGCGCCCGTGGCCTGCCGGTCACGCAGGTGCAGCCGCTGCCCGCGGTCCGGCCCTGGACCTGCCGGCCATGCCGGCGCGCGGACGCGGCTTGCGCGCGGCTCGTCGCCTCACGCGTGGCGCTGATCCACGCGCACGGCAGCCAGGCGCGCTCTACGCCAGTCTCGCGGCGCGCGGCCTCGGGCATGCCGCTGGTCTGGCACGCCCGCATCGCCGAGCGCGATCGGTGGCTCGATCCGATCTTGCTGGCGCTGTCCGACGCGCGTCATCGCCATCTCCGACGCGGTCGCCGCTCGCTTCGCCGGCTCGCCACGGGCGGCCATGCGCGCGTCGTGCCGAACGGCGTCGACACGCGCGCTGCTGGCTGCCCGGCGGTGATCGCGCCGGCGGGCCGCGCCCTGCGTGCTGCTGCCCGGACGCCTGATGCCGGACAGGGGCAGGAGACGCTGGTGCGGTCGAGCGCCCGCGATCCTGGCTCGGCATCCGTCGGCGCGCTTCGTCCTGCTCGGCGCCGACGGGCGAGCGAGGGCGCGCGGCTGCGTGCGCTGGCCCGCCGGCTCGGCGTCGAGCCGCGCTCGAGCTGCGCCCGTGGACCGGCGTTTCCGCGGCCGATCTTCGCGGCGGCCGACGTCGGGCGCTCGCCCTCGCGCCGAGGGATTCGGGCGCGTGCTGATCGAGGCCGCGTGCCTCGAGAAGCCATGGTGGCCACCGCGTGGCGGCATCCGGAGGTCGTGGTGGACGGCGAGACCGGGCTGCTCGTGGCGCCCGACGATCCGGCGCGCGCTCGCCGAGGCCGCTCAACCGGCCTCGGCGATCCTGGTCTGGGGCCAAGCTGGGCGTCGCGGCGCGGCTGCGCGCCACCGAGCGCTTCAGCGCGGCCGTCACGTCGAGGGTGTCGAGCGCGTCTACGCCGAGGCGCTGCGGGAGGCCGCGCGGTGAGCCCCGGCACGGGAGCGCGCGCTCCGGGTCGGTCTGCGCGGCTCGGCGCTGGGACTCGGCGTGCTGGCCGCCTTCGCCGGCCGCACAACGCGATCAACGCCGATGGCATCTCGTATCTCGACATCGGCGACGCCTACGCCCGGGGCGACTGGCGCGGCGCGCTCAGCGCCTACTGGAGCCCGCTCCTCTGGCTGCTCGGCGGCGCGCTGGCGGCGCTGGGCCCGTCTTATCGGCGTACTGGGAATTCCCCGTGGTGCATCTGGTGAACCTCGTCCCGTTCGCGGTGGCGCTCTGTGTGCTTCGAGGTGTTCCTGCGCGCGCTGCGGGGCTGGCGCGACGCGCCGTCGCCGGGCGGGCCGGCGGCGGCGGGTCCGGCACCGACTGGACGTGGCGTCCTGTGGGGGCTATGCGGTGTTCCTGCCCGCGAGTTCTCTGGATGATCACGCTGCGCCTTGGTCACGCCCGATCTCCTTTCGTGCTCGGCGCGGTGCTCCTCACCGCCGCGCGGCTGGCCCGATCGGGCCGCCGGGCGCGCGTCGGTCACGACGTTCGTCGCGCTGGGACTCGTGCTCGGCGTCGGCTACCTCGCCAAGCTCGCCATGCTGCCGATCGCCGTGGTCACCTTCGCGCTGCTGTCCATCATGAGCCTGCGCCGGATCGACGTGGCGCGCGGTGCGGCGATCGCGCTCGCCGGGTTCGCCCCTCGTCGCGCTGCCGTGGATCGCGGTGCTGAGCACCGGCCGCGGGACGGCTGAGAGCGTCGGGGGAGTCCCGCCGGAGCCTCAACTACGGCTGGACCCGTGAACCGGCCCCAGGGCCAGCGGATCGAGACCGGCTAGGCCGCATTCGGCGCGCACGAGGGACTGGCGCACCCGCCGGTCCAGCTGCTGGCCGCGCCGGCCGTGTACGCAGTTCGGACGGCGGCGTGCCCGGCACGCTGCCGCTCTGGCGCGATCCGGGCTACTGGCACGAGGGAGCCGCCACGCACTTCAGCCTGTCGCGGCAAGCGCGCGCGGTGTCTCGCCAACCCGCAGCGCCTCGGTCGGCTGGCCATCGGCTGGGCGCCGTGCCTGCTCGGCCTCGCTGTGCTGGCCGTCGTCGGTCGCCGGCACGTGCGCGCCTGGCGATGGCCGCTGTTCGTCCTGGCCCTGGCCGGAGTCCCGCTGGCCATGTACGTCGCGATCCACATCGAGTACCGGTACATCGGCGCGCTCGTCGTGCTCCTGCTGATGGCGGCATTCGCGGCGATGCGCGGCCCGGACACGCAGCAGGCGCGGCGGCTCACCGCGGCCGTCGTGACCGTGGTCTTCGTGGCGCAGGTGACGCCGCGTGGCGGCGACGATCGCGTAACACGGCCCACGAGGTGAAGGGGCTGGTGCGCCCGATCCGCTGATCCACCGTCACTGGCAGATCGCGCGCGGCCTGCAGGCGCTCGGCCTTCGGCCCGGCGATCGCGTGGCGGTGGCCGGTGATTTCTTCACGGCGGGCTGGGCGCGCCTCGGCGCGCCTGCGCGTGACCGCGGCCGTCGAGCCCGGGGTCGCGACGGATCACCGGGCCGGCGCCGATGCCCGCCTGACGCGGCGCTGGCCCGGGCCGGCGTGGCGGGCGATCGTGGCCGAAGGCGAGCCGCTGACGACGGTGTCTGGACGCGGCTCGGCGACGAGCACACGTGGGCGCGATCTCGTCGCCGACGGGGCGCACCGCGGGCCCCAGGCCCGGGTGCCGCTGATGCATCGCGCTCGATGGCCGCGAGCTGCGCGCGGGTGTCCGGACCGGGATCGGGCGCTACTGCGTCGAGGTGCCGCGCGCCGCCGCGCGCGCGTGGCCTGTCGTGCGTCGTCTACGGCGACCGCAGCACGCGGCTGGAGCCGCCGCTGCCGGGGTCACGCTGTCGGTCCTCGATGGCGCTGGACCCAGTGGTGGGATCAGGTCACGCTGCCGCAGGCGTTGCGGCGCGATGGCGCGGACGTCTTTCTGTCGCCGTACTACAAGGCACCGCTCGCCGCGCCGTGTCCGACGGTGGTGACGATCCACGATCTGTTCTTCATCGGCTATCCTGGTCGCCATCGCCCCCTGTACGACGCGACGATGACGCGCCTGGCCCGGCTCTACGCGCGGGCGCGCCGACGCGATCGTGGCCGACTCCGAGCACAGCCGGCGCCAGATCGTGACGCGTCTGGGGCTGTCGGCCGAGCGGATCACGGTCATCCCCGTGGGGCTCGGCCCGGAGTTCGCCCCGACGGCGCTGAGCCCGGCCCAGCGCGCGCGCTACAGCGCTCGGCGAGCGCTACGTCCTCTACGTCGGCAACTTCCTGCCCCACAAGAACCTGCCGCGGCTCCTGCGCGCGCCTGGGCCGCGCTGCCCGAGTCGCTGCGCCGCGCGCATCAGCTCGTGCTGGCCGGCGGCGATCGCGCGCACCGGCCCGCGCTCGAGACGGACGTTGCCGTTCTGGGCCTCGGCGGGGCGTCACGTTCCCCGGTCTGATCGACGACGCCGACCTGCCGGCGGTCTATGCGGGCGCCACGGCGTTCGTCTTGCCGTCGCTCGAGGAAGGCTTCGGCCTGCCGGCGCTCGAGGCGATGGCCTGCGGCACGCCGGTGGTGGTCTCGCGCCGGGGTGCCTTGCCTCGAGGTGGTCGGCGACGCCGGCCTTCTGGTAGACGCGGAGGACGTGGCCGCGCTGACCGCCGCGCTCGCGCGGATGCTCGGCGCGCCCGGCGAGCGCGCGCAATTCGCCACCCGCGGCCTGGCTCCGCGCCCGGGAGTTCGCCGTCGACGCGCACCGCGGGGCGCGTCGTGGATCTTCTGCAGGCGACAGTCGGCCTGAGCCCCGCGCTTTCCGGGAGGGCCGGCTGATGTGCGGCATCGCCGGATCGTGGGCGCACCGCTCCGACCGTGCTCGACGCCATGCTCACGGCGCTCGACCACCGCGGCCCCGGACGATCGCGGCGTCCACGTGACCGACGGCGCCGGCCTGGGATGACGCGCCTGGCGATCATCGATCTCGTCACCGGTCGGCCAGCCCATGACGAGCGACGACGGCGCGGCGACGATCGTCTTCAACGGCGAGATCTACAACTTCCGCGCAGCTGCGGCGCGATCTGGAGGCGCGCGGCCACCGGTTCCGACGCAGAGCGACACCGAGGTCATCCTCCGGGCGTGGCAGGAGTGACGGCGAGGCGTGCATCGAGCGCCTGCGCGGCATGTTCGCGTTCGCGATCTGGGACGCGCAAGCGGCAGGTCCTGTTCCTCGCGCGCGACCGGCTGGGCAAGAAGCCGCTCTACTACTGGCAGGATGGACGCGACGCTCGTGTTCGCCTCCGGAGATCAAGGCGCTGTCTTTGCCATCCGGGCCCGGGGCGTCGCGGTGGACGCCGGCCGCGCTGCATCACTACCTCACCTGGGTGCGTGACGCCGGCCACCCGCTCGGCCTTCGCCGGCATCGCCAAGCTGGCGCCCGGCCACACCGCGACGTTCGCGCGCCGGCGTCCTCGACGCCGCGCCGCTACTGGGCGCTGCCGGTGGGAAGCACCGGCCATGTTCGCGGCTGGATGCGCGTGAGCTCGGCCATGAGCGGTCGCGCGGGCGAGATCCGCGAGGCCGTGCGGCTGCGGCTGGTGAGCGACGTGCCGCTCGGCGCGTTCCTGTCCGGCGGCGTCGACTCGAGCGTCGTGGCGGCCAGCATGCGTGAGGTCGACCACGCGGCCGCATCACGACGTTCAGCATCGGCTTCGGCGCCTCCGCCGCCTCGTACGACGAGCTGCCGTACGCCCGGCAGGTGGCCGAGCGGTTCGGCACCGAGCACCACGAGGAGATCCTCGAGCCCAAGGCCGCCGAGCTGGCGCCCATCATCGTGCGCGCCTTCGACGAGCCGTTCGCCGACTCCTCCGCGATCCCGACCTTCGCGGTGGCGGCGGCACCGCGCGCCACGTGAAGGTCGCGCTGTCCGGCATCGGCGGCGACGAGACCTTCGCCGGCTATCCGCGCTATCTCGGCCTGCGCGTCTCCGAGTGGTGGCGCGCGTGCCGCGCCCGCTCCGGGTGCCGGCCGGCGCGCTCGCCGCGCGCGTGCTCGGCGAGTCCTACACGAGCCGCAACCTGCGCGACTGGCTCCTGCGCTTCACCGCCGGGGCCGAGCAGCCGCTGCCGGATCGCTACCTGACCTGGACGCGCTTCTTCGGTCCCGGCGATCTGGCGACGCTGGCCACGCCGGCCTTGCGAGCCCGGCTCGACGCCGACGTCGAGGCCGACCGGCGCGCCGCCTGGGCCGCGCGCGGTCACGGCGACGCGATGGACGGCGCATTCCGGATCGATCTGGCGACGTACCTGCCCGACGATCTGCTCGTGATGGCCGACCGCATGTCGATGGCCGAGCTCGCTGGAGCTGCGGGCGCCGTTCTGCGATCACCGCCTGATCGAGGCGAGCCTGTCGATCCCGCCGCTCGGTGAAGACCGGCGGCCATCGGCTCAAGTCGCTGCTCAAATCGATCTACGCCGACGTGTCTTGCCGCGCGGCGTGCTGGAGCACCGCAAGCAGGGCTTCATGATCCCGCTGGCGCACTGGCTGCGCACCGACCTGCCGCCCGCTCATGGACGAGCTGCTGTCGCCAGAGCGCGTGCGCGCCCGCGGGCCTGTTCCAGCCCTCCGCGGTGGACGCGCTGAAGGCCGAGCACGTGGCCGGCCGGCGCGCGCACGCCGACCGTCTCTGGACGCTGATGATGGCCGAGCTGTGGCTGCGCGAGTACCTCGACCGGGGCTCGGCCTGGAGCCTGGCGTGAGGCCCCTGCGCATTCCTCGCCGTCGCCGACGTCTCGCCGCTGGCCGTCCCGGGCGGGGCGGAGCGCACGCTGTGGGAGCAGACGCGCCGGCTCGCCCGCCGCGGTCACGACGTGCGCGTGCTGTGCCGGGCGCCCGGCCTGAGCCCGCCGCCTCCGCCGTCCGCGACGGGGTCCGCATCGTGGAGTTCGCCGCGGCGCGCCGCTCGCCGATCGATTTCGTCCGGAGCACCTCGCCGAGGCGCGGCGCTCGGCGGCGCGGCTGCTGGCCGAGCAGGACGCCGATCTGATCAACGTGTACCAGCCGCTGTCGGGCTACGGGGTCGCTCGCCTCGCCGATCGGCGCGCCGGCTGCCGTCGCTCTACAGCTTCCTTTCGCCGGCGCCGCTCGAGTATCGCTCGCGGCAGCGGATGACGGCGCACCACCGCGCGGGCGCGGCCGGCGCCGCCGGCGTGGTCGCGCTGTGGATGGCGGAGCGCGCCTGCCTGCGCCGGGCGACGCGCATCCACGTCATGAGCGATTTCTCGGTCTCGCTCCTGTGGCGGCTCTACCGCATTGCCGCCGAGCGCACCGTCAAGATCCCGGGCGGGGTGGACGTCGAGCGCTTTCACCCGGCCGCCGACCGGCGGCAGGTGAGGGCGGGGCTCGGGCTGCCGCCTCGACGGGCCGCTGCTCCTCACCGCGCGCAATCTCGAGGCGCGCATGGGGCTCGACACGCTCATTCACGCCCTGGCCGGGCTCGTGCGGGCCACCCCGACGCGCGATTAGCTGATCGGCGGTGCCGGCTCGCACCGCGCGGCGCTCGAGCGTCAGGTGGGCGAGCTGGGTCTGGACAAGCACGTCACGTTCCTCGGCTTCGTCCCCGACGCCGATCTGCCGCGCTACTACCAGGCGGCCGACGTCTTCGTGCTTCCCACTCGCGAGCTGGAGGGCTTCGGGCTGGTGACCGCGGAGGCCCTGGCCTGCGGCACGCCGGTGCTCGGCACCCCGTGGGCGCGACCCCGAGCTCTCGAGACGCTGGACCCCGGACTCGTGTTCCAGGACGCCACCGCCGGGGCGATGGAGGCCGACCTCACGGCGTTTCTCGGCCGGCTCAGCGCGCAACCCCGCGGCCGCCGCCGACCTCCGCGTGGCCTGTCGACGCCACGCCGAGTCGTCGCTTCGGCTGGGAGCACGTGGTGGACGAGGTCGAGCGGGCGCTCGGCGACATGCTCGCGCGTCGTCCGCTCGCCGATGCGAGCCCGGCGCCCTGCGAGGCCTGCGGTGGGGCGCTGGTGCTGTCGCGGCTGCTCTACAACGGGCAGCGCTACCGGGTGTGCAAGCAGTGCGGCGCTCGGCGCGTGGCCGTCCTGCCCACCGCCCTCGAGGTGCAGCGCGAATACGAGCAGCGCTACCAGCGTCGCTTCCCGCCCGGGCAGATCGCCGGGCCGCGCCGGATCATGCTGGGCTCGGTCCTCGCGCGGATGCGAGCCTGGCCGCGCCGGGCCGGCTGCTCGACGTCGGCTGCGGCGGCGGTCATCTCGTGCAGGCGGCGCGCGACGAGGGATGGCGCACGACCGGCGCCGATCTGTCGCATCAGGCGTGCGCGATCGTCGCCGCCGCGGGTCCGGTGGTGCAGGCCGACGCGCGCGCGCTGCCGTTCGCCGGCGCCACGTTCGATGCGCTCACCCTGGTGAACGTGCTGGACCACACGATCAACCCGCTCCTCGTCGTGCGGGAGGCGGCCCGCGTGCTGCGGCCCGGCGGGCTCCTGGTGGTGCGGATTCCCAACGCCGCCTTCCACGCGCCGTGGGCACGCCGATGCTCGCCCACCTCGGGCCGCTGCTGCGCTGGCGCCGCTGGGACGCGTACCCGATTCTCCACCTCTTCGCGCTGTCGCCCGGCGCGGTGCGCCGCCTGGTCGAGCGCGCCGGGTTCGACGTGGTGACGATGCGTAACTCCACGCTCGCCGCCGCCGCGCCCGACGACGCCGCCACGCGGCGGGGAACGCCGGACGGCGGATCCTGCGCCGGCTCACCGCCGCACTCGCCGGGACGGCCTGACGGTGACCGCCGGCCGCTGGCTCGTCGGGCCCTCGATCGAGGTGTACGCGGCGCCGGCGCGGCCGAGCGGGCGCGTGATCGGCGTGGACCACGTGATCCACGCGGTTGACGATGGGCGGCTCCTCGAGAACACCGTCCTGACGATCGCGGACCTCGAGCGCGCCGGCTACGCCTCCACGCTCGTCCTGGGGCCGGAGTCGGAGCCGCCGGTGGTGGACGACGCGCGCCGGCGCGGCTGCCGCATCGTCGAGGTGGCCACGCTCGGCCGCGAGGTGCATCCGCTGCGCGATCTGGCCGCGGTGGGGGCAGCTGTGGCGGCGCCTTCCGCGCGCGCGCCCGGCATCGTCACACGCACACGTCGAAGGCGGCTTCGTCGGTCGTCTGGCCGCGCGGCTGGCCGGCGTGCCGGTGATCATCCATCAGCCGCACGGTCACATCTTCTACGGGTACTGGGGGCCGCGAAAGACCGCGCTGTTCGTGATGCCTCGAGCGGGTGGCCGCGCGGTGGACGGACACGATCGTGACGCTCACGCCTCGCGAGGTCGAGGAGCACCTCGAGCGGGGATCGGCCGCCGCGCGCAGTTCGCGGTGGTTGCCCAGCGGCGTGCCGACCGCCGCGCGCTACGGGACGCTGCGCCCGCCCGCGACTCGGCGCGGGGCCCGCCTGGGCTTCGCGCGCGACGCCGTTCGTGATCGCCGGGGTGGGCCGCCTCGTCGCCGATCAAGGGCTTCGACCTGCTGGTGACCGCGCTGGCCGACGTCGCCGCCCGCGTGCCCGACGCGCACGTGCTGCTGATCGGCGACGGCGAGGAGCGGGCCGCGCTGGAGAGCCGGGCCGCCGCGCTCGGGGTGGCCGGCGCGTCGCGCACATCACCGGCGCCACGCCGGAGGTCATGGACGCCCTGGCCGCCGCCGACGTGCTGGCCGCGCCCTCGCGCAACGAGGGCATGGGACGGGTACTGGTCGAGGCCATGGCGCTCGGGATCCCCGTTGTCGGCACGGTGGTGGGTGGCATTCCCGACGTGATCGTCGAGGAGTGCGGCCGGCTGGTCCCGCCCGACGACGCGCCCGCGCTGGCCGCCGCGCTGACCGAACTGGCGGTCGATCATGCGCTGCGCGCCAAGCTCGGGACCGCGGCCCGGCCGCGGGCCGAGGCGTTTTCCACCGAAGTCGCCGCCGGGGCGATGCGCGCGATCTACGACCGGCTGGCGCGGGCCCGGGGACTGTGCTGACGCCGCGCGCCCTGGCGCTCGGCCTGCTCGCTCGCTGACGGCCACCGCGCCCGGCGCGGCGCTGGAGCGCGTGCGGGGCGTGGTTCACGTCCACTCGGACATCACGACCGGCGACTTCTCGCTCGAAGGCCTGGTGCGGCCTGGCCGATCGGCAGGGGATCGGCGCGCTCCTGCTCGCCGAGAACTACCGGCTCCGCGTCGACTATGGCCTGCCACCGTTCCGCGCGCTGACGCGCGTGACGCGCGAGGAGCGCTCGCTCGACGGACGCGTCGAGCAGTACCTGCTCGGGTGGCCGAGGCACAGGCGCGTCTGCCGCACGTGCTGCTGATCCCCGGCGTCGAGGTCGCCCCCACTATCACTGGACCGGCTCGCTGGCCGCGCTCGACCTCACGGTGCACGACACGCAGAAGAACCTGCTGGTCTTCGGCGTGACCGACCCCGCGACGCTGCGCGCCCTGCCCGTCGTGGGCAACCCCGCCGCCGGCGTGTACGGCTGGCAGTCGCTCTTCGACGCGCTGCCGGTGCTGCTCGTGATCCCGGGCGTGGTGCTCGCTGCGCAAGCGCGCCCGTCCGGCAGCGGCTGGGCCGTGGCGCCGTCGTGGTCGTGCGGCGCCGCGCGTGGCTGTTCGGCACCGTCGCTGCGCGCGGTGGGGATCGTCGCCGCGATCCGCGGCTGGCCGTTCGTGAGCGACCGTCATCCCACCTGGCAGGCCGCCGGGCTGACGCCCTACCGAGAGCTGATCGACGGCGTCGAGCAGGCGGGCGGGGCGGCGGTCTGGTCGTTTCCTGAAGCTGTCGACCGCGGCGAGCAGCGCGTCGGGCCGGTACGAGTGGGCTGGCTGACCGAGCCGTATTCCGACGATCTGCTGCGGACGTTCCGCTACAGCGCGTTCGGCGCGATCTACGAGGACACCACGACCTTCGAGCAGCCGGGCGGCGGATGGGATCGGCTGCTCGGCGAATACGCCCGGGGTGAGCGCACGCGAGCCGCCTGGGCCCCTGGCCGAGTCCGGCTTCCACGGGCTGAGCGCGGGCAAGCAGATCGGTCCGCTGCAGACGGTGTTTCTCGTGCGCGACAAGTCCCCCGCCGGCGTGCTGGAGGCGCTCCGCCAGGGACGGATGTACGCCGTGCAGCGCACGCGCGACCTCGGCTTCGACGTCGGGGAGTTCGTGGTCGCCGCCGGCGCCGCCACCGCTGGGGTGGGGAGACGCTGCGGGTGCCCGCGGGCACGCCGATCGAGCTTTCCATCGCGGTCGAGGCCAGCGACGGCAAGAGCACGACGTCCGGGTGGCGGTGATCGGCAACGGCTGGCTGCGCGCGCTGGAGCGCGGAGCCACGCCGATGCGCGTCGTGCATCGCGAGGTGTCCGACGGCACGCCCCTGGTGCTGCGGGCCGACGCGCGCGGGCGCGCAGCAACGCGTGCTGACCAACCCCATCTTCGTGCGCCCATGACCGCGGTCGCCATCCACCAGCCGCACTACCTGCCGTGGCTCGGCTATCTCGCCAAGTGGGCGGCCGCCGACGTCTTCGTATTCCTCGACACCGTGCAGTACACGAAGAACGGCTGGCAGAACCGCAACCGGATCAAGACCGCCACCGGTCCGCAGTGGCTGACCGTGCCGGTGCACGCCAAGCTCGGGATGGGCATCGACGCGGTGACGGTGGCCAGCGCCAGCCCTGGCGCGCCCGGCACCGTCGGGCCATCGAGCACGCCTACGCGGGCGCGCCGTACCTGGCCGGCATCGCGAGGCTCATCGATCGTTTCTATGCCGAGCCGTGGGAGCGATTGACGCCGCTCGCAGTGGCCAGCGCCGAGTGGCTGGCGCGCACGATCGGCGTCACGCCGCCTGCGCGCCGGGCCTCGACGCTGGGCGCGTTGCCGGACGGGCCCACCGAGCGGCTCATCGCCATCTGCCGCGCGGTGGGTGCGGACACCTATCTGGCCGGCCGCGACGGCGCGACGTACATGAACCTGGCGCGCTTCGATGCCGAAGGCATTCGCGTGCTCTACCAGGTGTACGCGCATCCGGAGTACGCCCAGCTGCACGGGGAATTCGCTCCGTTTCTCTCGGGGCTTGACCTATTATTGACCCACGGCGATGAGGCTCTCGCCATCCTGCGCTCGGGCGACTCGTGGTCGCCGCACCCGCTCCGGGACGCGGCCTCCGAGCCGGTCTGACCGAGCCTCGGAAGGCGCTCCTGCAGGTATGAACGTCCTGGCCATCGGCGCGCGCCCCGACGACATCGAGTACGGCTGCGGCGGCATGCTCACCAAGTACGCGCAGCGCGGGCGCGACGTCTACCTGTGGGTCGCCTCCGACGGCGCCCTGGGCGGTGACGCGGCGAGTGCGGCGGCAGGAGCAGCAGGACTCGGCGCTGATCATCGGGGCCCGCGAGGTGTTCTGGGGCGAGTATCCCGACACCGAGATCCCGCTCAATCGCGGAGCTGATCGTGCGCATCGAGTCCGTGATCAAGAAGATCAAGCCGCGATGATCCTGGTGCACTACCCGGACGACACGCATCAGGATCACCGGAACCTGGCTCAGGGCACGCTGTCGGCCACGCGCTACGTGCCCAACTTCCTCTTCTACGAAGGGCCGACCGCGCAGAACTTCACGCCCAACTGCTTCACCGACGTGGAGAAGGTCCTGGACAAGAAGCTGGCCTGCCTGGAGGCGCACCGCTCCCCAGGTGGCCAAGACGAACATCGAGGATCTCACCATTCTCGAGCTGGCCGTGTCGTGCGCGAACTTCCGCGGTATCCAGGCCCGGGTGAAGTATGCGGAAGCCTTCCAATCGGTCCGCCTGCTGCTGAACCTCTGATCGCTCGGCCCGCGCTGCCCGAGCCGCTCGGCGCCGCGCCCGCCGTGCGCGCGCTCGGCCGGCTTGAGCCTCGGTCGCGCGTGCTGTTCCTGCCCTACGTGCGCGGCTGGTTCGTCGCCGCCGGTCTCGACTGGGCGTACCTGGCCGCCCTGGCCTCGGCGGTCGCCTTCTTCGGCGTGCCGAGTGCTGCGCCGGGTCGCCTTCGGGCTCGGCGTGCTCGACAACCCGTCGGCCCGCAAGGTGCACCACTACGCGACCCCGCTGCTCGGCGGGGCCGCCGTCTATGCGCGCGTTCGCCATCACCGTGCTCTTCAACTTCGATTTCTCGCGCGGCCTCAAGGGCGTGGCCCTGGGGGCGACCATCGTGGTCGTCCTCGGCCTCCTCGACGACGCCTTCGATCTGCCCGCCATCCTGAAGCTCGGCGGGCAGGTGGCCGGCGCCACTGCGGCGATCGCCTTCGGCGTCGTGCTGAGCGTGGTGCCGTACTGGATCCCGGGGCGTCGTGGCTCAACGTCGCTGCTCACGCTGCTGTGGTTCCTCACCGTGACCAACGCGCTGCAGTTCCTCGACGGGATGGACGGCGCTGGCCGCCGGCCTCGGCATCATCGCGGGACTGTTCTTCAGCATCGCGGCGCGCTGCAGATGCACCAGTCCTGCACATCTTCATCCTGGCCGCGCCCCTGGTGGGCGCCTGCCTCCGGTTTTTCTTCCCTATAATCTGCGTCCCGGCGGCGCCGCTGATCTTCCTGGGAGACTCAGGCGCCAGCTTCATCGGTTTTACCCTGGCCGGCTTGGCTGGTCATGGGAGAATGGGCGGAGAACGATCCGATCGTCGCGCTGCTGACTCCGGTGCTCATCCTGGCTGTTCCGCTGTTCGATATTGCCTTCGTGGGGGTGGTCCGGGTGGTGACGGGCAAGGTGCATTCCGGTGCGGGAGTGGCTGGCCTACGCCGCCAAGGATCACATCCACCATCGCTTCGAGGCGGTGGGCTCAGCAAGACGCAGAGCGTCTTCCTCATCTACTTCATCGCGGCCACGCTGGGCCTCTCGGCCATTCTGCTCAAGGAGGCCACGCCCCGCGAGGCCGCCCTGGTGCTGCTGCAAGTCGCCTGCGTGCTGGCGATCATCGCGGTTCTCGAAGGGTCGGCCGTGGACGTCCCTGGCCATGATCTCGCCGCGGCGGATGTGCTCGCCGCAGCAGTGGCGGCAGTGGCTGGCGATGCTCGTCTCGATGGACGAATCCCCGCGGCGGATGGCGCTGGCGCTCGCCGTGGGTGTCTTCCTCAGCTTCACTCCGTTCTGGGGCTTCCAGACGCTGCTGGCCGTCGTCGCGGCCACCGTGGCTCGCCTGAATCCGGCCCTGACGATCGCGGGGACGTGGCTCAACCCGCCGTGGTTCGCGCCGTGTCGTGTACGCCGGCGCCGTGAAGATCGGGTCCGCTCTGCCCGGATCTCTCGGGCCTGGCCGGCTGGTCGGTGTGGCTGCTGGTCGGCAGCACCATGCTCAGGTCGCCGCCGCCGGGGTGACGTGGCTCGTGGCCTTCGGCGGATCCGCGCGCGGGCGGACCCGCCGCACACGGAGCGATTGCGGACGAATCGCGCCACGCCGCCTGAGTCAGGACCGGTTCGCTGGAGGCGCAAGGTATCATTGCAGATAGGAGCCTTCGCATGAGCGTACGCAAGGCGGTTTTCCCCGCGGCCGGGCTCGGCACCCGGTTCCTGCCCGCCACCAAGGCGCAGCCCAAGGAAATGCTGCCCATCGTGGACAAGCCGACGATCCAGTACGTGGTCGAGGAGGCGGTGGCCTCCGGGCTGTCCGAGATCATCATCGTCACCGGCCGCAACAAGCGGGCGATCGAGGATCACTTCGACGCCGCCTTCGAGCTCGAGTACTACCTGAACGACCGCGGAAAGGTGGACGAGCTGGCGCAGATCAAGACCATCTCCGAGCTGGCCTCGGTGTGCTACGTGCGCCAGAAGGAGCCGCTCGGGACTGGGCCACGCGATCCTGGTGGCGCGCGCGCTGGTGCGGCGACGAGCCGTTCGGCGTCTTCCTGGGCGACGACATCATCGGCGGCGCCACCACGCCCTGCATGAAGCAGCTCCTCGACGTCTTCGACAAGTACGGCGGTCCCGGTGATCGCCGTGGAGCGCGTGCCGCGGGAGCGCATCCATCAGTACGGCGTCATCGCCGGCCGCAACATCGGCGGCAACGTGTGGGAGATCTCCGATCTCGTCGAGAAGCCGCAGGCCGAGGAGGCGCCGTCCGATCTGGCCATCATCGGCCGCTACGTGCTGACGCCCGATCTCTTCGAGATCCTGGCCGAGACCGCCGCCGACCGCCGCGGCGAGATCCAGCTGACCGACGGCCTGCGCACGCTGCGCACGCGCCGGCCGATGTATGCGGTGGAGTTCGAGGGCAAGCGCTACGACACCGGGGACAAGCTCGGCTTCCTCAAGGCCACCGTGGAGTTCGCCCTGGCCCGGCCGGACCTGGCCGACGCCTTCCGCGCGTATCTGAAGACGCTCCGGCTGTAGCCGGAGTCGAGCGGAGACGTCGCGTGGCACAGCTTCCGACGCCGATCACGGGCCGCGAGACGGCGTCCGATCCCCGGAGCCGCTTACCGCGCTGGCCGAGTTCTATCGCGCCTTCAACGCGGGCGACCTCGCGCTGATGGAGCGTAACTGGGACAGCGCGGGCGACGTCGTCATGGACAACCCGCTGGGCGGGATCATGCGGGGCTGGCCCGCGATCCGTGAGGTGTACGTCCGCATCTTCGGCGGGCCCGCACGCGTCAGCGTCGCCCTCCACGAGGCGACGCTGCAGCATCACGGCGAGGTGTTCGTGGCGGTCGGGCGTGAGCGCGGCGAGCTAGTGCGGGGCGCCGAGCGTTTCGAGCTCACGATCCGCACCAGTCGCGTGTACCGCTGGACCGAGGCGCGCTGGCGGCAGATCCACCACCACGGCTCGATGGACGACGCCGACCTGCTGGCCCGCTACCAGCGCTTCGTCGGCGGCCGTGCCGGCGGTGCGGCCGCGGGCGGGCGACGCGCCGCCCGCGCTCACCTGATCGCGTCGGTGGCTCAGGCCCCCGACTGCTTCTTGACCGCGTCGACCATCGCGGCGTAGCCGGCGCGGAGGATCGCGGTGTCCGACGAGTAGTTGATGATCGTCGCCCCGAGTCCGATCATCTCGCGCACGCCCTCCACGCTGTCCGTGATCATCGCCACCGCCTTGCCGTGCTTGCGGCACGCCTCGGCCAGGCGCCGGCGGTACTCCGTCAGCACCTCGACGCTGCGACGGCGTGCCGAGCACGCCGAGGTTCTGGGCGAGATCCGTCGGGCCGATCGTGAATGCGTGGATGCCGGGCACCGAGACGATCTCGTCCAGCCGGTCGAAGGCCTGCTTCGTCTCCAGCATGGCGGTGACGTGCACGCGGGCGTTGGCGCGCGGCCATGTGCTCGGCGGTGTGGCAGCGTGCGATAGCCGGTGTGCGGGCCGAAGCCGTACATGCCGCGCTCGCCGAGCGGCGCGTAGTGGCGCACTCGACGACCTCCCGCGCTTGCTCGGGCGTGTCGACCTGCGGCACGTGGAGATTCCACACGCCGGCGTCGAGCAGGCGAGTGATCCACTCGCGATTGCCCTCGGGCGGCCGGACGACCATCGGAAAGTCCAGCGCGCGGCGCCAGCGTCGCCATGTCGGCCACCGTCTCCATCGAGAACGGCGAGTGCTCCATGTCCACCCGCACGAAGTCGAGGCCGGCCGCCTGCAGAAGCGTCAGCACGGCGGGCGTGCGGATCATGGTCACCCAGGTGCCGAGCTGGATCTCGCCGCGCTCCGAGCGCGTGCGGTAGGCGTTGTCGTTCATCGCTGGCCTCCGACCTGCACGCCGGCGAGCTTCTCGAGGATCTTGATGACCGCCAGGCCGTCCTCCTTGTTGAGGCCGGCGGCGCGCGCCATCTGGGTAGAGCTGCTGGGTGACGTTGGCCAGCAGCAGCGGGACCCCGAGCTGCTTGGCGAACGACGTCTCGAGCTCCTGATCCTTGTAGGTGATGTCCACCGTGCCACTCCGGCGTGAAATCGCGCCGGAGGATCTTCGGCACTCCGTGCTCGAACGCGTAGCTCGCGCCGGTGCTGACGCGGACGACGTCGTGAGATCGTCTGCGGATCGAGCCCCGCCTTCACGCCCAGCACCATCGCCTCGGCCACCGCGACGCGATTGACCTGGATCAGCATGTTGTTCACGAGCTTCATGGCCAGGCCGGAGCCGAGCGGCGCCGACGTGGAAGAGATTGGTGCCCATCGCCTTGAACAGGTCGTGGCAGGCGTCGAACGTGGCCGGATCACCGCCGGCGATGATCGACAGCTCGCCGGACTTCGCGCGCTCGGTCCCGCCGCTCACCGGCGCGTCGAGCATGGCCACGCCGCGCGCGGCCAGCGTCTCGGCCAGCCGCCGGGCGGCGAACGGATCGATCGTGCTCATGCAGATCACGATGTGGCCGGGCTTGGCGCTCTTCACGATGCCGCGCTCGCCGGCGATGACCGACCTCGGCCTGTGCGGTCGTCTCCACGATGCAGATGGTCCGCTCGACCGCCGCCGCCACGCGCTCGGCGGAGTCGCTCGACCTGTGGCGCCGCGCTGCGCAGCGGCACCACCTTGGCCGGATCGATGTCGTTCACGACCAGCGGGAAGCCGTGCTTGACGAGGTTGAGCGCCATCGGACCGCCCATGTTGCCGAGACCGATGAATCCTACGGGTTTGAGCATGCCGCGTACGCTACCAGCCGTCATTGAGCCTGCGCAACGCGACCAGGTTGCCCAGGCTGCCGACTGCTGTAGGCTAGGCGCTCAGGCCGGGGCTTGGGGGCCCGTTCGGGCCCCCATCCAGGGAGACCGATCATGGCGATGTACTGGAAGGAGATCACGGTCAACTGGGGTGAGTCCGACCCCTTCGGCCTCGTCTACTACCCCCGGATCGTCGCGTGGTTCAACGACACGGAGCACGATCTGTTCCGTACCATCGGCTACCCGATCGAGCAGATGATCAAGAACGACCGCACGACCTTCGTGATGGGCGAGATCCACTTCCGCTTCATCGGTCCGGCCGCCTACGGCGACCGCATCATCACGACCATCCACCTGGCCGAGATCGGCGAGCACACGCTGCACTGGAACTGCAAGGCCAAGAACGCGCTGACCGGCGCGCCGGTGGCCGAAGGGCGGCCACGCGCGTCTACGCGCGGATCAACGAGGACGGCTCGCTCAAGGCCGCGCGCATCCCCGACGAGATGCGCGACGCGCTCCGCGAACTCGGCGACCTCAAGCACCTGCGGCCCAACAGCGGCGCCAGCCGGCTGTCGGCCGAGAGCCACCTGCCGGGCTAGCCCCTCGGCTCCGGTTCCTGGGCGGTCGTGCCGTCACGCCCGGCACGCGGTACGCTGGAGCGTGCCCTACCGCGTAGACGTCACCCGCGCCGGCGACGCTGCGCTCGACCGCCTCGTCGAGCTTCGGCGCTCCTCGACGTCGAACACTCGCTCGGCGGCGGCATCGCCGCCCTGATGCCCGACGGCGTCGCGCCGGATGCAAGTGGCACTCGCGCTCGGAGTCGCCGATCTCTCCGTCTCCCTGCCGTCGGCCGCGACGCAGGATCGGTCTGGACCCTGAGCCCGCGCCCAACTCGCATCGGGCGCCCGTGGATCGTTCCGGCTCACGCCGGCACGGAACCCGGCGTGCTGAGGTTGACCGACTCGGCGGCATTCGGAACGGGACTGCACCCGACGACAGTGATGTGCCTCGAAGCGATCGAAGAAGCCCTCCAGCCCACTGCTGCCGCCACGCTGCTCGACGTGGGGACCGGGTCGGGTGTGCTGGCGCTGGCGGCGCTGCTGATGGGTGGTGCCGCGAGCGCTTGGCATCGACACCGATGCCGGGCGCCGCGCGCCGCCGCTGAAAACGCGCGACTCAACGCCACTCGACCGGCGCCTGCAGCTGGCGCGTGGCGGACCCGACGCGGTGGTCGGCACCTGGCCGCTGGTGGTGGCCAATCTGCTGGCGGCCCCGCTCGTCGAGCTGGCGCCAGTACTCGATGCGACGTGTCGGACATCATGGTCGTCTGGTGCTCTCGGGCATTGCGTCTTCGGTCGAACCGGATGTCGATCAGGCGTACCGGCGCCTGGGCATGCACCGCGTGCGGGTGCGCTGTCACGCGCAGGCTGGAGCGCGCTCGTGCTGCAGGCGTCCTGGTGAAGCGGGTCGTTGTGCGCTAGGCGCGCCTATCGCCGCCCGACCGGCTGCAGCGTCGGCACGAAGCCCGGCTCGAAGACCCGGTCGGCCATCACCTGGCAGCGCTTCATCAGCCGGTGCTCGTCCGGGCCGTAGTCGGGGATGGCGTTGTGCAGCGTGCCGATGTGGTCCCACACCAGCACGTCGCCCTCGGTCCAGCGGTGCGCGTACTGGAACTTCGGCTGGAGCTGGTGCGCGAACAGCGTGCGCCAGCATCCGGTCGCTCGCGGCCTGCGTCGAGCTCGTTGATGCGGATGGCGTAGCCGGGATTGCAGTAGAGGACCGTGCTGCCCGGTGATCGGATGGATCAGGCGGATCGGATGCACCGGACGGCGGCGCCGCTGCGCGCTGCTCCTCGGTCATCGGCCCGCGCGCTGCTGCCCGGGCCGACGCCGCATGTTCTCCCAGAACTTGTTGAAGTCGTGCGTCGCCGTCAGGCTCGCCGAGCCGCGTCTTGAGCTCCGCCGGCAGGTCCTCCTAGGCCGCCTGCGTGTTGACGAACATCGTCGCGCCCAGCACCCGGCCGTTGCGGCGCGGCACCTTCACGGCGAACAGCACGTTCAGGAAGCCGATGGTCGGGTTGTAGGACATGTCGGTGTGCCAGTCCTGCCCGGCGTCGGCCAGCCCGATCGGCCGGCCGTTCTCGATCACGTTCGAGAGGATCCCGACCTCCGGCATCCCGGGCTCGTGGTACCCGGTGAGCATCTCCTGGATCGAGCCGAAGCGCCGGGAGAAGTCACGCAGCGCGGCGGCCTCGAGCTGCTGCTCCGGGAAGCGCAGCACGCCGTGACGGCCGAGCGCCGTGCACGATCGTGGCGAAGTCGTCGTCGCCGAGCGGTTCGGCGAGGTCCACGCCCCGCACCGTGGCGCCCAGGATCTGGCCGGTCGGCTCGATCGTCGTCATCGCGACCTCCTCGTTGCCTTTCGAGAATACCTCACTCGACGAGCGCGACGCCGCGCGGCTCAGCGCTAGGCTGACGCGCCGCCCACCGGGTGGAGGGCTTCCATCCCGGATTCGATGACGAGCAACTCGCCGACCGGCGTGTCGATCCTGTACTCCACGGCCCGGCCCACGAAAGCGGCGCGGCACGACCGTGCCGGCGATGCCGCCGGTCGTCCGGCGGGCCGAGACGGATCGCGTCGGGCCGGATCTCCACGATGACCTCGCCAACCGGCGCGTCCCCGATGCGGCACGGTGACCACGTGGCCGGCGATCTCCACCTCGCCCACCGCGCCCGCCACCGACCGCAGCCGGCCGGTCACGATGTTGGCCTCGGCGAGAAGTCGGCCACGAACCGCGTGCGCGTGCGATCTCGAAGAGCTCGGCCGGCCGGGCCTGCTCCACGATCCGGCCCTGATCCATGACGATGATGCGATCGGAGACGGCCAGGGCTTCCTCGCGATCGTGCGTGACGTAGACGACCGCGAGGCCCGAGGCGCCGCTGCAGCCCGCGGATCTCGTCGCGGACGCGCCGGCGCAGGCGCGCATCGAGGTTGGACAGCGGCTCGTCGAACAGCAGCGCGGCCGGCTCCAGCACGAGCGCGCGAGCCAGCGCCACGCGCTGCTGCTGGCCGCCGGACAGCTGCGCGGGCAGCCGCGCCTCGAGCCCGCTGAGCCCGACCAGCGCCAGCGCCTCCCGCGCCCGGGCCTGCGCCTGGTTGGCGCGAACGCCGTGGGCCTCGCGCCCGTAGGCGACGTTGTCGAGCACCGTCAGATGCGGAAAGAGCGCATAGGACTGGAAGACCAGGCTGACGTTGTCGCGCCGCCGGGGCCAGCGTCGTGACGTCACGGCCACCGATGAGGACATCGGCCCTCGCTCGGCGTCTCGAGCCCGGCGATCAGCCGCAGCGTCGTCGTCTTCCCGCAGCCGGAGGGTCCGAGCAAGGTGACCAGCGAGCCCGCCTCGACGGTGAACGACACGTTGTCGACCACGGCCGCGGGGCCGTAGCGCCTGGTCACCGCGCGCAGCTCGATCGTCCCCGCTGTGGCCGGCGCGCTCAGGACGTGCCTCCACGGTCCGCGAGGTCACCACCCGCACCCCGACGAGCCACTGGATGGCGAGGACCGCCGCCACCATCAAGCACGATCAGCACGCTCGAGTAGGCGATGGCCACGCCGTAGTCGCCGTTGACCACGCGTCCGATGATGTAGGTCGTCGCCATGATCGGTGTCGCCCGACACCAGGAAGATGACCGCGCTCACTGTCGTGACGGACCGGACGAAGGCGTAGACGAGCGCTGCCTACCACGGCGGGTTTGATCAGCGGCAGCAGCACGCGCCGGACCGTCGTCGCCCCGCCCGCGCCCAGCGTGCTCGAGGCCTCGTCGAGCGACCGATCGATCTGGCGGAGCGTGGCCAGGCCGCGCGCGCACGCCGACGGGCATGTTCCGGAACACCAGGCACAGCACGATGATGAGCCCGCCGCCGGTCAGCTCGAAGGGCGGCGACGTTGAAGCGCCAGGACGTAGGCGACGCCGATGACCGTGCCCGGCACCGCGAAGCTCAGCAGGGTCCCCAGCTCGAAGGCGCGCTGGCCCGGCGAAGCGGACGCGGTCGAGCAGGTAGGCGGTCAGCAGGCCGACGGCGGCGCTCAGCGGCGCGGCGGCGGCGGCCAGTCGCAGCGTGTTCCACAGCGACGTCCACGCGCCGCCGCGTCCAGAGCAGCCCGGCCGGGCGTCCACTCCACGCGCGAAGGCCTTGGCGAAGTGGCGCGAGCGTGAGCGAGTGATCGCGACCCCACACGGACACGAAGCCGCCCACCAGCGCCATGCCGTAGATGAGCACGGTGAAGAGCAGCCACGGCGTGGCCACCGCCACGATGGCCCGGACGAGCGGGCGAGGCAGCGCCACGGGATTCCCGCGTCGCCCTTGCCGGTCACCGTCGTGAAGGCCCGGCCGGCGAGCACACGTTGCTGGACGAGGAAGGCGCCGAGCGCCAGCGCCAGCAAGATGATCGCCAGCGCGGCGGCGCGGCCCCTGATCGTACTGCGCGCCGACCAGCGCGAAGTAGATCTCGGTGGCGAGCACGCTGAAGTTGCCGCCCAGCACCAGGGGATTGCCGAAGTCGGCGATGCTCTCGATGAAGCCGACCAGGAACGCGTTGGCCAGCCCGGGCGCCATGAGCGGCAGCGACACGGTGCGCGATCACCCGGCCCGCGCGGGCGCCGAGCGTCTGCCCGGCCTCCTCCAGCGTCGGGCTCACGCCCTCGACGACGCCGATCAGCACGAGGAACGCCACCGGCGTGAACGCGAAGAGCTGGGCGAGGAGCACGCCGGGCAGGCCGTAGATCCAGCGCGTGGGCGGCAGGCCGAGCCACTGCTCGAGCAGCGCGTTGATGACGCCGGAGCGGCCGCAGATCAGGATGATGCCCGAGCCCGATCACGAACGGCGGCGTGATCACCGGCAGGACGGCGACCAGCCGGGTGAGTCGGCGCGAGCAGGCGCGTGCGGGTGACCAGCAGGGCCAGGGCCAGGCCGAGAATCGTCGTTCCCGCGGCGGCAGAGCAGGGCCAGCCCCAGCGTGTTCCACGCCACGCCGCAGCTTCGCGCCGAGCGCAGACACGCGAGCGTCCAGATCTTCTCCGCCGTCAACCGGCTTGCGAGAGCGCGCTCGGATTGAACGCACCGTCCGGCGCCTGCACCGCGGCGACCAGCACGCGCGCGAGCGGAGAAAGACGAAGAGGCCGACGAGGACGGCGATGAGCAGGAGACACGACGCCGCGAAGCGATCGCCCCGCAGGTGACCGAGCGCGGCCAGCCCCTCGGCGGCCACGAGCACGAAGCCCACGAGCGCCAGCGCCGAGCCTCACCCCGAATGCCGTCTGGCGGATCGCGAAGCCGTACAGCAGCATCGCGGCGAGGCCGCCGGCCCCCACCGCGACCAGCAGGCGTCCCCTCAACGCGGCAACGCGTTGACGTCCCGCTCCACTTGTCGAGCAGGCGCCGGCGCTCGGCGGAGGAGCCGTACTTCTTGAAGTCGTACTCGATCAGCTTCATCTCGGAGAGCTTCGGCGCCTCCTTGGGGACCTCGGCGCTGCGATTGGACGGGCACCTGGAACTGCTTGTTCTTGGCGCCCAGCGCCTGGACCGGCGCGGTGAGCGCCAGGTCCACGAAACGCCTGGCGCCCTCGAGATTGCGCGCGCCGTTCACGATGCTCATCGAGCCGATCTCGTAGCCGGTGCCCTCGCACGGCGTGGCGCTGCCCACCGGGAAGCCGGCCATCGTCTCGGTCGACCACGTCGTGGACGAAGCTGATGCCGACCGAGCGTCTCGCCGCGCGCCACCGCCTTGACCGGACCCACGCCCGACTTGGTGTACTGGTTGATGCTGCCGTGCAGCGCGCTTGAGATACTCGAAGGCCTTGGCCTCGCCCATCACCTGCACGACGGTGGCGATGCGCGGTGTAGGCGGTGCCGGGAGGACGACGGGTTCGCCATCTGGATCTCGCCCTTGAAGCCGGGCTGCAGCAGGTCGGCCCAGCAGCTGCGGGCGGGGCCAGGCCCTTCTTCTGAGCAGCTCGGTGTTGAAGCTGAATCCGAGCGCGCCGGCGTAGACGCCGACCGTGCGGTAGCCGGACTGCTCGGCCTGACGCACGCGCCCAGGGATGGAGCTGGGCGAGATTCGGCGAGCGGTAGACCGGCCGTCAGACCCTCCTCGGCCGCCTGCAGATGCGGATCGCCCGGTGCCGCCGAACCAGACGTCGGCCTCGGGATTCGCCGCCTCGGCCTTGATCTGCGCGAACACTTCACCCGAGCCCCTTCTGCGTCATCGACACCTTGATGCCGGTCTGTCGCGTGAACTCGTTGACCAGCGCCTGACACCACTCGAGCTGGACGCTGCAGTAGACGGTGAGACTGCCCTGCGCCTCCACTCGCGAGGTCGGCGCGAGCAGCACGCCGACCATGACGACTTGGCGGCCACCAGGCGCGCGGCGGCCGCCCCGGCGAACGCGACGCTCACCGCGCGGATCCGGCCAGGACGAACGGCACCTCCGCGCTCTTGGCCACGGCGCGGAGCTGGTCCATGAGGTCGTCGGGGACCGGCACGCCGTCGCGCAGCCGCTCGGCGCGCGTGGCCATCTCGGGGTCGCCCGCGACGAGCACCGGGCTGGTTGGGATCCACGCGCTTGGCGTTGTGCAGCACGTCGATCACCTGGTCGAGATCCTCCTCGAACTCGCCGCCCGCGCGAAACGCGCGCGGGATCGATGGCCAGGAAGAAGTGGCCGATGTTGTGCGGATCGGAGGGCTTCTGCGTCTGGTTGCGCAGCGGCGAGAACGAGGCGCCCGCCAGCGTGCCGCCGAGGATGTGCACCATGACCGCCAGCCCGTAGCCCTTGTGACCGCCCAGCTCGCGCGGACCGCCCAGCGGCGTGATGCCGCCGTCCGGCTGCTCGAAGACGTGAGCGAACGCGGTCGCTGCGTCGGTGACGGGGCGGCCGTCGCCGTCGACGACCCAGCCGGAGGGCACCGGCCGGTGATTCAGCTTGTGGACCTTGACCTTGCCGGCCGCGACCGTCGTCGTCGCCATGTCGAGCTGGAACGGCGCGATTGCGCCGGGCCGGCGCGGCGAAGGCCAGGGATTGGTCCCCATGACGGGCTCGGCGCCGAAGGTCGGCACCATCGTCGACGCCGCGAGTGGCCGAGGTCACCATGCCGATCACGCCGCGATCGGCGGCGATGCGCGAGTAGCAGCCGGCGGCGCCGAAGTGGTGCGAGTTGAAGACCGATACCACGGCGACACCGATCTCGCGGCACTTGTCGATGGCGCAGGTTCATCGCGATACACGGACACCGGATGGCCCAGCGAGGCGTCGGCGTCGATGAGCGCGGTGGCCGGGCCCTGACGCACCAGTCTTGAACTGCGGGCGCATGTTCAGCCGGCCGGCGCGGAACTCGCGATCGTAGGTCGGCAGCATGGAGATGCCGTGGGAATCGACGCCGCGCAGGTCGGTCTCCAGCATCATCTCGGCGGTGGTGTCGGCGTGCGCGGCCGACATGCCCCAGGCGCGCAGGACGGACAACGAGCTGCTGACGGATCTGCTCGGCGGGCACTCGCATGACTAGGCCTCCCTGGTCTGGATTCTACGACCCCAGCTCACGCCTTCACCGCCGTCCACCGCCAGCGAGACGCCGGTCACGAAGCCGGCCTCGTCGGAGTGCAGATAGAGCGCGGCGTAGGCCACGTCCCAGCCCGTGCCCATCCGGCGGCGGAGCGCCCGCCGCCCACGACGATCGCCGCCTTGCCCTCGACACGCTCGGCCATCATTGCCCCTCGGGAAAGTCCACGACTATAATGCGTCGGGGACGGACAGACACATGAACCATCGAACTCGTCGCGCTCCCGCTGATGCTGCCTCACGCTGGCCGCGTGCTCCGCCCCGTCTCGTGAGACGCCGCAGAGCGCGGGAGACGGGTGGCGGATGGCCCACGGCGACGCGCATCCGGTCGCCTATACGTCACTCGGCGTGTACTCGTATCGCATCACGACGAGCTCGCCGGACGCCCAGCGCTGGTTCAAACCAGGGACTCCGGCTCGTCTACGCGTTCAATCACAACGAGGCGCAGAAGGCGTTCCGCGAGGGGACGCGGCTCGATCCCGGCTGCGCCGATGTGCTACTGGGGCATCGCCATCACCGAAGGCGGCAACTACAACCATCCGACGGACGCCGGGCGTGAAGGGCGGGCGCTCACGGCGGTGCGGCAGCGCAGGCCCACGCGGTCGTCGCCCAGCCGCCGGAGCGCGCAATGATCCAGGCGCTCGCCCAGCGTCACTCCGCTGACCCGGCCGCCAAGCGCGCCGACCTCGACCTCGCCGTACGCCAACGCCATGCGGACGTGGCCCGGCAGTTCCCCGACGATCTCGAGGCCGCGACGTTCTTCGCCGACGCGATGATGAACCTCCGCCCGTGGAACCTGTGGGCGCCGGACGGCACGGCGTACCCGGGGACCGACGAGATCGTCGTGACGCTCGAGCGCGTCTCGCCCGCAATCCCGACCATCCGGGCGCGCTGCACCTGTACATCCACGCCGTCGAGGCGAGCACGCAGCCCGGCGGGCCGAAGCGGCCGCGGACCGCCTGAGTGCCGCAGATGCCCGGGGCCGGGCACATCGTGCACATGCCGTCGCACATCTACTGGCGGGTGGGGCGCTACAGCGATGCGGTGACCGTCAACTCGAACGCGGTGCAGGCGGATCTGCGCGTACTTCAAGACGGCCCAGCCGAGCATGATCTATCGCGGCCTGTACTACCCGCACAACATCGACTTCATCTGGCAGTCGGCCGGCATGCAGGGACGCAGCGCCGAGATGCTCCGCGCCGCCCGCGAGTTCGCCGGTAACGTGCCGGCCGAGATGATCAAGCAGATGCCGGACATGGAGACCGGCGCCGCTGGCGCCGATGATGTCGCTTCGTGCGCTTCGGGCGCTGGGACGAGGTCCTCGCGCCGCCTGGCGCCGCCCCGAGTGGCTGTACACGACGCGGCGTGTGGGCACTACGCCCGCGGCATCGCGTACAACGCCAGGGGCGGGTGGCCGACTCCGCCGCGAGCTGGCGCGCGCTGGAGGCGATCATCCAGTCGGTGTCGCCGGAGCGCACGGTCGCGTTCTTCTTCCGCGCCAGAAACATCCTACAGATGGCGGCCAACGTTCTGGCCGGGAGATGGCGGCCAGCGGCCGCGTGACATGGCGAGCGCCGAGCGCCTGCTGCGCGCCGCGGTGGCCGAGCAGGACACGCACTGGTTCACGCGAGCCCCGCCCTGGTACTTCCCCGTGCGCCAGTCGCTGGGCGCCATCCTGCTGCAGGCCGGCCGCCCCGCCGACGCCGAGGCCGTCTATCGCGAAGATCTGCGCCGCAACCCGAGCAACGGCTGGTCCCTGCTCGGTCTCTCGCAGAGCCTCACGGCACAAGGCAAGACCGTGCCGAGGCCCGCTCAGGCCGAAGCGGCCTTCCGCACCGCGTGGGCGCGAGCCGACGTAATGGGAAGGTCGATAACAACCTATGCCCACGCGGTCCCGGTTCGCACCGAAGTGCGCCCAAACGAATCCAAGATGATGCCTACGCCTGTTCCTCTACCGCCCGGGGTCCTTTACGAGGAACGCGCTGACCAGACTCGTGACGGTGCCCACGCTGCACTTTTCACGCATCCATTCAGCGCACCGTCAGAGCGAATGCCACTCGCAGAGCCGAATTGATCACCATGAAAGTTACCTTCCCGCAGTTTATGCGGGTTTCGCCCCGCCGCTCGCGTAATGTGCGCAATAGTGCTCGTTGCCCCCCCTGCGCCAGCCACGCTGCTTTCTACTGGGATCCCGATGCCTCCTGCCGGCAACAAACACCACCACGATCAGGGCGCAGTGTCCCGGTGGAACTGGTGTCTGGGGCTCCTCCGTCAACTGGTACGACGGTGCCAGCGAAATCCCCTGGTCGGACGGTGCCGATGCCATCTTTGCCGGCGCCCGGTGTCGTCACTCAGCCTCCCTTGCAATCCGCTATGCCGCTCTCTTTCAAATCCACCGGAAAGTTACACCTTCTGACGTATTTGACCCCGAACATGGGGTCCAACCTGCCCTTATAACGTCGATGCCGGTCACGGCGCGACGATCGCCTCCACCATCGCTGGCTCGGCCAGTTTCACGACCAAGCGCGGTCCAGGCACTCTCGTCCTCGCTACCCAATTCTTCCAACACCAAGACAAGCCACAACCTCCGAGGGCGGCTGGCGGATCGAAGCTGGCACTCCCGTTGTTGAGTAATGATCGCAATCGCGCGCCTCCGGACTCCGCCCGCAACACCATCACCGACATCCAGATCAATCGCCGCCTTCATCCGGTGGCCATAATCCTTCCTTCGAGCTCCTCGACATCAACCGCACCAAGGTAGTCAACACCACTCCTCAACCACCTCTCGGCGACGCCATCATCGACACGCACGGTTTTTGTCCTTAGCTGGTTCAACCGGTCTTCAGGGTGGCCCCGGCTCGCTTCTCGTCACCAACAGCGGCCCCTGGGCTTGCTCATCCTCGGTACCATGACCAAAAGCCAGCATCAAATCCTGTTCATGGCAGCGTAAGTCGCCTCGCCGCAGGCACGGCCAACCTCACCATCCAGAGACGGCGTCTGTCGTGCAGACATCCGGCACCGTCACCCCTACCCGCGGAGAGCTTGGCAGCGAAACCGACACGAGCCGGCGGCGCGTGCTCGCGATCCGAGACGACAACGGCCAGATCCGATCCGAATCCGGCGGCTACGAACTCTCCCAACGAAACCTGGTCCTCGGCCCCGGTGGCGGCAGCCTCGATGCCGGCGCCTGGATCGCAAAACGCTCTGCGGGCGGCACCGTCTCCGGACGCCGCGCACCCTGGCCAAGTTCGGCACTGCGAACGCCTGCAGTCATCGACAACCCCAGCGCCACCTGGATCGGCGGCACCAGCGTCCGCGGCGGCACCCTCTCCAACTGGCGGGGCGGGTCGAATGGTCTCTCCCGGGAACCTCTGCAATCCTTCGAGCGTCGTGATTAATACCGGCGCACCCTAAATTCTCGCGCGGCTCCAGCAAGAGCTTCTTCGATAACCTCTCCGGTGGCGGCAATGTCGTGATCGCCAACTCGAACAACACCACCGTGCGCCCGGTCTCGACAATACTTACACCGGCTCTGACCACCATCTCTTCGGGCACTCCATGATCGGCCAGGGTAATCCAAACCAACCCGGCTCCATTACTCTGAACATGCCTCCTCCTTAATAACTCTCACTTTGTTTTCAACCGCGTCGGAAAACCTCACTTACACCGGCTCCATCTCAGGCGGCGGAACTGTAACCGCTAAGCCGCCGGTAAACTCCCTCACCCGCGCCAGCTCCTATTCGGGCACCCCTCGCGTTCCGCCGGAACCTTGGTCGCCTCGAACCCATCCGGCCCGGCGACGGCACTGGCACCGTCAACGTCACCAGCGGCGCGACCTCCTCGCCGGCGGCGGCTTCCTCGCCGGACCAGTCAATGATCACCGGCGCCCGTCTCGCTCCAGGCACCAGCATTGGTACCTTTGACCATCGGTCGTCTGAACCTCGTGGCGAACCAATCTCGACTACGAACTCGCCCTTCTCTGCGCTCAGCGATCTGACGATCATTCCACCGCTGGAGTGGTCATCCTCTCCGGCGGCACTTTTAATATTACGCTCGTCGCCTTCCCAGTTTTTGGCATCGGCGAGAAGGTTTGATTACAACACTTCCTTCACCGGCTCTCTGGCAACTCGGGCCATCGGTTCAGCCCCTTCCGGCTTCACCTTACTCTTCATCGATAACCCCGCCACAACCAGCATCGACCTGATCGTCGCGCTCCCCGAACCTCCGACGTTGCTTTGCGCCTTGGCGGCGTTTCCCTTCCTGACCGGTCGATACCGCCGCGCCCGAAGGATCGAAACGTTTCCTCCCGCCCCTTTCTCCTCCATCAAACTGGGCCTCCTTTCGAGCAGATCTGGTGAATAGTTGTTACTGACTCGTTTAGAACGCGGCCTGCATCACGACTGCCCGAGCGCGTCGGTAATGCGACTAGTTTGATGTTCCCGAATCGCTGACCGGTTCCGGCATGTCTTCGAACATCACTTGCCTTGCTTGGTGCTCTCAGCACTGCGCCCACCGCAAACGCCGTCCACGTTGATCGTCAGCTCATCGTCGCCCGGCGCCCTGGAACGCCACCCACAGGAACCCGCGTTTGGTCTCGACGTTTTCTTTGATGAACGAATGCACCACCGCATGACCCCGCACCTTTCGGTTTATCCAGAGTTCAGGCCAGCACTTCAGGTCCAGTGACTCCGCATTGCGATATCTCCGTCACCTCACCTGAACGAGCTCGCCTTCGAGCACGACGGCGGCGTCGTCGCTGACTGTGATCTTCGCCACAGTCGAAAAACATCCGAATCCGCCGGAAGTGCGATTTCAACCGGCGGCCTTGCGCGTGGGGCCAGGGCGAGGAACCGAAGTGTCCACGGCTAAATGCCGAGATGCACGATCGACGCGTCTTTGAGGGTCGCGTCAACCGAGTAGCTCCCCGTTGCGAGGCCTGTGACGCGATCTGAGCGTCGCTGTTCCCCCACTGACTCTGAACTTCGGTTTGATGACCTCGATTTTCGGCAGTGCCCGAGGGGCCGGCCGGTGCTGTCAGCAATACGTAACTGAACGAAGTATACAAC
>ERZ1370068.3625-contig-2731_pt1:30000-59327 | contig 59327 bp, 72 predicted proteins | sample MGYA00561227_ERZ1370068 | MGnify/ENA primary metagenome ERZ1370068 (study PRJEB38410, sample SAMEA6850437) | metagenome | study: Metagenomic assessment of the ecological functions of the soil: analysis of the soil microbiota associated with the... | reverse complement strand
GTCAGCTTCCAGTCGCCGGGAGTGTTGGTGAAGGCGTAGCCGGACTTGCGGGCGAGTGCGACCATCGCGTCGTTGGAGCGCAGCGTATCGCCGAACAGGCGCGTCGGCGCCGGAATGACGCCGCGCGGCATTCGAGATTTTTCATCAGCGCCTTGCCGATGCCGTGGCCTTGCCAGCGGTCGTCGATCGACAGGCCGAATTCGATTGCTAGCCGTGTCGCTGTCGAAGAGCATAGCGCGCTTCGCCGACGATGGTCTCAAAGCCCTCCACCAGCATGGTCGCGATCACGCTGAAGCGATCCGGCTTCACCGATATGGATGAAATCCTCGAGCAGCGACGCCGGCAGTTCGCTGGCCGCGCCGAGGAAACGGTTGTAGCGCGAGCGCGTCGTCAGCGAGCGGAAATAGTTCTGCAGCGCCCCGGCATCGCGCGGCTCGACGAAGCGCACGGTCACCACCTCGCCGTTCCGCGTGCGCAGCACGTCGGAATATTGCCTGAGATCGTCGAGACGCATCGTGGTCATGGGTCGCTCCCGCGGAGCTAAAAATGTAGCTGGCGCCCCCGTGATCGGGCGGCGCCAGCCTGGCTGCCATCAAGCCCGCCAGAACGGTTTTTCGGCCTCGTAGGCGATATCGCTCCAGGAGATTCCGATGTCGTGGAGTTCCCGCTCGGACCAGCTCGCCAGTTCGCGGCGCGACTGGTAGCGCTGCCGCCAGACATGGAGGGTCTCGCCAATCTGGCTCAAAATCCCCGTGACCATGATGATTTATCATCGATTCATGCGTGTAAGTGGACATTTTCGGCTCCTGTAGTAATTCTCTTGAAGCCAATATCTGCGCTATCCGAGCCTTCCACAAACGACACTTTGTACCGCTTCGGATGATATAAACTCATGTATTTGGGGATCGTGGAATGACCGCGAGGCTGCCGTCGCTGAATGGATTGCGCGCCTTCGAGGCTGCGGCCCGGCATTTGAGCTTCACGCAGGCGGCGTCCGAGCTGAACGTCACGCAGACCGCGATCAGCCACCAGATCAAGCGGCTGGAGGAAGAGCTCGGCGTTCGCCTGTTCATCCGCCAGAACCGTTCGCTGACGCTGACGCAGCAGGCGCAGGAATATCTCCCCGGCATCCGCGCCGCCTTCAACGATCTCAGGCTTGCGACCGACCGCCTGCTGCGCAAGGACGACGACCATGTGCTGACGGTCTCGACGCTGGCCTCGCTCGCCGCCAAATGGCTGCTGCCGCGGCTGACGGCGTTTCAGGAAGCCCATCACGGCATCGACGTGCGCATCACCACCTCGACCAGCCTGGTCGACTTCCAGCGCGACAATGTCGACGCCGGAATCCGCTACGGCCGCGGCCAGTGGCCGGGCGTTCGCGCCGACTGGCTGATGGCGGACGAGCTCTTCCCGGTCTGCAGCCCCGCCCTGCTCCAGGGCAACAAGCCGCTGAAATGCCCCGAAGACCTCCGGGATCACGTGCTGCTGCACACCAGCAACGCCAACAGCGACGACTGGCGGCTGTGGCTGACGGCGGCCGGATTGCCGGCCGATTTTTCCAAGCAGCCAGGCGTCACCTTCGACCTGATCTTCATGACGGTGCAGGCCGCGATCGACGGCCTCGGCGTCGCCATGGGCCGCACCGCCTATGTGCAGGAGGACATCGCCAAGGGACGGCTGGTCGTTCCCTTCAACATCGCATTTCCGGTCGACGCCGGCTTTTATCTGGTCTCGCCCGCGGGCAGGACCGACCCGCCCAAACTGGCGGCCTTCCGGCAATGGCTGCTCGCGCTCCGTGCAGAGCAAGCCCTGACATCGCAGATATTCCGCGATGCGAAGTGCATGCGACATCGTCGCATATGGCCGCGCCTGATCGACAAAGTTCGACGCACGAGACGCGTGACGCGGCCTCTTCATCAGGCTAGAAAATCGCGGGGGCGGATGGATTTGCCTGGCCGAGCGCCGGTTTGATTTCCAGGCCAACAACGATAACAAGAGCGCATGGCCGACCTGACTCAAAAATTCGATGTGCTGGTGATCGGCGGCGGCAACGCCGCTCTGTGCGCCGCGATCAGCGCCCGGCGCGCGGGCGCTTCCGTGCTGGTGCTGGAAGGCGCGCCAAAGTTCTATCGCGGCGGCAATACCCGCCACACCCGCAACATGCGCTGCGCGCATGATGCCGCGACCGAGATTCTCACCGGCCCTACACCGAGGAGGAGTTCTGGGACGATCTGTTGCGCCTGACCGGCGGGCAGACCGACGAGGAACTGGCCAAGTTCATGATCGCCGAGTCCAAGGACATCCTGAACTGGATCGTCGAACAGGGCGTGCGCTGGCAGCCCTCGCTCGGCGGCACGCTGAGCCTCGGCCGCACCAATTCGTTCTTCCTCGGCGGCGGCCGGGCGATGCTGAATGCGCTTTATCTCACCGCCGAAAAGCTCGGCGTCGAAATCGTCTACGACGCCGAGGTGACCGACCTTCAGATCGAAGCACGGCATGTTTCTGTCCGCGACGCTGAAGCAGCCGATCGATGGCGCGACAGAAATCCGCGCCTCGGCGCTGGTGGCGGCGGCCGGCGGTTTTGAAGCCAACATCGAATGGCTGAAGGAATATTGGGGCGAGGCGGCCGACAATTTCCTGATCCGCGGCACGCCCTATAACCGCGGCTCGATCCTGCAAGATGCTGCTCGACAAGGGCGTGCAGGACATCGGCGATCCCACCCAATGCCATGCGGTGGCGATCGACGCCCGCGCGCCGAAATTCGACGGCGGCATCATCACGCGGCACGACTCGGTCGTGTTCGGCATCGTCGTCAACAAGCACGCCCAGCGCTTCTATGACGAGGGCGAGGACATCTGGCCGAAGCGCTACGCGATCTGGGGCCGGCTGGTGGCCGCGCAGCCCGACCAGATCGCCTACATCATTTTCGATTCTACTGTTGTCACCAGCTTCATGCCGACGCTGTTTCCGCCGATCGCGGGCGCGACGCCTGCCGAACTCGCCGGCAAGCTCGAGCTCGATCCGGCCGCGCTGGAAAAGACCATCACCGAATTCAACGCCGCGGTGCAGCCCGGCACCTTCGATCACACCATCCTCGACGATTGCCGCACCGAAGGCATCACGCCGCCGAAGACGCACTGGGCGCGCAGGATCGAGACGGCGCCTTACCTCGCCTATCCGGTGCGGCCCGGCATCACCTTCACCTATCTCGGCACCCGCGTGAACAGGCAGTCGCGCATGGTGATGAAGGACGGCAAGCCTTCCGCCAACATGTTCGCGGCCGGCGAGATCATGGCCGGCAACGTGCTCGGCAAGGGCTATGCGGCCGGCATCGGCATGACCATCGGCAGCGTGTTCGGACGGGTGGCGGGACGGGAAGCGGCGCGGAATGCGAAGAATTAGCGCGGAGTCTCCGGACGGTGCGGGAGGCCTCACCCCGCCTCGCGGGGAGCAGGGAGACAACAACGATGGGAGGATTGATGATGCGGCTTGCGATTGTTTCTGCTGCGGCAGTTTTGATGGGCGCAACGCTGGCCAACGCCGCCGAGCCGATCGCGCTGCGCGATATGGGCTCGTTCCATGTCGGCGGGCGGCTGGTGGAGATTTCCGGCAAGCCGGTCAAGGAAGTCACGTTCACGCCCGGCGGCGTGCCCGCGAAGGTCGATCCCAACGGCACCTATCAGGTCGAGCAGATGTATGTGCAGTATTTTCTGCCGGCCAACGAGAAGGGCGCCTATCCGCTGTTGATGTGGCATGGCGGCGGCCTCACCGGCGTGACGTACGAGACGACGCCGGACGGACGCGAGGGCTGGCTGAACTATTTCCTGCGCAAGGGCTGGGCCGTCTACAATTCCGACGCGGTCGAGCGCGGCCGCGCCGGCTGGGCGCAATACCCTGACATCTTCAAGGGCGAGCCGGTGTTCCTCACGACCGCCAACCCGTTCGAGCGCTTTCGCATCGGCGACGGCGCGGGCTCCTACGATCCCGATCCGGCCAAGCGCAAGCTGATGCCGGGCAGCCAGTTTCCGAACGAGGGCTACGAGAATTTCGTCAAGCAGAACGTGCCGCGCTGGACCACCACCGATGACGCGATCATCGCCGCCTACATCGCCGAGATCGACCGCGTCGGTCCCTCCATCATCCTGTTCCACAGCCAGGCCGGCAGCTTCGGTTTCAAGGTGGCGCAGGCGCGGCCCGACAAGGTCAAGGCGCTGATCGCGATCGAGCCGGCCGGCCTCGGCGATCCCGCCAAGGCCGATGTGCTCAAAAACATTCCGACGCTGATCGTCTATGGCGACTACATCGAGAAGGATTCTGCGCTGGCCGAAAATCCGCGCCAACGGCATCGCCTTTGCGGACGCCATCAGTAGCCGCCGGCGGCAGCGTCGATGTCGTCGACCTGCCGCAAGCCGGCATCAAGGGCAATTCGCACATGGTGATGATGGACAAGAACAATGCCGAGGTCGCCGCCCTGATCCAGAAGTGGCTCGAAGGCAAGGGGCTGACGAAGTAGTCGGGTTCGATCGAAGGTCAGGAAGCAGCGGATGCACGGAACGCGAATTCTGGAAGAGGCCGACCGGCTGATGACGGTCTGCAATTCCTGCCGCTATTGCGAGGGGCTGTGCGCGGTGTTTCCGGCGATGGAAATGCGCCGCGCGTTTTCCGACGGCGACCTCAACTATCTCGCCAATCTCTGCCATTCCTGCGGCGCCTGCTACACCGACTGCCAGTTCTCGCCGCCGCATGAATTCAACGTCAATGTGCCGAAGACGCTCGCGGTGGCGCGGGCGGAGTCCTACGCGGCCTATGCCTGGCCCCGCGCCTTCGCCGGCGCGTTCGCGCGCAACGGGCTCGTCATCAGCCTCGTTGCCGCGCTCAGCGTCGCCGCGTTCATCTTCGGCTTTGCCGCGTTGCAACGACCGGCAGGTGCTGTTTGGTACGCCACACCGGGCCCCGGCGCGTTCTACAAATTGATGCCGCATAACGCGATGGCCGCCCTGTTCGGCGCGGCGTTTCTTTATGCGATCGTCGCGCTGATCATGGGCGTGCGCGCGTTCTGGCGCGATATCGGCGAGCCCGTCGGCATGAAGACCGATATGGGCTCGCTGCTGCAAGGCGATCCGCGATGCCGGCGAGTTGCGCTATCTCGACGGCGGCGGGGTCGGCTGCTTCAACGAGGACGACCGCCCGACCGACCGCCGCAAGCTGTATCACCATTTGACGTTCTACGGCTTTGCGCTGTGCTTCGCCTCGACCTGTGTGGCGACGCTCTATCACTATCTGCTGGCACGCGAGGCGCCGTATCCGTGGTGGGATCTGCCCGTGGTGCTCGGCACGCTCGGCGGCATCGGGCTGCTGATCGGCCCGATCGGCTTGCTCACTGAACGATGGAAGCGCGATCCCGTGCTGGTCGATGAAGCCCGCTACGGCATGGATATCGCGTTCATCGTCATGCTGTTTCTCACCAGCCTGACCGGCATGGCGCTGTTGATCCTGCGCGAGACGGCCGCGATGGGCCCGCTGCTGGCGCTGCATCTCGGCGTGGTGTTCTCGCTGTTCGTCACCATGCCCTATGGCAAGTTCGTGCATGGCATCTACCGTTTCGTCGCGCTGGTGCGGTACGCGAGGGAGCGCAAGGCGATGGGGCATGTCTGACATCGTCATTGCCTGCGAAGCGTTTGCGCAAGGGGGTCCGCAGGATGGGTGGGCGCGGCGATACCCATCAACGCCGAGCGCGTGTGGCGATGGGTATCGCAGGCAGATCCAAGCAAAAAGGCCCCACCGGAGATGGGGCCTTTCACATTCAACGATGCCGCTACCTTAGTTGTAATCCGAGTATTTGAACTGCGGCAGTCGCCTTGAGCTGCTCCTTGGTGCCGCTCATCACGGCATGATCGGGAGTCCAGTCATTCGCGTTGTGCGTGCGCGCCGTCGTCGTTGTCGTGGTGGTGTGTGTTCGCAGGCGCCGTGGCCGTGCCGGTCGTCGTTTCGCGCGTCGTGGTCGCGGTGTGAGCTGGTGCGGACCGGTTCCTCGATGAATTTGAGCTTGTCCATCGTAACGGCGATGTCGTGCTCGCCCATACCCAAGAAGCCGCCGACGCCGATAACCACGGCGTTGCACCTTGCCGTTCTTGTCCAGGATCAGCTCATTGATGTCGCCGAGCTTTTCATTGGCTTCATTGTAGACGTCGAGGCCCATCAGCTTGGACGCGCGCCAGTTGTTCTTGAGCATCATCTTTTCGGAACTTGCAGCAGGCAGTGGTCGCGGCCGGTGCAGCGCGATCGGCAGGCTGAGCCGTGCTGGGCATAAGCCGCGCCGCTGACGATCGCAGTGCTCAGAAGCGCGATAGCAACGAGATTCTTCATGTTAATCCTCCAGAAAAAGTGACTGTGTTTCCGGAGAACGGACCAGAATGATGAATGTTCCACGATGATTGACGCTTTCGTCATGGCGCCCGTCCTGCTCCTGCCAGGCCACCGTCTCATCGGGAAAGCCAGGAAACAAACGTCGGCCCGCGCGTTGAAGCAACGGCTCACGCCGGGTGACAACCGGCCATAACGGAGAACGATGGACGCGGCAATTTTGCCGGCTTCTTGCTGCGACATCAACGCATCGGTACGCGCGCTGACATCTAACCTGTTCCCGGCGTGAGCGCCCACTCCGCCGAGCGACAATGGCTCCGCGGTATCCCGTGCCGTACGGCTTCGCTCGTCGGACTCTGTAGTTCCTTGCGAACGGCAGCGGCCGAGTTTCCGACCTTGTCTACAGCGCGTTGCAGTTGGTCCTTTGAAACGCCGAGCGCCTTCAGCCAATACTTGACCTCGAAATTCTCGCTCATGTTGATCTTGCTGCGATCGGGCTGATCTCTTCGTCAGGTTATCCATCTTCTGGTCTCTCCCTAGCCGAGAGGGAAACGTGGTTACGATCGGCCGGTTCCTATGAAGCGCCGTCGTTCGCGGCCATTTCGAGTCGCAGCAAAACGTTCGGCAACGGCCGAGTTTTCGTGTTTGCAGCCGGAACGGACTGAAAATCAGCCGGTTAGCCTTGAGCGTTTCTGGTCTCAGAGGGCGAAACAGAAGTCCGTAAGCATCGAGGCGGCCATGGCCAATGCAAAATTTGAACGCGCCCGTGCGCGCGGCGCGACTGGCGTTGATTGCGCCGGCGCTTGACGAGGTCACGGCCGCCTATTTCGACGGGCAGGTCGAAAAGGTTTTACTGGAAGCCAAACAGCGCGAGGAAAAGTCAGACCAGGAATTGATAGCAACGCTGCTCGATGCCGTCGCGAGGAAATACTTCTCGCTGAGCGTGCGTGACCGCGATCCCGAGCGAAGCCCGGTTGATCGTCCTCCGGGTCCCATCCCGACGAAGTCATGAAGCTTGCAGCAGGCTGACTGAAGTCTGAACGACACCTATTCCTCAGCCGTTAATTTGACTCACCGGAACGTGACTGCTTCGCACATCGCACGGTGCAAATTGATGCACGAATGCGCGCTATTTGATCTCGCATTGTGCGCTCACCAGTACCTATCTGTGATTCAGGTAGGAAATTCGCCCCAAGGATAACTCCGATAAAGGAGCCATCTAATGGCGAACGTACTAACCACTGGGGCCTGGCTTTCTGCTCCGAACAAAAAACCCTCATTTTTCGCACGATTATTGCGCGCCCTCGCCGAATCCAATCAGCGACGGGCTGACCGCGTTGTTGAGCAGTACATTGCTACCCACGGGCTGCAAAAGCTGTCTGACGATGCAGAGCGACAAATCAGCCGCTTGCTTGTGAAGGCGGGCCAATAGCCATGGTCACACTCATCATCATCCACGTAGCAATCAGGCTCGCTCGTTTAGGGAAAGAGAGTCGGTGGAGACGTGGCGCGAAAACGCAGCGCTTCGCCGTACCCTTGCTGGCCCAATCGAGGAATAGCAAACGTAGGGTGGGCACGGCGCAGATGCGCCTTTGCCCACCCTGCGGCGATCAGCGACGCCCGCGCTTGCTTCCAGTATCGCTGCACGATCTGGATCGAGCTTCCTGCTGAGCAACCAGGACAGGCCGAGGAACGCGACCAGCATCACGAAGCCCAGGCCCGAAGAGGCATCGCTCATGACGCTTCTCCGAGACCTGGCCGAAGGCATAGCCGGCCGAGACGACGGCGCAGGACCACAGGCCCGCCGCAACGAAATTGAGCGCCAGGAAGGTGGACCAGGGCAGCCGCGACATCCCGTAGGCAAAGCCCGCGACGCCGCGAATGCCGTGCGGGTAACGATGGAACAGGATCATCCAGACATAGTGACGGTCCGCCAGCCGAGCTGCGGTCTGGACGGCGCGTTCAAGCCGTGGAAAGGATCCGAGCCAGCGGGTGCCAAAACGCCGCCCGATCCAGAAGCGGATCACATCGCCGGCGAAGCTGCCGAACCAGCAGACCACGATGAGAGTGCCGAAATCCAGCGCGCCCGAATGCGCAGCGTAGCCCGCGAACAGCGCAAGCAGCAGGCTGTGCGAGGCCGCATAGGCGAACATGAGGCTGTAGGCCGCATCGCCGTGTTGGCGTATGAGATCGAGGAACGAGGTCAGGATCCTGGCTCGGAAACAGCAATGTAAGACCCACCCCCTCATGGAACGTTCAACGTTCCCCCCAGATGAGTGGGTTCGGCCTGAAAGCTAGCACTCAGCGGAAGGACACGAAAGCCAATAGGCAGGCTCACGGCTGCCGGCTGTGCATTCGCGCCCATGTGTTGCAGGTGAGGTATGATGCCTCACAGCGGGTCAGACGCGCACTCGTTAATCGAGCTGACTGGTGGTTTGATCGATGCCCCGCCATGCCCCGATAGCGACCCCAAATTCCAGAGCGCATCTGACATCTTCGTGCTGGCTCAAGGCAGCGGTAGCAGAACAAGCTTATGCGTCCCTGCGTGTGAAATTGCGCCGCCGCGCTGCCGCCGATATCACGGCCCTGTCGTTCGACCTGACCTCCGCATACATCAACGAGCCATCCGGCAGCGATCGACCTGCGTAAGCGTGGCGCCGCCAGGCGTCCTTTGAAAGCGATCAGGCGCTCGCCATCGAGGTGTGATGGGCCCTCACATTAATCGCGCGCGCGACTTCATAGAATCTGCCCGTAATTTGAAACCGCACCGCAGTTTTTTCTGAACCCAACATGGGGATCACCACTGATCAATAATCGCAAATGATCGCAGTGCCTTATCGGTGGTGGCGCCCGCTTTGTAGTGGTGCCGCGCCGGTTTATGCGCTACGCGCCTTCGTGGCGGGAGGCGAGCGGTAATCCGGGTTGTCGCCGTTGTGGAAGCAGGCCTTCGCCTGGCGAGCGCAAAGAGTTATCGCTACTACGACATCGTCGTGAAGACACGGTGCATCCCAGCAGATCACGCACGCATATCTGATGATCACGGATCAGCTCAGCCGGCGGCCGGCACCGTGCGCAGCCGCGTTCTTCGCCACGCCAACCGACATGGCTCGAGGGCGTGAGCGCGAGCGTGAAGGTATCCTGGATCGGCACCCGTCCGCCGCGCGTGGCCGGGCTTCCTGCGCACGCGGGTGCTGATGGTGGGATGCGTCAGGCGGGCAGGCGTGCTCGACGGCGACGTTGACGTGGCAGATGCCAGTTGCATCCCGGTGCTGAAGGACGCGCTGGTCGGCGAGGGGCATTTGCCGAGCTCGGCGCAGAGCCTGATCGTCTTCAAGGAATTTCTGTGCCTCCCATCGCGCGGTGCTGCCGGATCGCCATGCCAGGCCGGCGGCTTTGCCCAGGTGTTCCGAGCATGCCGATGGCCTGCGGCTGGAATTTCGACTCCCGCTTCATTCGACGACGAATACCCGTCCGAGCAAGCTCGGTTCCGCCACCGCCAGGGAAGAACCTGCGCCCGCAAGTTCAAGGCGATCGACGCCGAGCACGAGTCCCGATCCGAGCCTGACCGTCTCGACCAACATCGAAGCCGGAGGTCGAGCGAGCTCTATCCGCTCTATCTGCAGATCGCTGAAAAATCCTCGAGTGCACTTCCGCGCAGCTTACGCCCGAGTTTCTCGTGCAGCTCGGCCGCGCGATGCCCGAGCAAGGTGCGCTCTATTTCGCGTGGCAGGCAGGAACGGCCGTCCGGTCGCCTTCAGCAGCCTGCGGCAATGCACGATCGACGGCGACACCATCTGCGACGAATACGATCGGCATCGACTATCAATCGAGCGTCAGCGCCAGCCTCTACCACTACACGTTCCGCGACACATCGTGAACTGGGCGCTCGGCAATGGCCTGAAGGCCTATGCGAGCACCGGCCTTTCCTGACGACCCGAAACTGCACCTCAGCAGGAACTCGTGCCACGCTCGATCTCTACGTCCGGCACCGCTCCGCCATCGGAGATTTCGTCATGAAGTCATCGTTCGATGGCCTCGATCCGACGCGCCACGACAAAACCCTTGCAGAGCTTTCGAACTATGCTGACCTCTGACCAGGCCCTGCCGGGCTTCAGCCACAAAGCTCTCGGCCAGCGCGAAGGCCTACATCGAAGCTCGGCGCGTGCGCCGGCCTGCTCGCGGCCGGAGAGCTTCTCCTGAAGATCGGAGCGACTGCCCAGCCGGACTCGCCCATGACGCATTGGGCCACCTGGATCGGCATCGTCTTCTACGTCCTGAACTTCGTCGTGGCTCGAAGCGCTCATGACGATCCCCAGGTAGGTATCGCCTTCGCGGTGCAAAGAGCATCGTTCAGCTGATGGTGCCGATCTCGGCCTTGCGATCTTCCTGCACGAGCAGATCAGCGCGGGCCGCGCGCTCGGAATCCTGCTGGTCTTCGTCGGTGTCTTCCTTGCGGCAGCGCCTGTCGGCAGCTGGTGCGGATGAACGCCTATGACCGCCTTCTCTCGCTTTTCCTTCTGCTTGTCCCGGCGATGGTTCCTCGTCGTTGCCGGAAACCTCCCGCTCAAGCATGCGATGGCCGGCATCGACGGACAGGAGCGATCACTGCGGCTTCGGACCGGCCTGGCGGCTCTTCAGCCGGCGTCGCGCTGTTCAGCCTGTGGTTCTTCCTGTGGCTGGATCTCCTGAGCAGGTATGAGCTCAGTCAACTCTACGCCTTCGAGGGTCTCGCGCCGGTCTTCCTGATGGCTAGCGCCGGCTGTTCCTCGGCGAGAAGGTGCCGCTGCGCGGCTGGATCGGCGTCAGCCTGATCGGCGCAGGGCTGATGCTCGTGGCGGGGCCTGGGCAAAAGCACTTCGGGACCAGGAGAGCTGCTGAGCTCCTCTTCAGTCCGCTCCGGTCTTGGCCGTGTAAAACACCGCCGACGACGCCGGAACCGGGCAGCCCGCTCGTCGCCATCGAACGGCTGTCGGGATCAAATGGTCAGTGAGATTTGCTGGTCAGGCGAGCGAAGCAAGGTCAGAAACGGACTTGCGCAATTACCTCGTATGCACGAGCAAGCAGCATCAGCCGCAGAGGGGAGTGCAAATATTAAGATGCGGTCGAGCGCCTTACTCAAGCCTCGACAAGAACTCGAAAACGGCAGCGGTGAATGCTGCCGGGTCACGACAGGGCCCATCATGGTTGACATTTTGAAGAATGACCTGCTGAGCCCCCGGCACACACTTGGTGATCGCCTCGCTGATCAGCGCGAAGAACGCCCGGGATTTCTCACCCCGCATCACGAGCGTCGGCCGGGTGAAATCCTTCAGCATGTCGCATGTGATGGCGGGAGGCGGTGGAGCTGCGAGCAGCAGCGGGACAACCCGAGCGTTGTCGAGCAGCACCGTCTGCCAATCCTCCGGCAAGCTGTCGAACTCGCCGGGCCGGGAGCTGGAACACGGCCTCCTGCAGCAACTTCGCAGCCTTTATGAAATCGCCCGTCTTGGCCGCGGCAACATACGGACCAAGCATCTTGGCCCGGTCTTCGCGCGCTATCTTGCCCTCAGGGCTCTCTGCGGGCAACACAGAGATGACGTTTGCCTCATACAGGATGAGGCTGCGGACCAACGACGGATCACTGACTGCGGCGGTCACGGCCACTAAGCCTCCGTGCGACCAGCCGACGAGATGAACAGGTCCAGCATTGAGTGCGGTGATGAACTTGGCGAGGTCGTCGGCGTGGGTTGCGATGCTGAAGTTCTTTCCCTCATCAGGCCACGGTTCGGTTCCGAAATATCTCTGGGTGTAGGCGATGAACCGATACCTCTTGGCGATCTCCTCTCTCACCGGTTCCCAAGCACGAAGGTCAGTGAGGCGCTCCGTGGACGAAGACGATTGGTTCGCCGGAGCCCTGCTCGATGTATTGCAGGCGAACCCCATTGACCTCAACCTCCTTGGCAGCCTGACCCCGGGGTACCATCGTCTCCTCCCTCTGTTGCTGCCCTTACTCCTCACGGCATTTTGTTAGCGTGTCTGGCTTGGATCAATATCACGACCATTGCCGAACGGCACGACAATGTCGGCTGTGGGTCATTCGCGACAGAGCGAGCCGACAACAAGTCCGGCCATGTCCACGTTCCAGAGCAAATTCCAGAGCACGGCGAAAAGACGCGATGTGCCAGACCGTGACTCCACGTCGCCGGACGGCCCTATCAATGAAGCTCGTCGAGCAAGGCCTTGGCCTTTAGCAGGTCGCTTGTGTCAAAACCTTCGGTGAACCAATCGTAGATGGGGGCGAGAAGGTCACGTGCCGTTTGCCGTTTGCCCTGATCAGCTCAAGAGCCGCGCCAGGCTCATGGCCGCGCGCAATTCCCACGACTTGGCCTGCTGTGCTCGCGCAACGGTCAGGGAATGCTCGAAATACGCTTGCGCTTTCGCCACGTCCGGCTGCGGCGACTTGAAGCGCGATTTCACCGGCAACGCGATGAGCCTCGGCCTCGCACCACCTTTCCTTGGTTGCTTGCATCGCGGTCATTGCCTCGCCGATGCAGCGCCAGGCCTCATCGAATTGGCCCGAATCTGCATGGGCGATTGCCAACATGAACTCGTGCTCCGGCGTAAATATTGTCGATCCCGCCGACCGCCATAAATCAATACCGGACGTGACCATCTCGACTGCCTTCGTGGCCTTCCCCGTGAGGGTTAGGACATAGCCCCGCCGTAACACCCCTTCCGCCTTTCGGAACGGAGCACCTTTCTCCTCCGCCAAGACGACAAGTTCTTTGAGACGCTCGTTTGCCGCGTCGTAATTCCCGCAGTAGGTATTTATTAGAATCGGGAAATTCAGCGTAAACATCAAAGTGGCAGCATGTTCAATCTGGCGCGCTTCCATCAGCGCGCAGTCTGCATCTTTGAGCGCAGCCTCGGGATAACCGAGCAGCCACAAGTCCATTGAACGAAAGGCCAGGCACGTTACCCGGAGGTCCTGGCCAAATCGCGTCATCAATCGCCGGTGCTCGGCGGGGCGGTAAAGGGCGAGGGCTTCATTGTAGTGCGCTCTAGCCTCAACGAGGTCCCCCATAAACGCGAGCGTACTCGCCATGGTGCGGTGTCCAACCATGAGCGGTACCGCCGTCCCTCCTTCTCGCCGAAGCGCCAGAAACCGCGCTGCGAGCTCTCGCGCAACGTCACCATTGAAGCTTATGAAATTGACGATCCACTGGCCAAAGAGGGCTGACAGCAGCAACGAAGGGTCATCGGGAGATTCTCCGAGCCGTTCCGCTTGCTCCGATCAACGCTCTCACCTGAGCCACGGCAGCCTTGGTTTCGGGCGCGCCATATCCTTTGACATGCATGAGCGTGTTCAAGAGCGCGACTTGTAAAATGATCTGCTCGCGCCGCAGGTCGGACGTGCTGGGCAAGGTTGCGATTTGCGCCAGAGCTTGGCTGAGTTGTTCTGCGGCTTCGACCAGCGCCGAGCGCTCCTGTGACCGCTGTCCCGCCTTGCCCCACAGGCGCGCTGACTTCTCGATCAGGTCGGCCTTTGTGTAGTGACGCGCCAGCAGCTCGGGCTGGCTCTCGGCGATTTCTGCGAACTGACTTTCGAGGATTTCGGCGATGCGCGCATGCAGCACGCGCTTCGGCTCCCGCAGCAGCGTACTGTAGGCTGCGTCCTGCACCAGCGCATGCTTGAACAGGTAGCTCGCATGCGGCGGGGTGCCCTGTCGAAACAACAAACCCGCCGCAATGAGCCGGTCGAGGTCGGCGTCCATTCCTGCCTCCGGCTTTCGCACGAGCGCAGCCAGCAACATGTGGGGAAATTCCCGGCCGATCGCCGCGCCGACCTGCGCCACGTCCTTCGCCGGGCCGAGCCGGTCGAGCCGCGACATCAGCGAAGCCTGCAGGCTTGCCGGAACCGCCACGACAGGCGTTGGTGCCCCTGCGAAGGCCCGCTGCGCTTCACTCTCACCCTCCGCGTCCAGCACCGCCTTGGTCATCTCCTCGACGAACAGTGGAATGCCGTCGGTGCGCTCGATGATGTCCTGGCGGATGCCCGCCGGCAGCGATCGGTTGCCGACGACTCCCTCGATCAGGAAATCGACGTCGCGCCGCGCCAGCCGATTGAGGGTCAGCGCAGTCACGTGCGGCCGTCCGATCCAGGGCGGGCTGAATTCCGGCCTGAAAGTAACAAGTATCAAGAGCCGGTGGCTCACGGCCAGGTCCACCGCCCGGGCGAGACAATTCGAGGCTGGTTGGATCGGTCCAATGCGCATCTTCGAAAATCATCAGCACGGGATTGATCCGCGCCAGCGCCTCGATTTGCGAACCAAGAGCTTTCAGCGTTTTCTGACGACGGAGCTGCGGCTCAACTTCAACCGGAGGGTAGCGTCCATCGTTGGGCAGCGACAGCATTTCGGCAAACAGCGCCGCATCCTGGGGCGGCGTCGAGCTTTGCGCCAGCAGCGCGTCAAGCTTGTCCGTTTTCGCTTGCGGGCTGTCATCGTGAGCAAAGCCGAGCGGCGCGCAGCATCTCGCCGATCACCGGATAGAGCGCGCTGTCGGTATGCTGCGGCGAGCAGAAGTAACCGCAGGCGCATGTGCGGCTCGCGAGCAAGCTGTTCCAACAGCGCGACGGTGAGCCGTGATTTGCCGATCCCCGCTTCACCAGAAAGCAGCACCACCTGACCTTCGCCGCTCTTGGCCCGCTCCCATCGGCGCAGAAGCAGCTCCATTTCTTCATCACGACCGATCAGCGGCAGCAAATCGCTGCCTTGGAGCGCTGCGATCGGCTGGTCACGGCGGTCTTGCCTGCGACTCTGCCAGGCAGCGACTGGCTTTGCGAGATCCCCTTGATCTCGACTTTGCCGAGATCGAGATACTCGAATTGCGCGTCCCGCGATCGTCTTTGTGCGATCCGAGATAATGACGGCGCCGGGTTGTGCGAGCGATTGCAGCCGGGCGGCAAGATCTGGGGTGTCGCCGAGGATGCCATGCTCCTCGGAAATCGCGCCGTCCGACATATCGCCGACAAGCGCGACGCCCGTTGCAACACCGACGCGCGCGCTCACCTTTTGCTTCGTTGGCAAGGCGGCGACCGCCTGCACCAATGCGAGGCTGGCTTGAACGGCGCGCTCCGCGTCGTCTTCGTGCGCGTGAGGATAGCCAAAATATATCACCGCACCGTCGCCATGATGTCGCGCGACAAAGCCGTCGAAGCAGGCAACGGTTTCAGTGATGCAGCGCCGGTAGCCGGCGATGATTGCGCTGGAAGTCTTCGGGATCGAGCCTCGCGGAGAGCGCAGTCGATCCGACCAGGTCACAAAACAGTACCGTCAGCTGCCGACGCTCGATCGGGCGCGAGTCCGCGTGCCGTCGGTACCACCGCGGGAGAATCCACGCGCAATTTGGTCCCGCAGTCGCCGCAAAACTTGTTTAGAGCCGGGTTTGCCGCGCCGCAGGCTGGCGCCAGCCGGCCGCACTACCGCCGCGCCACACTGCCCACAAAATTTCCTTCCGCTCCGGGACTTCGGCTGCGCAATTCGTGCGGTGCGGCCGGACCTCAACGGATATCTATTAACGCCATTGCACTGCACACTGCGCCAGAACTCGGAGGCGTTTCATGTGAACTTGAAGGTCACATCCGTCTCGAGGTTCCGTGACGGATCAAAGCTGCAGTCGGTTGCTGGACGGACCGCTCGTTCTGCCCACAAATGCAGCATCGTGAGCCGCTCGCTCCAGGCCGGCTCGGACCAAGTCGGAACTCATGCGCCGGGAGAGCGCAACTGTCCCGGACCTGAAGTGATGACCTCTGGACGCGGATCATGTTGCTTCCGTTCGCTGAGCACTGGGCATTGCCGTGCTCAGAGCCTGTATTCGTACCGCTTCAGTTGATCTTGCGAAAATCTCTGCGCGGCCAGAAGTTCGTCAGTCGTCTTGTTCTTCAAATGGATGATGCCGGACGATACCAAGATATCATCGTCCACCGGCCCCGCGTTGTGTCGAAGTGCAAGCATGCGTTCGATACGCTGAAGGACGAGACGGTTGCGTTGCTCTCCCTTCCTCGCGTGTTCGACGTAATGCGACAGCCGCTCGGTGGACATGGCCCGGGCGCTCGCCTCGTCGCCTTCGATCAGCCGGAGCAGTTGCTCGTCGATGAGTGTCGCTGCACAGATCGATGCATTCGTCGCAGATAAACACGTGCGGGCCGGCAACCAGCGCTTTCACTTCGTGCTGGGTCTTGCCACAGAAGGAGCAATAGAGAACGGCTGGCGGCGTTGGATCCTGGTGCCCGACGGCCTCGCCGGACCGCGGCTGAGCGACGTCGATCTTGGCGGACAGGATGTTCCAGTTCTCGTAGCCGAACGTCTTTGCGATCAGCTCCAGGGATTCGCTATGGGTGATTTCCATAGCCTTGGCTCTTCAAGGCATCGCGCAGGGAGTGCGCCATGACTTTCGCATCGCGGAAATCGCGCATGAGGGCACCTCTCTATCGACGAACGGAGGAGATCGAGTGCCTGCCTTGCCGACCCGTTCGCCAATGGCGAGGGCGCGGAGATAGATTGATACGTTCACCATCCCCGAAGGGCGCAGGCGGCGGGTGTATCGACCCGGTTGCAATGATGGCGGGCGGGCGCGCGTTAGTCAACTCAAAATGCTTTCGGGACGGTGCGTTGCGTAGTGGCGTAGCTCGGGTGAGCGCAGCGAGACCCGGGGCCGCATTGAGGAGAAGACCCGCATGTCGCTGCGCTCATGCGGGCTACGATTGATTTCTCTGCGGACTGATTTGCGCCTCGCGCAAGCAGCAATCTCAGGCAGCGTCCTGCGACAAATCAACCTGACGGGCAAATCACCCAAAACCTGTCCAGTCCCTCGCGCAAAAATATTCCGCTTTCCATCCGACCCAAATCAGCGGTTATTTCCGTGCCGTCCCGTCTCGACAAGAGGGGCGGATCGCGCGTCGTCACGAACGCGGGACGGGATGCGGTGGACGCAGGCAGCGTCAGGCGCGAAGCGTGTTCGCAGGGCGGTTATCCGTGAGCGGGCACGGCGCGCAAGATGACCGGCGCTGAAGCGTACGGCAAAACCGTGTGGTTCTGGCACCCGTGGCTGGTGTCAAGCTGCCGGTGGCGAATTCGATCCAACCGGATCGATTCAGCCATCAAGCCGGCAGCGATGGAGGCAAGAGGAATTCGTCTCCAGGGAGAGCGCGGCATAAGCCGTCAAACCATTGCGCAGGGAATGCCGGAGTGCTCCGGCTGTACCTGTATGCTCGTGTGCGCATCTCTCTGCGCATTTTGCACACGAGACCGCGGGTGCAGCAAGCACCCGGCATTCCCTGCTCCCTCTCGTTTTGAGGGAAAGAATTTCAGCAAACCTCGGGCGCAGTTGGCGTCGCGAGAACGCAAACGCACATTCACCTGTCATCGTCCGCGAAAGCGGACGATCCAGTATTCCAGAGGCGCCAGTGATTGAATCGATGAGCCGCGCGTACTGGATGTCCCGCCGTCGCGGGCATGACGGTTGCCGTGATACTTTTGCCGTTTCCCCGTCATTGCGAGCAAAGCGAAGCAATCCATCTCGCGGCAAAAAGAAAGAATGGATTGCTTCGCTTCGCTCGCCAATGACGTTTAAATTACAACAATTCCCGGCTGCTCCGCCGCGATCGTATCGCCGGCGCCGATCGTGCCGCCTGTCGATCACCTCGGCATAGATCCCGCAATCGGCGTGGCCGAGCCGGCGCTGCAGCGCCTGGGGGATGACGAGGTCGCGCTGGGCGTATCCGGATCGACATTGACGGCGGCGCAGCGGACGATGCGTTTCACGACCTTCAGCCTGCATGTCGCCGATCGAGCGTCCGGTCAGAGGAGGTCGAATCTCGTGCCAGGCCGGCCAACCCTCGACATAGAGGTTGGCGCGGAAGCGAAGCGGATGCACCGGCGCGCCCACCATGTTCTCGATGGCGCGGACGCTGGCGAGGATTGATGATGGAGACCACCTTGCGGGCGACATCCGAAAAGCTGTGGCCCGGACTTTCCAACACCTTCGGCGGTCCCTTGATCAGGTCGGGAAAAGTCGAGGCGAAGAAGTTCTCGATCGCGGCGCCGGCCCTCTGGCGTTGCGAGATTGCCCTGGGCCACGATCTGGCCGTTGTGGTTAATCGAGAGGACGTTGCTCGCATCGTCGAATTGGCTGCGCAGGCCGGCCACGCCATTCGTCCCGCATCAGCATCAGGAAGTGCGGTTTCGGCAGCCATTTCGGCTCGGCCGGGTCGAAGCCGGAGGGGCCGTCCTCGATGGCGTAGCGACGGTCCGCCAACAGCGTCTGACCGGGCTTCAGCTCGGCGCGACTAAGCTGCTCCGGGGTCAGGCCTTGACGGGGTAGCGATAGATCCCGGCGATCCGGGCGGGAAGGTCGGTCGCAGACATGCCGCTTCTTAAGGGATTCTCGCAGTCCACGCCACCGCTCGCGAATTTGTGACCGGACCTCTTCCGTTTTGCGCCGCGATGCCCACATTTGCGTCAAGCCTGCAAAACGGGCGACGACCCGCGGCCGGATTGAGAAATATCAATGCGGTCCGCGGATACCCCAATGAAGATGCCGTAATCATGCCTCACGGGTGGTGACGGCAGGCCGAGGAAGCAAACGATATGAATATTGAGAAATACACCGAGCGTGCGCGCGGCTTTATCCAGTCTGCGCAATCGCTCGCGATGCGCGACGGACACCAGCAGTTTTCGTCGCTGCATATGCTCAAAGTGCTGCTGGATGACAGCGAGGGCTGGCCGGCGGTCTGATCGACCGCGCCGGCGGTAACTCCCGCGCCATCCTCAAGGCGCACCGAGGACGCGCTCAAGAAGCTGCCGAAAGTCTCGGGAAGCGGCGCCGGGCAGATCTATCTTGCGCCCGACTGGCGCGCGCCTTCGATGCGGCGGAAAAAGGCCGCCGAGAAGGCCGGCGACAGCTTTGTCACGGTCGAGCGGTTGCTGCTTGGGCTGACGCTTGAGAAGGGCAGCGAGGCCGGCGGCATTCTCGGCAAGGGCGGCGTCACGCCGCAAAACCTCAACGCGGCGATCGAGGCCCTGCGCAAGGGCCGCACCGCCGATAGCGCGACGGCCGAAAACGCCTATGACGCGCTGAAGAAATATGCCCGCGACCTGACGCAGGCCGCGCGCGACGGCAAGCTCGACCCCGTGATCGGCCGCGACGAGGAAATCCGCCGCACCATCCAGGTGCTGTCCCGCCGCACCAAGAACAATCCCGGTGCTGATCGGCGAGCCCGGCGTCGGCAAGACCGCGATCGTCGAGGGCCTGGCGCTGCGCATCCTCAATGGCGACGTGCCGGAAAGCCTGAAGGACAAGAAGCTGCTGTCGCTCGACATGGGCGCCCTGATCGCGGGCGCGAAATACCGCGGCGAGTTCGAGGAGCGGCTGAAGGCCGTGCTGCGAGGAAGTCACCGCGGCCGAAGGCAGCGATCATCCTGTTCATCGACGAGATGCACACGCTGGTCGGCGCCGGCAAGGCTGACGGCGCGATGGACGCGTCCAACCTGCTGAAGCCGGCGCTGGCGCGCGGCGAACTGCATTGCATCGGCGCCACCACGCTCGACGAATACCGCAAGCACGTCGAAAAGGACGCGGCGCTGGCGCGCCGGTTCCAGCCGGTGTTCGTCTCCGAGCCGACGGTCGAGGATACGCATCTCGATCCTGCGCGGCCTGAAGGACAAATACGAGCAGCACCACGGCGTGCGCATCACCGATTCCGCGCTGGTCGCCGCGACCACGCTGTCGAACCGCTACATCACCGACCGTTTCCTGCCCGACAAGGCGATCGACCTGATGGACGAGGCGTCGGCGCGGCTGAAGATGCAGGTCGATTCAAGCCGGAAGAGCTCGATTTGATGGATCGGGAAATCATCCGGCTGAAGATCGAGCAGGAGGCGCTGAAGAAGGAAACCGATATCGGCTCCAAGAGCCGCCTGCAGGCGCTGGAAAAGGAACTGGCCGATCTCGAGGAGAAATCGGCGGCGCTGACGGCGCGCTGGAGCGCGGAGAAGAACAAGCTCTCCGACGCGCAGAAGCTGAAGAGCGAGCTCGACGCCTTGCGCATCGAACTGGCCAACGCGCAACGCCGCGGCGAATTCCAGCGCGCGGGCGAACTCGCCTATGGCCGGATTCCCGAACTGGAGAAGAAGCTCGCCGACGATCGAGGCCAACGAAAACCCCGGCGAGATGATGGAGGAGGCGGTCACCGCCAACCACATCGCGCAGGTGGTGTCGCGCTGGACCGGCGTTCCCGTCGACAAGATGCTGGAAGGCGAAAAGGACAAGCTGCTGAAGATGGAGGACCAGCTCGGCCGAGCGCGTGGTCGGCCAGGCCGAAGCCGTGCGTGCGGTGGCGACCGCCGTGCGCCGTTCGCGCGCCGGCCTGCAGGACCCGAACCGCCCGATGGGCTCGTTCATGTTCTTGGGCCCCACCGGCGTCGGCAAGACCGAGCTGACGAAGGCGCTGGCGGAATATCTGTTCAACGACGAGACCGCGATGGTCCGCCTCGACATGTCCGAATACATGGAGAAGCATTCGGTGTCGCGGCTGATCGGCGCGCCTCCGGGCTATGTCGGCTATGACGAGGGCGGCGCGCTCACCGAAGCGGTGCGGCGGCGGCCCTATCAGGTGGTGCTGTTCGACGAGATCGAAAAGGCGCATCCCGACGTCTTCAACGTGCTGCTGCAGGTGCTCGACGACGGCCGCCTGACCGACGGTCAGGGCCGCACCGTCGACTTCCGCAACACGCTGATCATCATGACCTCGAACCTCGGTTCGGAATTTCTGGTGAACCAGCCGGAAGGCGAGGATACGTCCGAAGTGCGCGAGCAGGTGATGGGGATGGTGCGGGCGCATTTCCGGCCCGAATTCCTCAACCGCGTCGACGAGATCATCCTGTTCCACCGCCTGCAGAAGAGCGAGATGGGCCGGATCGTCGAGATCCAGTTCACGCGCCTGCAGAAGCTGCTGGAGGATCGCAAGATCACGCTGACGCTCGATGCCGCGGCGCGCGACTGGCTGGCCGCCAAGGGCTGGGATCCCGCCTATGGCGCGCGGCCCGCTGAAGCGGGTGATCCAGCGCCATCTGCAGGACCCGCTGGCCGAGATGATCCTCGCCGGCGAAATCGCCGACGGCGATCGCGTCGTGATCTCGAGCGAAGGCAACGTGCTGACCTTCAACGGCCAGGCGCCGCAGACCGCCGAGATCGCGCAGTTCGAAGCGCCGGTGCCGAAGCGTAAGCTGAACTGAGGCCGAGACTGAAATGCGATTGGATGCCGCCGTCGCCGGGGCATCGCATCCTAGCGGAGTTCGGACAGGCCTGCTCGGCGGACGATGCCGCCCCTGTCGTCCTCGTCCTCGCTCGGGCTCGTAGCTCGGCGAGGATGTCGACGAGTTCGCGAACGCGGCCGGTTGCCAGCGCGCCTGCCTGCATTCAGCATCGGCTCGTCATTGGCCAACCAGGCCTGAGGCTTCGGCGAGTTCGTCCACGGTTGCGCCGGTTCCAATGATCTGGGCGATGGTGACGTCGTCGGCTCCGCCGACCGCCTGGCAACGTCCTCACGCGTAATCTGCATGATGACCTCCATCACTCGGTCAAGTCCCGCCTGCCGAGCCGGGCGAGCGGAGGCATCGTTCCGCAGCTTCAACCGGAGACCGCGGCTCGAGTTCCCTGGGGCCGCGAGGCGCGTCCCTATTCCTCGTGACCTTGTAAATCGCGTTCTCCATATCCGACGAGAAGTAGATCACCCCCGTCGCCCCGACGCCGACGCCGGTCGGGATGTTGCTCGGCAATCCGCCGGGTGCGGCCGGCAAGCCGATCGGCAGATTGCCGGCGATCTCGGTGACGGTTCCGTCTTGCCGGATCGATCTGACACGATGCGCTTGGCGCCGACCTCGGCGACGATCAGCTTGCCGTCGGGCGCCAGCGCGATGCCCTCGGGCCCTTCAGATCCTTGGCGACCACGGTCTTCTCGCCGTTGGCTTCCGACCTTCGATACCTGGCCGGCGAAGGCTTCGGTCAGATAGACCGCGCCGCCCGATCCGGCGACGAGACCGACCGGCCCCTCGAGGCCGCCGATCACGACGGTGCGGTCCTCGCCGTGCTCGCCGCTGGCGCGGACCAGCGATTTGCTGCCGAGTTCGTTGACGAGAATGCTGCCGTCGCCGAGCTTGACCGCGTCGTGCGGCGCCTTGAAGTCGTGCAGCATCTCCTTGGTCTTGCCGGTCTTGCGGTCGATCAGCTGCACCGTGCCGGTGAACCAGCTCGACAGCAGCACGTCGTCGCCCTTGGCGGTGGCGCTCATCGGATATTCCAGCGTCACGCCGTCGGCATGCATGCGGGCGCGGTTCGGAGACCTCGCCGGTCGCGCCGTCCGACGGTGCGGTAGGCGAAGACGTCGGCGATATAGATGGTGTCCTTTGGCCCCATCGGAGACGACGCCGATGCCGCCGGGCAGCGCCAGCTTGCCGATGATGACCTGTTTGGCAGCGCCGGTTTCCGGATCGACCTCCTGGATGCCGTTGTCGGCCATGTTGGAGACGAAGATGCGGTCCTTGTCGTCGATCGCGAGATTGTCGAGCGAGGGCTTGAGCTGGGCGACCATCTTTCTTGGCGCCGGTCTTCGGATCGACCCGCACCAACTGGCCGAGCGCGGTATCGACCACCCAGAGATTGCCCTTGGAATCGAAATTGACCGCGGCCGGAATCTTGAAGCCGTCGGCGACCACGGAGAGTTCGGCCTTGTCGACGTCGACCTTGGCGACCTGGCCCTTGAACCACAGCGGGCCGTACAGCATGTCGTCGGGTCCGAATTCGAAGCCGTTGAGGCCGCCCATCTTCTCCATGATCTTGCGCGGCGGCTTTGACGCCCTCGACGTCGATCTCATAGAGCGCGTCGCCGAGGAACACCTGCGTCGCGTACAGCCGTCCCGTCCTTGCGGAACGCGAGCGAGTTGATGCCGGGCAGGCCGGAGGCGAGTTTCTTCACCGGGCCGTCGCCCTTGCGCGAATAGAGATCGCCGGTGAGGAAGCGCCGTCCACGCCATGGTGCCGTCGGGCGCAAACGCGATGTCGTCGGCCATGCCTTCCGGCGAGGGGATCGCAATCTTCGCCGTGCCGCTGTTGCGATCGACCTCGTAGAGCGCGGCGCCCGCGACGCTGCCGGCGAACAGGCGGCCGGACTTGTCGATCCCGAGCCCGTGCACGCCGTGAAACGCCGAGCCCGGAACCAGCTTGGTAACCTCATAGGTCTGCGCCGAAGCGCCGGCCGTGGTGCCAAGAACGATCGCCGCAACAGTCGTCGCGAGTGCAAGCTTGCTCGTCATGACGCTACCTCCCAGGTTTTTTATGGGAGGCGGTATTTGTCGCGGCGGGCGGTTTGGCAAACGAAACTGTCGCGGCACGGCGCGGTGCCGCCGCCATAAATCCGACACGCGGCGTGAGAAGCCGTCGTCCGATGCTCAGATATTATCGAGAGGGCTTTCAGCGGCTCAGACTTCAGCGGCTCACCTGGCGCGTCTGCGGCGCTGGCGCCGGCGGCTTCGGAGACGCGGGCCGCGCTGCCGCGGTTGTTCATCTGGCGTATCGAGGCGATCGCGCTCTTTCTCGAAGCTCGTCATCACCGTGCCTTCGAGCGAGCGGCCGCGCGGCAGCTTGACGCGCATCGGGTCGACGAAGCGGCCGTTGACCAGGATTTCGTAGTGGACGTGGGCGCCGGTCGACATGCCGCGTCGATCCGACGAAGCCGATCACCTGGCCCTGGCGCACGCGCTTGCCGGGCTCCATGCCCTTGGCAAAGGCCGACATATGGCCGTAGGCGGTCTCGTAGCCGTTGTTGTGTTTCAGGCGGACATATTTGCCGTAGCCGCCTTCCCAGCCGACCTTCTCGACCACGCCGTTGCCGGAGGCGAAAATCGGCGTGCCGTAGGGCGTCGCCCAGTCGACGCCGGTGTGCATCTTGGCGTAGCCGAGGATCGGATGGCGGCGGCCGCCGAAGCCCGAACGCATGATCGCGTTGTTGACGGGTTTGCGCACCAGGAACTTCTTCGCGCTCTTGCCGGTCTCGTCGTAATAGTCGACCACCGCGAATCGTCGGGGGTCTGGAAGCGATAGTATTTCTTGGTCTCGCCGCCGACGGTGAGCGAAGCGAACAGCACCTCGGTCTTTTCGGTGATGGTGGCGCCTTCGTCCTCGCCGGCGAAGAACACGTCGAAGGAGTCGCCGGGCTGCACCTTGCGCTGGAAGTCGACGTCGTAGGAATAGATGCGGACCATGTCCTCGATGACGGCGGCCGGCACCTTGTTGCGCAGCGCGGTCTCGTAGATGCTCTGGTAGAGCCGGACGCCGCTGCCGTCATCCTCATCGTCGTCGTCGTCCTTGCCGGTGGCGGCCTCGGCGACGGTATTCATGCTCTGCACGTCGACGGCGACGTATTTGCCGATGTCCGACAGCGCGGCCACGGCTTCGACGGTGGTGTCGTTGGCGACGATCACGCGATAGGGCTGCAGGCGGGCGGCGGGGCCGAGGCCTGCAGGGCGCCATCAGGATGCGGACCTTCTGGCCTTCCTTCAGGCCGCCGTCGCGGCCGCGGGCGCCAAGCGTCAACGCAATCGCCCTGGCCTCGTCGGGCGTCGCGCCCTGGTCGCGCAGGATCGAGGCGATGCTATCGCCCTTCTTCACGACGTGAACGCGCTCGCCGGACGGGTTGCCGCCGGTGATCTGCTCCTTGGTCTTCGGCAGCAGCGTGACGTTTTCCGGCACCACGCGGGTTTCAAAGCCGGCATAGGGATCGGAGACGTTGCCTTCGGTGGCATAGGCCGAGCTTGAGATCGGACTGGGCGCCGCTGGCGTCGGCTGCGGCATTGGCAAGCGCCGTGTAGCGGACCGCCGCCCGAGCCGCGCCAGTTCGCGGCATCGCGTACCCGCATCAGGACTTCGTCGAGCGCGACCACGGCGGCGAGTTTCGCCTTCGGCAGCACCGTCGCGAGATCCTTGGTAACGAAGGAAACCTCGGCGTCGGGTTCGACGGCCTCGGGATTGTTCGGATCGTCGGAAGCGGCCGGCGCCGCGGTGCCGACATCGGTCAGCATGCGCTGGGCGTTGAACGGCGGGATCTTGGAGCTGAGATCGCTCGTCGTCATCGACAGATTGCCGGAGATGCGGACGAACGGCCGCACCCGCATCACGTCGCGGTTGCCGACGCGGGTGCGCGGTCGATACCCGCACCACGTTGCGCGAGGCGGTGGATTCGCCGGGCGGCGGCAGGCGGTCGCTCTTGTGCAGGGTGGCGGTGCGATCGTTGGCGCCGAACGCGCCGCGCAGCGCGCCTTCGACGCGCTCCGGCACCTTGGCAAAGGTCATTTCGCCGTCGAGCGACGCAAAAACGGCGCCGCCGATGAGGGCCGCGCCGCACAGACCGGTCAGGATAGTGCCGCTAAACCATTGTACGGAGACACGGCGGCGATCGATCACCGCAGCCTCGGAGCCATCGACGGAAAGTGGCGGCTCGTGACCGAGATCAATGATCCCGGTCTCGCGTCCATAGCCGCTCCCGCGTGGCGCCTTCTGGCTCAACCCTGTGTCCCCCAAATTCCATCAACATCCGACAAGACCTCGCCCGATCCAGACCCCACGTTTCCGCCCTTTAAAGGAGCGCAGTCCGGAGCATGGCGTGCCGCACGCATAGATGATTCGGGAATCAAGAGGCCAGAAGAAGACCGGCCAGAATCTCGAACGTCAATGGTGTGCAGATCTCTCGAAGTTTCTCGGCCGCGTGGGAAAGGCGACGGGTTCATCGAGATCGCCTGTCCCGGGTAGATGACCACCGGCAGCCCCCACTGGCATCCGGCGATTCAATGCATACCTTATAGTCAGAACGTCGCAGGATTGTGGCTCAAGTGCGGCCAAAGGCCCCAAATATAGGGACTTCTTGGCGTCGCAAAATTCTTCGACGTGATGCGACAATTTGTTGACGATGGCCGTTGACAACCCCGATCGGGCGGGCCTATAACCCGGCCACTGAGCGCGGCGATGCATTGGCCCCGAGGCCAAGGCATCTATTCGCGCCCCGTAAGCTCCTCATTACGATGAGTGACTCAACAGCCGATAACAATCGGTTGTTATTTGTCGTCGGATGAGGTCTTCGGGAACCTTCCAGAAGTGGAAGGGTGGGGTCCCAGCGATCCCGGGCTGTTTGACAAGTGAAGATGAAGAAAGAGAAACGTGGACGGCGGAGTCCTTGCGTAGTCTCGAATACTTGAAAACTTCGGTTTTCATCTTTCGAGGGCTGGACGAAAGACTTCGGCGGTACACGTTTACATAGGTTACACCATCGTCGTCCGCGATGTGAATCGCAGGCGATAAATATGGTGGGACCTCGTCAAACGTTGTGATCAGCCGGTTTAAAGTTTCAAGTCCAACTTGAGAGTTTGATCCTGGCTCAGAGCGAACGCTGGCGGCAGGCTTAACACATGCAAGTCGAGCGGGCGTAGCAATACGTCAGCGGCAGACGGGTGAGTAACGCGTGGGAACGTACCTTTTGGTTCGGAACAACACAGGGAAACTTGTGCTAATACCGGATAAGCCCTTACGGGGAAAGATTTATCGCCGAAAGATCGGCCCGCGTCTGATTAGCTAGTTGGTGAGGTAACGGCTCACCAAGGCGACGATCAGTAGCTGGTCTGAGAGGATGATCAGCCACATTGGGACTGAGACACGGCCCAAACTCCTACGGGAGGCAGCAGTGGGGAATATTGGACAATGGGCGCAAGCCTGATCCAGCCATGCCGCGTGAGTGATGAAGGCCCTAGGGTTGTAAAGCTCTTTTGTGCGGGAAGATAATGACGGTACCGCAAGAATAAGCCCCGGCTAACTTCGTGCCAGCAGCCGCGGTAATACGAAGGGGGCTAGCGTTGCTCAGGAATCACTGGGCGTAAAGGGTGCGTAGGCGGGTCTTTAAGTCAGGGGTGAAATCCTGGAGCTCAACTCCAGAACTGCCTTTGATACTGAAGATCTTGAGTTCGGGAGAGGTGAGTGGAACTGCGAGTGTAGAGGTGAAATTCGTAGATATTCGCAAGAACACCAGTGGCGAAGGCGGCTCACTGGCCCGATACTGACGCTGAGGCACGAAAGCGTGGGGAGCAAACAGGATTAGATACCCTGGTAGTCCACGCCGTAAACGATGAATGCCAGCCGTTAGTGGGTTTACTCACTAGTGGCGCAGCTAACGCTTTAAGCATTCCGCCTGGGGAGTACGGTCGCAAGATTAAAACTCAAAGGAATTGACGGGGGCCCGCACAAGCGGTGGAGCATGTGGTTTAATTCGACGCAACGCGCAGAACCTTACCAGCCCTTGACATCCCGGTCGCGGACTCCAGAGATGGAGTTCTTCAGTTCGGCTGGACCGGAGACAGGTGCTGCATGGCTGTCGTCAGCTCGTGTCGTGAGATGTTGGGTTAAGTCCCGCAACGAGCGCAACCCCCGTCCTTAGTTGCTACCATTTAGTTGAGCACTCTAAGGAGACTGCCGGTGATAAGCCGCGAGGAAGGTGGGGATGACGTCAAGTCCTCATGGCCCTTACGGGCTGGGCTACACACGTGCTACAATGGCGGTGACAATGGGACGCTAAGGGGCGACCCTTCGCAAATCTCAAAAAGCCGTCTCAGTTCGGATTGGGCTCTGCAACTCGAGCCCATGAAGTTGGAATCGCTAGTAATCGTGGATCAGCACGCCACGGTGAATACGTTCCCGGGCCTTGTACACACCGCCCGTCACACCATGGGAGTTGGTTTTACCTGAAGACGGTGCGCTAACCCGCAAGGGAGGCAGCCGGCCACGGTAGGGTCAGCGACTGGGGTGAAGTCGTAACAAGGTAGCCGTAGGGGAACCTGCGGCTGGATCACCTCCTTTCTAAGGATGGTTCTTCAGAAGCTTGCTTCTATCGAACCGTTTTAGAAACATCAGTGGCCAACGATCGTCAGGATTGTTGAGCTGCATTGGCGGGATTTCGCCGTCTTCGTTTCTCTTTCTTCGCGGACGAACACGCGCCAGGGGCTTAGCGCTTGTGCGATGCATTGGCGCGAGCCGATTGCGCGCGAGCATGTCCCTGATCCTTCCACGGAAGGAGCGTTAGGGGCTTGTAGCTCAGTTGGTTAGAGCGCGCGCTTGATAAGCGTGAGGTCGGAAGTTCAAGTCTTCCCAGGCCCACCACCTTGTCAGCGCTTCCTGAGCCGAAAGCTCAGCGAGTAACGCGCGATCAGCTGAGCATTCGTCTTCTGGTACGGGGCCATAGCTCAGCTGGGAGAGCGCGTGCTTTGCAAGCATGAGGTCGTCGGTTCGATCCCGTCTGGCTCCACCAGATGAAATCGAAGATCGACGAACTGCCTGGCGCGCAAGTAATCGTCCGCGAAACATCACTTCGCACGCGCTGTCCGGATGGACAGCGGCGTGCGTGATATCTCTGACATCGTAAAGAGGAGATTGATCCGAGTTTGGGATCTGCAAAAGCAATTTGCGGAATCTCATCCGTAATCTCCAGGTCATTTCGGCGCTCGCGACGATCATCGCAAGATGAGTGAGTAGTGAGTTGTAAATGATCTTTCTAGCGAAGCTTGACCGCCTCGCTATCGGGTTGATCTTACGAAGCAAGCTGGTCTTTCTAATCATTGTCCGGCCGTACATAGCATTCATCGAGGGTGCGCGTTTTGAGGTTTCGATCTCAAGGCAATTGTGCGGACAACATTCTGCCGAGTGTGTGGACATTGATAATGAGAGCAATCAAGTGCCTTAAGGGTGTTCGGTGGATGCCTTGGCGCTGAGAGGCGATGAAGGACGTGCTACGCTGCGATAAGCCGTGGGGAGCTGCGAAGAAGCTTTGATCCACGGATTTCCGAATGGGGAAACCCACCTTCGATAGCTGGAACTCCAAGATCTCGTATCT
>ERZ1370068.3625-contig-2731_pt1:0-25000 | contig 59327 bp, 72 predicted proteins | sample MGYA00561227_ERZ1370068 | MGnify/ENA primary metagenome ERZ1370068 (study PRJEB38410, sample SAMEA6850437) | metagenome | study: Metagenomic assessment of the ecological functions of the soil: analysis of the soil microbiota associated with the... | reverse complement strand
CCGAACAAGCACAGCGTCTACATGCACGACACGCCGCTGAAGCAGCTGTTCAGCCAGTCGGCGCGCGCGTTCAGCTCAGGCTGCGTGCGCGTGCAGCAGGTGCTCGACCTGGTCGCCTGGCTGCTTGCCCCGCAAGGCTGGACGCTGGAGAAAGTGCAGGCAGCGGCCGAGAACGGAAAAAGCACTCAACGTGGCGCTGGGAAAATCGGTGCCGGTGCATTTCGTCTATCTCACGGCGTTCGTGTCGGAAAACGGCATGGTGCAGTTCAGGCCCGACATCTATGGCCGCGACGCGCCGGGCGCCGAGCGACACCGAAGGCCAGAGCGCGGTCGTCGCCCAGCAGCGCAGCGCCGTCACGCCTTAGTCGAGCCGGCGCTCAAAACCCTCGGTTAATACAGGCTTCTCAAGCCGACTACTTCAGCGCAGGGGCGCACCGCCGCGCGCGACATCACAACGCAACGACGAGGCGGCGATGTGGGTTTAGACAGGGAGGGTAAGCAAGAGGACTTCCAAGGTTGCGGCCACATCATGGCATCGGCATTCGCGCGGAGGCGCGAAGATTGGGGCTCAACCAGGGCCCGCATCATCGAGATCGCCGTCGCCGTTTCGCTGACGCTCGCCGCTTTGCTGTTCGTCGGGCTCGCGATTTGGGCGACCGACGAGTACGAAATGCGCGCGAGGCGTAGCCACCGTGGGCGCTCCTCCAACTGAGCCTCGGCCTGCCTCTAGCCTCGACGTCGCCTCAAGGCGGCGGGTCGCCTCCATCGGATCGTCCCTCGGGGCAAGGCGGCTTACCAAATGTCTCGGGAAGGTCCGCCGCAGCCACGCCGTGCCGGCAGCGATAGCCTCCGCCGATCTGCGGCGGAGGTCTTCCGTCAGAGCGATGGTCTTGTCATGCCACCAGGCTTCGTCCGGCGTCCTTTGCAGGAGGACGTGGAACACGAGCCAATGGAGAAGCGCCACGTCGAGCGCCATGAACACGGCGGCGAACACCACATCGCTCAGGAAATGCCCGCCTTCGCCCATGCGAATGAGACCGGCGATGCTGCCCGCGGTCACGGCGGCGGCCATCAGCGCGGCAGCGCCTTCTGCGCGCGAGCATGGCAATGGCAAAGCCGATGGCAAACGTCGCCGAGGCCTCGCCGCTGACGAAGGAGCAGTTCCGCTCGCAACTGCCGGAGCGCTCCAGCACCGTCGTGAAGCGATCGGGGCCGCCGAATTCGACGACCTGGATCGGCCGCGGCCGCGCCCAATGGTCCTTCAGGAGCGTGTTGGCGATCAGACCTGGCCCGGTGATGAGCACTAGCGCAAGAAAGATCCATTGCGGCAAGCCGAGCCCGAGCAGATGGCGCCTCTTGGCAAGAACGAGGATGATGCCGATCACCGCCAAGGTGGCCGTGGTCCAGGTCACGAGCCTGAAGCCGAAACGCAGCATGGTGGCGAGCGCCGACTGATTGAACAGAAAGTGGCGCGGCTCGATGTAGAACAGGCGGGCCACGGCAAGATCGAGATCGGGCCAGCCGACGAAAATCACCGCGGCGGCGACGCCGATCAGTGCCGCCACGGCCGCAAGCTTGAGCTCGGTCAGGCCGTCGGCGTCCCAGGCTTGCGCATTCCGATCAATCGGCATGGTCGCCCTCGTAGCCCTTCAAGAGATAGAAGCGCGCTTCGCGCACCGGCAGCAGCGTCAGTGGGAAACTGTTGTTTGCCAACGGGTTGGCTTGTGTCGAAACGCTTCAGGCACCGAGGTCCTGGTTTGGATCAGGGTAACGTAAAGCACGGGCTCAGGCGCGGCTTCAGTGAAAGGCCGCGTCATCTCGAAATGATTGCGCGGGGTTTGCGCGCGAAACCAGATGGTGATCGGGAGCGTCGTGTCGCGAAGGTAATAGACGAGCTCCGCCGTCACTTCGCGGTTGTCGGTTAGCACCGACTTTGCGCCTTGTGCTGCGGCGAGACGTTGCGTTGCGGCGGCGAGGTCGTGCCATCCGAGCACGCGGGCGTAAGGGTTCCACTCAGGACCGGTCAGAGCGGTTAGCCTCTTTGGCGAACAGCGGCGCGATGGTGATGACGAGCGCCGCGCCGAGATGGAGCCAGAGAGAAACCCGGAACAGGCGCGGCCAATGCCGCAACAGCTCGGCGGTGACCAGAATCGTGGCGGCAGGATAGGCGACAGCCGCCCAATTGGCGAGCGCGCGCGAGAGGAGCGCCTGCACGATGAGCAGGAGGATCACCGGAACCGAGAACGCAAGCAATCGGCATTCGGGCTGCTCGCAGCCGCGCCGCGCGGCGCGCCAGGCGACGACGATGAGCACCGCGAACAGGATCGGACCGAACACGGCAAACTGTGAGCCGAGTGAACTCAAGACCATCTTCGAGACGGAAGGGAAATCCTTTCCAGCCCGCGTTCTCAGCCGTGTGCGATAAGGTGGCGAAGCCGTGGCGTTGCGTTCCACAGAAGGTTGGGCGCAAGGAAGGCGAGCGCGATTGCGAGGACGACCACGCCGCGGCCTCCGCGCAACGCATCGCGCGGCGCGCGCGTCGCTCCAGGCGTCGATCGCCACGCGCAAAGCAGGAAATAGACCGCGGCATATTTGGCGAGGAGGCCAAGCCCGAGGCTTACGCCGATCAGAAGCGCAAAGCGCATCTCAGGGTCTCGATCAGCTTGATCCAGCCGTAGAAGGCCAAGGTCCAGAACAGGACAAGCAGCGACATCGGTCGAGATCAGCAGCGAGGAGAAGGTAGCCGCCGGCAGGGTGGCGAACACCACCGCGGACCAGAAGCCGATGCGGTCGCCGTACAGCGCGCGAGCGGCGAGAAACACAAGGATCGAGGTGACGGTATAGAGAATGGGCGACGGTGCCCGCACGCACCATTCGGCGTCGCCGCAAATCTCGGTTGCCGAGCGGATGAGCCAGGCGATCAGCGGAGGCTTCAGAGAAATATCCGAAGGCGAGGTCGCGCGACCACGACCAATATTGGGCCTCGTCGAAGAACAGGTCGGTCTCGGCGAAAAAGAGCGCGAGCAGACGAATGACGAGGAGGGCGCCGAGGATCAGGAGCAGCCAGGCCCAATAATCCTGGTCGCGCCAGACGGCCTCGCGCCAGGGACGCAAAAGGGTGGGGCGAGCGGCTTGGAGGGCTGGCAAGGGCGGTTACTGAGGATGGTTGGGGGCAGGCGCCCCCTGTACAATGTTGTGCGCTGAAATGAAAGCTTGCTACTGGTCGGCGGTGTAGGGTCCCTTTGCCCGCGGGGCCGGATTCCCAGAGATTTGTCCATGCGTATCGCCGTCGTCATCCCTGCTTATAACGAGGCCGGCAATATCGGGCGGCTGGTCGAGGAGACCATTGCCGCCGTGCCGGAGGCGGTTTTGCAGGAAGTGATCGTGGTCGATGACGCAAGCGACGACGGCACCGACGCCGAGATCAAGGCCATGCTCGGCCGCCACAAGCAATTGCGCTATCTCCGCCATGGAAGGCGCGCGGGCCAGAGTGCCGCGCTGCGCTCCGCCGTGATCGCCGCCACCGCGCCGGTGATCGCCACCATGGACGGCGACGGGCAGAACGATCCGGCAGGACATCATGCGGCTGCTCGCGCGGCTCGGGGCGCGACGGGGGCGAGCCGGCGCTCGTCGGCGGCATACGCGAAGGACGCAAGGCCAAAGGCTCGCGCAAGGCCGCCTCGCGCTTCGCCAATTGGATCCGCGACAAGGTGCTCGCCGATGGCTGCCCCTGACACCGGCTGCGGGCTCAAGGTCTATCGGCGCGAGGACTATCTGAGGCTGCCTTATTTCACCAGCATGCACCGATATTTGCCGGCCCTGTTCCTCACTTACGGCCACGAAATTGCCTATGAGCCGGTGAACGATCGGCCGCGGCTCAGGGGCGCGTCGAAATACACCAATCTCGGACGGGCCCTGATTGGGCTATATGACCTTGTGGGCGTGAGCTGGCTCCGCAAGCGAACCTCGCTCCCGCCCATCGCCGAAGATCTATCGGGAGCGCATGCGGCCGGGAGAAGGCCCGCATCGGTCAAGTCAAAGTGGGGGCGTCGTCGAAATGAGTCTGGCACATCTGCAAAGCTGGTGGGCGTCGACACCGATCGAGCGAGCTCGTCTGGGTCACCATCGGCTTCATCGCCCAATTCATGTTCTCGATGCGCTTCATCGTGCAGTGGGTGGCGACCGAGAAGGCGCGGGCGAGCATCATTCCGGAGACCTTCTGGTATTTCAGCTTCGCCGGCGGGTCCATGCTGCTCGCTTACGCCATCTACCGCTCCGACCCGGTATTCATCGTCGGCCAGGCGGCAGGCCTCGTGATCTACGCCCGCAACATCTATTTCATCTGGCTCGGCAAGCGGGATCCGAGCACGGCGAATGTCGCCTGAAGCAGATGCCGTGCCGATGACGAGCCTTCGCCTGCGACGATCTCACCCTCTTCGAGCAGGTGGTGCTGGCGGTCTCCTTTATTCTCTTCGGCGTCTATGTGCTCGATCCCTTCTTCCTGGAGCGGTCGAAGGCGCTCGCGCCCGAGGCCCGCAACTTCCTGCGCAGCATCACCGACATCGGCAGGTCGAACTGGATGCTGATCCCGGCAGGCTCGGCGGTGGCGCTCGCGCTTGTGCTCCGCCGCACGCATCAGGGCTTCCGCAACGCCGCGGGCTACGGGCTGATCGCGAGCACCATCGGCTTTGTGTTCGTGAGCGTGGGAGGGGCCGGCCTCATCGGCAATCTCACCAAATATATCCTCGGCCGGGCGCGCCCCAAGCTGTTCGATACGCTCGGCCCCTTCGACTTCCAGCTCTTTGCCTTCGATCCCGACCACGCCTCCTTTCCTTCAGGCCACGCCACCAACATCTTTGCGCTCGCGACCGTGCTCGCCATGCTGTGGCCGCGCGGCAGGGTGCTGCTCTACACGGTGGCCACGTGGATCGCGGCGAGCCGGGTGCTGATCGGCCAGCATTACTTTACCGACGCTTTGGGCGGCGCGATCCTCGGCACGGCGTTTCCCTATCTGGTGCGGGAGCGATTTGCCGCGCGCCGCTGGCTGTTCGAGCCTGCGCCCGGCGGCGGCTACCGCTTGCGCGGCGAGCGGACGCGAAATTGGCTTGGTTGGCCAGGACTTCGCCCTCGGGGACGGCCCGCGGAAAGCCGCGGCTTTTCGGCAACAGCCGCCCAGATTCGCTAGGGATAGAGGGTGACTAACCTTGGCACCTCAGGACCGGACCGTGTAATCAAATCTAGAGGTCATGCGTGTGCGTCCCATCGTGGCGATGGGTGTGCGCGTGCGCGCGGCATAACGAGGCCCTTAGGAAGGGGGCCCGATCTGGGGACTCGACGCATGGTGCGCTTGGGGTCGCCAAAATTGCGGCTCGAGAGGGGTACCCTTCACGGGCTTGCTGCGGCGGCGATAGTTGCTCTCGCCTGCGCCGCTTCGCCGGCGCATGCCGAGATGCAGATCGGCGTCTATGGCGGCTGGAACGGCAGCTTCGACAGCGACATCCATCTGATCCAGCCCGGCGGCACCAACATGACGCTGAACGACGTGCCGTGGGATGGCGATTCCTTCGCGGCCGCCGCCTTATTGGGGTTTGAGGGGAACCTACTGGTTCAATAACGCCCCGAATTGGGGCTTCATGATCGACTATCACCACGCCAAGGTGATCGCAGAGCAGAGCGCCGTGGTGAGCGTCTCCGGCACGCGCGACGGCATCCCAGTCGGCCCCAAGGACCGCGTGGGCAACACCTTCGAGACCATGGAATTCACCGACGGCCTCAACGAGCTGTTCTTCGGTGGCCAATATCGCTGGATCCTTGCGCGGTGGACGCCCTATGTGGGCTTGGGCGTCGGCCCTGCCTTCCCGCATGTCGAGGTTCGCCGAGCGCCTGGCCCGCCCAATCCGCGCACCTTCGACTATCAGTTCGACGGCGTGACAGTGGAGGGCCTGGTCGGGGTCGAATACCATTTCGGTCCCGCGGTTTTCGGTGTTCGGAGACTATAAGCTGAGCTTTGCGACCAACGATGCCGACTTGGTCGGCGGCGGCTCGCTCGAGACCGATGTGTGGACGAACCACGTGACCTTCGGCGTCGCCTACCATTTTGGCGGGGCGCCGGTCCCGGACGCGCCTTACTAGCCCGGACAAATAGGGCCGCAAGCGGTTCACAAATCCCGGGCCAATGACTATATGAGCTATGTGCCCGTGCCGCCCGGGAAATTTCGCTTCCGGCGCCCTTCACATCTCCTCCGAACCTGCTATAGGTTCCCGCCCTTGATCGGCGGACTTGAGGTCCGCGTGGCGGTCGCGCCTCCCGATGTGGCGCATGGTGAATTGACGCGGGGTGGAGCAGCCCGGTAGCTCGTCAGGCTCATAACCTGAAGGTCAGAGGTTCAAATCCTCTCCCCGCAACCAACCTAAGCTAACTGACATATTAGAGCTCATATTCAGGAAGACGAGCTTTCTGGACACACCATTTTCTGCGGTATCGGCCTCGAGGTCGCCACCGGGTCGCCACCGGATTGTGGCTCAACCTGCTTGAACCGCTGACTGAAAATCCGCGTGTCGGCGGTTCGATCCCGCCCCCTGGGCACCAGCATTCCCAAGTTGTTTCGAGCTTTTTGTTCCATTGCTTAGGCACCGATCTCGCTTTACCGCTCGCCGAGCTACCTGAGCGCGAATTTGAGTCCCGTGCTACCATTTGCGGAGTCAACTTCATGCTTGATTCCCTATGCGCGTCTCCCAATACGCTGAACTCGGCCGGTCGCAGCCCACACTTGATTTCGTAGATGTCGACATCGCCACGGACATCCCGGTCTTCATTAGTCCACGAGCACCACGCTTCTGCCCTCAGTCGGCGGGTGGGGTCATGGAGTGCGCTGCCATGGTGAACGACGTCGACTCAGGCCCAATGCGCGGACTCAACGAACCTGTATGCATGGACATCGCACGAGCGGCTTCCGGTCACACCACAAGGCCGCTTGCACCAGTTAGTGCCTAAGCCTGCATCGATCTCGGCGGCGCTTGGAATATAGACGCGCCCCGGATGTACGGCCATGACACTTCCCATTGCTCCCACGGATGCGGAAGAGGTCGAAATGGACGCAAACTCAGAAGCCCCTGGACTAGTTTCATGCTGCTACGGAAGGAAGGAGGAGATGTCAAGGGTTTGCCTGGCAAGATCATTACCCAAAAGTGGGGCAGCTATGGCGCAGACAACAAAGCGATCATGACGGCAGACGGCATCAAGCATCCTGAGCCATTAGTTGCATAAGCAAACTTAGCAAAGGAACGAGACGCACCCACACCTCACCGCCTCCGCCGCACGAAGCGGTCGCCCGGCTCGAAAATCAGCCCAGGTCCCGACTGGGAGAAGTTGCCGGGCTGACGGTTCTGCTAAGTGTCGAGCCCGGCAAGCAACGACGCAGGATAGATACTTGTGGAAAGCCGCGGTCGAGTACCACGGCAGCGCTCTGCTGCACCTGTACTTCACGACCTCCTCATTGCACCAACATGAAATTCATGTGACGGGCCGTAAGCGCATCGACGTCACCTGCCATGAAACGTGGCGCTGGTCGGTTTTTTCCGATGGGCCTCGACGCATTGTCTCTGCGTCCCTTATCTCTGTTGAATGCAAACGAAACTACGGGCGCGAAGTCGAAAAATCACCGAGCTGCGACCAAGCTTCGCTCGCAGGTTTCTCACCCTTGCGCCGTGGACAACCACGGACTGCTGGATTGTGTCACAGCAAGTTTCAACGCAAGTGAGGACCTGTTTCTCCAAGGGTGCGAGGATACGGCCTTGGATCATAGGGGCTTTATCATTCCGATTGATGACGTAGGATCGCCGACGCTTCAGATAGTCGAGACGCGGCAAGAGTGGTCCATACCGCTCGGTCACGTCGCGAACTGACTGCGTGAGGAAGATTTTTGAGCGTTTCGACTACAAATCGGTGTGCTGAACTCTTGATCCGAGCTCGGCTTTCCGCCAAGCCGACCACACCCATCCAACGACCCCTCCGCGGCATCAAGCCACCGAGACTGAACACTACTTTTGCCTTTGAACTCAGCGGCGCGCCGTGCACGCTCGACGTTCTTGGGCGAAGCTCGATCGTCCAGGCCGACCAACTGACGGCTAATGACCCAAAGCGGACATCGCGCCGCAGCAGGGACCGGGATTGCACTCTAACCAGGTTCGCGCTTATCGCGCAGAGCCACTTCTTGCTGGAAGCTAATAGGGCCTCACCGCTAGGACCGGCTGATTTCGGGAGTTCTTCGCCATCTGATCAAGCCCGCCAGCAGCACTCACTTCTTCTTCCGAAGCAACTAGGTTTGCCTGCCCTGGAGCTGCGCATTGGGCATGATGAGCAGTTCGCGTCTCTATGCTCTTTATCACCACTGCAAGGCCCATCAGTGCATCATGTTGCCCAGGCACTCAGGCTCGCAAGAGCCGCGGGTGCTCAGACTCAAGCGACAGCGCGCCTGCAATGACGCGGTACGAGACGTACCAGCTCTACTCATAGCTGCTACCCTAAGTGGGCCTGGAGGGCAGAGCCGGCGCGCGTACCAAAGCACCTTCTGCTCTCTCGACCGTTCTCTGTGCGCCTGACCTTTCTCTGTCGCAGCCGCGCGGGTAGCTCGGAGATTTGCGGCTGCCTGAGTTCTTATGCTGAGTAGCCTTCCAGGCGGCGGCCCCCGACTGGCTCGAGAGACATACTACTACTTGAATCTTCCTGGCTGCAATGATCAGACGAATCGTCGGTACCCGACTGACTTTGGCAATGACCCAAAGCGGACCTTGGCGTCCTCGGGTTGAGAAAATGAGCCCCTCAGCCGTGAACCCGAGGGGCACCCCGGAGGTAAGGACATTTTGGAAGTTCTTTCAGTTCGGCTAGTGACTAGTTCCTAGCGCCGCAAGCCGCAGTCATCCAAGTGACAGATATCGCTACAACGACGCCTTGCCGTTGTCGACGATGGCAAGGCTTTTCGGCATTGTCACCGCACTGGAGATAAAGCGACTTGTTCTCGGCGGTGTTGATATGCGCCATCTGCCGCGGGTTTAGGGTAGCCTGAAAGCCCGCCGTTGACTCAGCGTTGACGTCTGTGGGGTCCCACACCACCGCGTGGACAGCACAGTCGCCACTGTCTGGCTCAAAGAAAGCTATGACGCGCTTGTTGCCAACTGTCGTCAGAATGGGCTCGTGCGGCCCCGACTGGTCCAGCGGTTTTGGTCAGCTCGTCAGCACGAGCGGGAAGGCTAACTGCGATGAGAGCGACGCTATGGGCAATCCCACCCAGCCAAGCTTAGCATGCAGTGAGCGGAAACATTGTGAAGTCTCTGAATCCAGCTCTGCCTCATCCTGAGGTTTGGTGTCGATCCGTGCGAGCTCCACTTGTCCTGTGGCAATTGTCACAGGTCAGCGGTTTTTGACCGGCCCCGTCAGAGAAGCCGCAACACGCTCTGAAGACTTGATCAGTGAGACCACCTGGCAAAGTCCCTCTTAGCCTCCCACTTCACGGGCCCGCGAGTGAGTGAACCCTGCACTTAGTGCAGGATTAGGGCCCCTGCTTCCTTACTGGCGCAGGTGTCTTTTTCGATGTCCGCTTATGGCACTTAGCAGACATTGATGCCGACGATGAGCATGTCCGCTTCGGGGGTAAAGCGGACATCCCTGATACCCCTCACCAATGTCCGCTAATGACCCAAAGCGGACATTCATAAGCATCGCGTTGGCCGGTCACGTTGTTAGCGCCACGGGAGGAGATCATCCTCGAAGATGGCATTGTGCAGATCAGAAGCGGGTTCGTTGCTGCACGTGTGTCAGCGACGCTCAAGGGTGGCGGGATCCCGTTGGCCGGCAGCAGGGTAATCTGCGGCTTGATGCCGATTACCGCGTCGGGGTCGAGGGTGAAGCGATACCGCTGCCCAACGGCGGCGAGAATGATCGCTGCTTCCATCAAGGCAAAACTGCTCCCACACATAACCGCTGCCCGCCGCCGAATGGATAATACGCAAACTTTGGGATGCGCTTTGCGAGCCCATTCTCCCAGCGTTCGGGACGAAACTCTTCGGGCTCAGGAAAATACCTGGGATCGCGGTGGTTCACCCATTGGCTCATCAACACGGTATATCCCCGCTTCACCCGGTATCCCCCAAGTTCCAGGTCGTCTGTCGCCTCTCGCCCGATCACGTACACAGGCGGGTACAACCGCATGGACTCAGCAATTACGGCAGCCGTGTAGGGCAGACGATGAAGTTGGTCGGCGGTCGGAGTCGCACCCGCAAGGACATCGCTGCCATTCAGACACCAGCCTATTTTCAACATTCGGGTTCTGAGAGAGCAGATACCAGCTCCAAGCGAGCGTCAGGGCGGTCGTCTCGTGCCCGGCGAGATAAAGCGTCATCGCCTCGTCGCGAAGCTGTAGGTCACTCATCCGCGTGCCATCTTCGTGTTGGGCAACCAGCAGCCGGGAAAGTAGGTCATCGCCAACGTCTCGCCGGGACCGCCCCGAGGCAATGAAGCCTTCCACCGTTCGGTCTAACTCACCCACTGCCCCCTGCAAGCGCAGATTCGCCGGCGTTGGCACCCAAAGCGGGAGTTTGAAAATCCGGCGAAGCCGCACGTTCATTAGCTCGAATGCGAGCTTCAACGTGCCACTGAACCGCTGGCGATCGCCAGAATCCTCGAGGTCAAACAGCGTCTTCAGGGCGATCTTGCTGGTCAAGGCTTCAAATTCGTAGTCGATCTGAACCGACTTGCCCGGGGACCAGGAGTCGAGCATCTGGTCGGTCAGCTCGGCCATGATCTGGCGCATAAGACTGCACGCGGATCTTGAGGAACGCGGGTTGAATGAGCTTGCGTTGTCGATGCCAAAACGCGCCCTCGCTCGTAACCAGTCCGTTTCCAAGCACAGGTTTGAACGCCCGTGCCCCAAAGTGTTTGATGTAGTGCTTGGCGTCTGTCACCAGCACCTGTTCGATGAGGTCGGGCCCGCTCGCCAAGAACACGCGCCTCGGACCAATGCGGAAGCTCGCAAGCGGACCGTACTCACGGGCGGTCTCGAGCAAGAAGTTGAGGAGGGCGGCGCGGAATTGGCGGACGTTACCGCCAAGCAGTGTACCCTTTGGGCCCGGAGGCCGCCCCGAGTGGAATTGATGGGGTTGCTATGCTCATATCAACTCCGGTTCAATATCAGCGCGTGGCCCGCTTATCGCCGAATGACCCGAAGAGGACGTTTGAGCAGAGGGAGCGGCGCGTCGGCCGCTCCCTCCGCAGGAGGCTCAACTAGTAGCAGGCCCAGACGCGGTGCCAACGCCAGCCGGCTGGGGTGTGGATGCGCTCCGACTGCCAACAGTTGGACCCATAGTCGTCAAAAGAACGGGCCCGCCACCCGGAACCTGTGGTCGCGGTCATGGTGAAAGTCGCGGTCATGGTGAAAATTATCATGGGCAAAGCGCTCCCCATGGAATTCGCTACCCATGCGGCCACGGCCAGCCTCGCCCATATGGCTTCCGGCAAACCTCCACCGACGCGACCGCCGCCGCCATGGGCGGCAAAGCTTCCGCCGCCAAAGCCGCCGGCATGGCCGCCACCCCTAAACCACCGCCGCCAAAGCCGCCACCGCCGTGGCCACCGCCGCCTCCCATTCCGCCACCACCGCCGCCGCTAAAGCCCCCGCCGCCTCCACCACCCCCGCCACCGCCGCCGTGAGCAAACGCATCGCCAGCGATGCCTGCGCTTGCCAATGCCAGCGCGGCAACGAGAGTCGCAACCTTATGCAAACGAAACGTCTTCATCGTCGATCACCTTTCTGTTCGATTTGTTGGGCATCGTGCACAGCCTCAGCCCGACCAGCGGGAACACTTGGTCAGGTGGTGCTGCTGCCGATCTATTCAGCTGTAGAGATAACTCCCTCGATCTTGCTGCCGATCGCTGGAATCGCCTTGGGGGCGAGACCAAGCGCAGCACCGGGGAGAGGTTAGCGTCTTAGGCCGCCCAGGCATCCTCCTCTCTTCCTCGGCGTTCACTTGCTCGGCTTTCTCCTGCCGTTCCAACTGCTCGTTAACGAGGTTGAGCTGCTGATACTTTCTCCTTCCTGAGCTTCTGAGTCAGGTACTTAGCTTCGAACAGCCTGCCCATGACGAAGGCCTTGTTCTCACTAAGGAGGATGCGCTCGAAGGCGCTCTGCTCGCGCTGCAGAGCCTTCCAAATTTCGTTGTACTCGTCGTCGTCGCTCTTTTTCTCGTATAGATATTCTACTGACATTTGAGTCTCAGCCTTTTCTTCCACCTCACTTTTGGTGTTCCGGCATGCGGGATTGCATGGCGCGGTGTGCCCATGCTCGGTGATTTGGTCGTAGCCTCCCCAGGTGTTCAAGTAGCGGCGCATCGCGCCGGTGTCGCACCACGGACTTTGAGAAAATGAAAACGCCAGCGGTCATGGCGTAGGGCAGGCCGCATTGCCGTGGGCTTCCGTGAACTATTAAGTCCACCACGTGCGGTCCGAACGCAGCCGAGGATAGGCTCGACGCTGACTGTGTAACTCAGCGCCACACAAGGTTAGGAACGTACCCAGCCCTTAGCGCAACCTTCCCATGGGGGGCCTTCCAGGCCTATGGCCTGAGAAGCGCGAGGAGTAGAAGAAAATGAAGAAGAAGGAACGACGTTCAGCCTTCTGCCAGTGATCGTGCCTGCGTTGGTGAGGTTGAAACCGAGCGAGAAGCTGGTCGCTCTCACCCAGTAGAGGGCAACACGCGCATCCCGGCATGCGTCAATATGGTGCACACACGTCGTGGCACTTGGAGGGAACGCCAGATCTCGCACATTCGTTCGGTTTCCTCGAACCTAACACTAAAGAGGCAAACCATGAATCGAATCCTGTCACTGGCTGCGGTCTTTCTCATCGCGCTGTCGTCAGTCGCGTTTGCGGCACAGGGGTCATTCCAACAACACGTCGGACCAAAAGATGCACAAGAATAGTCCGAGCCGATCATTCCGCCGCTTCCGGCGCGTCAGGAAACCGATACGGCTATTGAGCACGCGACGACTAACAAACTGCACAAAGGGAATGTAGCGCGTTTAAAGGGCGGTGGGCACAGTAGCTCACCGCCTCAAGTCCATAAGAGGGCGCCAGTTTCGATTATCCTCAGGCCCCCGGACGCTATCGGTGCCGGTGGCGGGAGACGTCCCCGTCCGTTAGAGCTTCCGGTCTGGCTTCTTTGTTGCGATGCACGACTGACCACGCCGTCCTCATCCACGGCCGAGGTCACAGTTGCAAAGTCAATCTTTTGGAGATTGGCTTCCCGAAGAGCGTTTTGAGCGGCGTGGCGCTACTGCCCAGCGGAGGCGGGAAGCTGAGTTGATGTTATCGTGTCGCACCGTTCGCCATCCCACCCGAGCAGCCTGCTGAACTTTCGAGCCGGTGTGAGGCGCGACGATCGTCCGCGGCAAAAGACCGCGCTATTTGGATCGATGTGACCAGCGCAATCCAGCCTGGCTCGCCCCAAATCTTTGCAGTCCCTATTCTCGGTCCCTGTTGCAAGGGTCAATTGTGCAAAGGTGCGACGATGGTGCGCAGACTGAAAAAGTGCGCCGTGGGTGATTCTCTTGTTGGCCGCGCTCGCCGCCGGCTCAACCGTGGTGAGCTATGCGCGGAGTCGGCCGACGCCGGCATCCAGCTCAGAGATACACCGGCAGCTCGATCTCTTCGGAGAGGTGCTTCAGCGCGTGCGCTCCGATTACGTCGAGAAGCCGAATGACGCCAAGCTGATCGAGGCTGCGCGATCAACGGCATGCTCTCTGCGCTCGACCCGCATTCTGCCTATCTGAATCCGGATGAGTTCCGCGACATGCAGAACCAAACGACCGGCGAGTTCGGTGGACTTGGCCTCGAGGTGACGATGGAGGGCGGTGTCGTCAAGGTTGTTTCACCAATTGAAGACACTCCTGCGGCCAAGGCTGGCATTCAATCCGAAGATCGTTATCACCGCGATTGATAAGGTGGATCTTCAGGCGCCTTACTCTTGAGGCTGCGGTCAAAAAAATGCGCGGGGCGGTCCATACGCCGGTCACCCTCACCATCATGCGCAAGGGCATTGGGGAGCCCTTCGACGTCAAGATTGTTCGAGACGTAATTCACATCGATCCGGTGAAATACAACGCTGAGAATGACGTGGGCTATATTCGCGTCACCACCTTCAATGAACAGACAGCTGGCGCCCTACAAAACGCCCTCGAGCAACTCAGGGAGAAGATCGGTCCCAAGCTCAAAGGCTATGTTATCGATCTTCGCAACAATCCAGGCGGTCTGCTCGATCAAGCGGTCGTGGCCTCAGCCTCATTTCTCGATCGAGGGAAAATCGTCGCCATCAAAGGCCGCGATCCTGAAGAAGACCAGCGCTACGAGGCGCAGAATAGCGATGTCACCAAGGGCGCGAAGCTCGTTGTCCTGATCAATGGCGGCTCGGCCTCGGCCTCTGAGATCGTTGCCGGTGCGCTCCAGGATAATCACCGGGCGACGGTCGTGGGCACACGTTCCTTCGGTAAGGGATCGGTGCAGACGATCATTCCGCTTGCGAACCAGGGTGCGTTAAGGCTTACAACCGGGCGCTACTACACCCCATCAGGCCGCTCGATTCAAGCAGAGGGCATCGAGCCAGACGTGGATTGTTACGGAGGAAATTCCGAACGGGTCCAAAGCGAAGGCTGCAGCTACGGATATATTAAGTGAAGCAAGCTTGCACGGCCATCTCAAGAACGAGGACGACGCGAACGGAAAGGAAGGAGGAATTGGGCAGCTTGTCCTATGTGAATCCTGACAAGGCCAGGGACACTCAGCTTGTCTACGCCCTCGATTTCTTGCGTGGTGTTAACTCGGCGGCCTCGGACGCTGCCAAGAAGAGTGCCGAGGTCAGATAAGCGAAACCCCTCACCGTGCCGCTGGATCAATTCTGCTAATCCACGGCGCCAGTGTGCTTCGCCATCTCCCGCGAATGACAGACTTTAGGCGGCGGCCTTGACGCCAGGCAGCTCGATGGATCATCTCGCAATTCAAATCCTAGCCTTTGTCAAAGCTAATCCTGGATGGGCGATGTTCGTCATCGGCCTCACGGCGTTTGGGAGATCGTTCGTTTTCCTTAGTCTGCTGTTTCCGGGAACCGCCATTCTCATTGCCGCTGGTACGTTAGTATCCGGAAGGCATCCTTAATCCCCTTCCGACGGTCAGTCACGCGAGGATCGCTGGCGCTGTTCTCGGCGACTCGGTCTCGTTCTGGCTCGGCCAGAGATTTGGACCTCTTCTTCCAAAAATATTGGCCCTTCCGGAAGGATCCTGAACGCCTCACGCGCGGCATTAGCTTTTTGAGTGCTATGGTGTTAGCAGCGTTTTCATCGGGCGATTCTTTGGCCCGTTACGCGCGGTTGTTCCCTTGGCGGCTGGCATGATGCACATGCTCGCCATCGCGCTTCTACACCGCGAATGTTTTATCTGCGGTGGTTTGGGTGCCGGCGCTTGTGCTTTTCGGTGATCTGTTGACTCGGTCGCTCGGGACCAAAAATGTTCTATGTCACGTTTATTGCTGCGGCCGTGACAGCGCTCGTTTTCTGGATACGACGACAATTTCTAGTGGGCTAGAAGTGTTAGCCGGTCGGTCTGCTTTTGGCGCGCGATACGTCGCTGCGACGTCGGCTACTGACCCCCGCAGCCTTGTGTTCCGCTTCCAGCGCTAAAGCTGACTCTCTCCGGACAGACTTTCTTTGTCAGAAATTGACCCATAGCGGACATGCGTGCTGCGATCCGACTTTGGCTCGCACGGACCTTAGCGGCGCTGGCCAAAGGTAGGCCCGCGTTTGCAAACATGCCGAGGAGCGAAGACGCAACAAATCTGGCGCTTCTGCATCGCCGCACACGGAGGCCCCGGTTGAGAGCGGCGGCATCGTCGTGCGATCGCGTCGCCCGACCGGCGTGCGGCATCCTCAGGGGCCTCGCAGATGCTTATGGCACGGGACCCAATTCAGAGTTCCGGCGGCAACTCTGTCCGATGCGGGGAGCATCCCGGACGACTGACGGCGGTGGGGCTCGGAGCGGCTCTTCCCGCCGTGATCCGAAAGCCCGCGTTTTCCCCGCCGGATCGGATCCTCTTACCCGCACATCTGGCGAAGCGATCAATGGTGGACCACAGCTACATCTACCGTATGAGTGGACGAGCGCACCTGGCAGGAAGCTCAGACCAACTCGATGATGCGCTGCGACGTCAGCTTGTGACCACGGTAGACGCGCCTCTACTTCCGCTGCTGACGCCAGAGCGGACCTTCGGCGCGGCTTCAGTGAGCAAGCAATCGAGAGAAAAATGTGTGCCAGACGCCTGCGCGCCTAATACCCGTGGATCCCAGATCAGGAACGGCTGGATTGGCCGCTTTGGGGATCGGCGCGAGGGCCACGAGGCCCCTGTTGGCCAGATATTCCTGACTGTTGTTAGGCCACCTGGCCCAGGTGCGGGACAGACTCGCACCGAAAGGGTCGTGAATGATCCCACGTGGGGGCTGCAGTCCGAGCAGGAGGCGCCATGCGGAGGGTTCGCGGGCGTGGCGCGTGCATTGGCGTTCGCCGGAGTGGCTGTCGCGCAGCCCGAAGTAGCGCGTCATGAGGTGCCACTCCGCATCGGGTAAGATTACCCTCGACTCGACACCGTCTCTCCGTCGAGGTGAAGCCGGCCACCTTTGCATTTGTCTCTCTTGCGACAGGAGATGCCATGAACAGCTATTGCGACATTGCCGCGTCGGACGGATCGGGCAGCATGAAAGCCTATCTCGCCATGCCGGCGGGCAAGCCCAAGGCGGGGATCGTGGTGATTCAGGAAATCCTGGGCGTCAACAAGGACATCCGCGCCATGACCGATGCCTGGGCGGCAAACGGCTATGCGGCCATCGCCCCGGACCTGTTCTGGCGGCTGAAGCCCGGTGTGGAACTGGATGCCGATATTCCGGATGAGTTCCAGGAAGGCCTCGACCTGCTGCAGAAGTTCAATGCAGACAAGAGCGTCGAGGACTTGGCCGCCAGCATCGCCGCCCTGCGGTCGCGCGGCTGCGCCAAGGTCGGCGTGGTCGGCTATTGCCTGGGTGGGCGGCTCGCCTTTCTCTGCGCCACCCGCACCGACAGCGATGCCACGGTCGGCTACTACGGCGTCGGTCTCGACAATCTGCTGGGCGAACGACAGAACATCAGCAAGCCGCTGCTGCTGCATATCGCGACGCGCGACAAATTCTCGCCGCCCGAGGCCCAGGCCAAGGTCCGCGCTGCGCTGAAGGACAATCCGCTGGTCACGATCTACGAGTACGACGCCGATCACGCCTTCGCGCGCGGCAGCGGCAGCGCGCGGGTGCCAGCACTGGCGCAGCAGGCCGATGCACGGACGCAAGCGTTTTTAGCGACAAGCTCGCCTGAAGCGGGCCAGTTCCCGCGTCAAGCGATGCGTCGATCATCTCCGACAAGGTAGCGGGGTTTTTGTGCCTTGCTGATAGATGCGCGCGAATATCGCTCTCTCGACGTTTTGATAATGGCGCAGGTTTCGCTCGACGGCTTGACGCAAAAAATTGCGGATCGCGTCACGCCTTGCTCACCTTGCTTTGGCCGAACCGGCACTCTGGGCCTTCAAAAATCATATTAAGCTTTTCGGGGCTCGCCGGATCGCATCCTCACGGCACGCTTGTTTTGCGCGTGCATGATCGCGCGTCCGTGGCGTTTGCGGGTTGCTAGCGTGACGCGCCCGTCGGAAGTGATCCGGACAAGGCGGCGATGATGTTTTTGCGGACTAACGGTTACAAGACGGAGGCGCGCCAGCAGCTCGGCAGCCCCACCAGCGTCGGGTCCGACAAAAGGCCGTCTGTGCTCTCAAACGCGAGCCAAAGTAGCTCAAGCGCCTGCTGTGGTAGCGGACTCTCCGCCGTGTCGATTGCAATCGGGCGAAGCTTCTCCTGTGCCATATAGTTCCCCAGCGAACCTATTTTATCTTGTGTGCTCATCACGGGGTCAGCGTAAACAGGCACCGATGACTTAGAAGAGTTCCATCGCGCTCCACGAGCCTTCGATGCTGTTTGGGCCATGATCCAAGCAAATCGCCCTGATCGGCGGATTTGACTAAGGAACTACCGAACCCGTAGCTCCTCTATCGGGGCGATCACGAGCCAGCCCGCCCCAGAGGGCGGCAGAGGTGCCGAGCAACACGAAGAACAACGTACATCCAGCCGAGATCGAACTGACTCCAGTTGCAACTCGTGGTGAAGGCGCCTGCAGCGTGCCCGCCGCCCTTCTCGCCGAACGTGGTCGCGGCGGCCGAGCATTCCGGGAACCGCCTTGCCGTCGGCGCCCAAAGAGCGCACCTTGCAGCGGCTTGCCAGAACACGCTGAAGCCGTAGGCCATGCCGATGCAGAGATGGATGGCGAGAGCTGCCGGCGGCACGAGCCAACGGTTGTAGTCGGTCGGGCGATAATCCGCTCCTTGTCGAGCAATCCGAGATGATCACCAATGGCAGCCGTGGTCGTCATCGAGTTAAGGCCTAGACTTACGACGCCGCGCTCTCTGGGCACCACCTCGCGGTGTTATCCGAACTTAATAGCCACCACCCCGGTCTCCTGCTAATTTGAACTTGTACTTCTTAGGCGCACGTCCGGGAAGTAGTACCGAAAAACGAGGGAAGTCGCATTGGTTCCGTCAAAGGTTTTAGTCCCGATCGACGGTTCTCCGGCGTCGCTTCGCGCGCTCGACTTCGCGATCGAAATGACGGGTCAAAATCCAGGTACTTCGCTTGTGCTGCTCAATGTGCAGAACATTAGCGCCATGGATCTGACCGGTGCAGCAATGGGAAGCGATTGGCAGGAGGCAGCTTCGCAGGCATCGGCTAAGGCCCTAAAGAGGCGGTTGGAAAAGCTGAGGCGGCCGGAATTGCTTTTAAGACATCGTCAGAACCGGACAGACGCGCAGAAGCGATCGCCCGGGCAGTTCGCGACGAGAGGCATCGAGCATATCGTGATGGGAACGCGAGGCCTCGGTAGTATTCAAGGCCTGCTTCTGGCTCGGTCGCCATGAAGGTCATCCACCTAGCCGAAGTTCCGATCACATTGATAAAATAGTTGGCGGATCGCGTTCGGAGGTGCTGCTATCGAGCCGGCATCACGCGCTTTTGGCTCTAATTGGATCGAATTCCACATGGTCCTTAGCAACGCACGCGATATGCAGGTTGCGGTTTTCAAGGATGTCTGTTGCTGGCACAAGCGGACGTGCAAAACCGCGCTGGTGAATGTCCGCTTTGACGGGAATAACGGACATGACGCGGACGTGACGCGATGTCTGCTCATGACCCAAAGCGGACATGCTCCGAGTTCTACGGGTTGGAAGACGGCTGACCGCTTGTAATGACTTGCTTTAGGAGGTCCGGTCTAACGGAAATTTCACCGGTAAATGGCCTACTGTAAGCGGCGATCAACAATAGCGACAGAGCCATGCCTGACGCAAACAGGGTCACTGCTATGGCGCAGGTAAGCCGATTGTCGCTGTGAACCATGGCGATGGCGACTAAGGTGAAGAGTCCCATCAGCAGAATCCCGGCCCATTTAGCCCTGCCGACAGTAGATTCGCTGACAACAATGCGCTGGCGCCTCGCATCGAGCGCCGTACGGATCGCCTTCACCATCTCAGACTGTGCGATTCGCTGGCTAGCATCGGCAGGCTCTAGGGTGAGCGTGTCGTGCAAGGCCTCGGTTAGAGCCGTGGGCAGGTTCGAGAGGGTCGCTCGTTGTTGCGCCATCGCCGGCCATCCTTCGTTCACGGCCTCCTCTATGTGGCGGTCAACTCAGCGCGTAAATGCGCGTCTTCTGTTCTTCGGGGAAAGTTCCGGCCAGGACAACGACAGCACGAAGCGCGCATGGCTTCGGTCGCAACCGCGGCCTTCGCTTTATCGAAATTATTCCAGACCTCGACGGCGATGAAGCCAACCAGCAGCGGCGAAAAGGACGCCCAATGGCGATAGCATCCCGGGCGAGAGCGCCTTAAAGGCCCGCGCTCGATCGTCCACCGCGAGCCTGGTCACTACCCAATAAATACTGGCGCTAAGGAGATAAGTGGCGGCAAAGACAACGACGGCCATCCACACCAGGGGAAGATTGAGCAACCAGTCGCTCATTGCGGACCCGTGGGAGTTCCCTTCGTTGAGGATGCTAGTCGAGGGCACACCAAGCTGCTAGTAGCAAATTGTCCCCACGACTGCGAAGGTCCGCTATTGGCACAAAGCAGACATCGACTTCGTGCGCTGACACATGTCCGCTTTGGGGGCAAAATGATGCATTCCCCGATCGTTAATGGGCTGATGTCCGCCAATGACCCGCGCGGACATTCTCCAAGTTTTGCTGCCTTTCAGTCAGTAAGATATAGAAACTTTCCGACGATTAGGGGAGGCGGTACCTACCCGGTTGCTCGCGGTCACCGGAGGGCGTAAGTTTGCGGCCTGTTCCCTCGTGGAGGGGCGATGACCGACCCAAGCAGCCGACGCAAGCTGGCCGCGATCTTGAGCGCGGACGTGGTCGGCTATTCCCGTCTGATGGCGGCCGACGAGGCAGCCACCGTCGAGACCCTCAAGTCCTATCGCGACATCATCGTCCGCCTGGTGGTGCGCCGCGGCGGCCGGGTGGTCAATGCACCCGGCGATGCGCTGTTGGCCGAGTTCCCGAGCGCGGTCGAGGCGGTCCAGGCCGCCATCGAGATCCAGCAATCCGTGGAAGGGCACAACATCGAACTCGAAGCGGACCGGCGCATGCAGTTCCGCATTGGGGTCAACTTGGGCGATGTGATCGAAGAGGCCGACGGCACGATCTACGGCGACGGCGTCAACATCGCCGCGCGCCTGGAGGCCCTCGCCGAGGGCGGCGGCGTCTGCATCTCCTCCACCGTCTACGACGCCGTCGAAGGCAAGCTTTCCTTCGGGTTCGATTTTCTGGGCGAGCAGCAGGTCAAGAACATTGCGAAGCCGGTCCGCGTCTACCGCGTGCGCGCCGAGTCCAAGCCACCGTCGCCGCGCGCCTCGGCCGAAGCGCCGCATGCGATGGCAGATCGCCGTGCCGGCCTTGGCGCTGATCCTGCTGCTGCTTGGCGCGGGCGGGGCGTGGAGATGGTCATCTCCTTCGGTTTCGCCGTTATCTGAAAAAGCTTCCATCGCGGTCTTGCCGTTCGAAAGCATTGGAAACGATCCTAGGTGGGATCGCTTTGCCGACGGGATCACCGAGGACATCGTTACCGATCTATCGCACTCCAAGGACCTGTTCGTCGTCGCCCGGAATTCAACTGAAGTTTACAAAGGCAAGCCCGCGGACGTGAGAAGCGTTGGCCGCGACCTCGGCGTCCACTACGTGCTCGAAGGCAGCATTCAACCGCTTGGCGACCAGATTCGGGTGACTGCCCAGCTCATCGATGCAAGAACTGGCGGCAACGTTTGGTCGGACCGTTATGATCGCCCCGCCACAGACCTGTTCAAAGTACAGAGCGATGTCACAGAGAAAATTGCAGCCACCCTCACCGGCTACGAGGGCGCAGTTGCCGAGGCCGAGCGTTCACTCATTAGGCGGAAGCCGCCCAGTGATTTGACGGCCTATGAATCCTATCTCCTTGGAATGGAGGCCAAGCATAAGGTCACCAAGGAAGGTCTGGACGAAGGAGAACGATTGTTCCGAAAGGCGCTCGAAATCGATCCGCAGCTCGCTCGAGCATATGTAGGATTAGCCTACATTTATGCGTATAGGATCGACCTCGGTCTCGGAACTTCCGTTGCTGATAATTTGACAAAGCTGATGGACGCCGCGCGCAATGCTGTTCGGCTAGATCCGAATGATGGAGAAACCCAGCTCGTTCTGGGGTACGCCTTCGCCTACCAGGGAATGGCCGACCAGGCCCTTGAGCAATTTGCCAAGGCCGAGGCCCTAGCGCCTAATAACGCTGACCTTCTAATTAACATTGCATGGTTCCTTCCTCAATTTGGCCAACCCGATCGGGCGGTCGAACTTACAGAGAAGGCGCTGAAACTGAATCCCAACTACCCGTACTGGTACAACCAGGGGCTTCGGTTAGTATATTTCTTTGGCCGCCAGTTTGATAAATCCGTGAAGTACTCGAAACTCGTCACGGACCCCTTTCGCCACGGACTACGCATATTTGGCGGCGGCAAGCGCCATGGCGGGCGATATGGCCGGGGCGAAAGTCGCCGCCGCGCAGGTGGTTCGCCTGGATCCCAATTGGAGTGTCGAGAAATATCTGAGTGATGGCGGCGGCTATCCAGACGATGCCGCCACGCTGTTCGTCGATGCCGCCAGGAAAGCTGGAGTCACTGCGTGTGTGCCAGCGGACAAGCTCTCGTCAATTCCAAACCTTATTCATATCAAGGCGTGCGATCGAGGAGAGAACTCACCAAGCCGCTGGCTAGCGTCTCAGGCCTGCACACCAAAGCGTGGCGCTCTTGCTTTTGCAAACGTCCGCTTATTGGCACAAAGCGGACATGTCAATGCCGACGCTGAGCATGTCCGCTTTTTAAAGCGGACCTCGGCTGAATGACGCCTCGAATGTCCACTAATGAATCACGGGCCCGGCCATGCACTAGACGAGACGTGAAGGCCAGAAGCGATCCACGATGCGGTGCCTTGCGTACCGGACTCGCCGCAGATCATAGTGGCGACACCTCCGGAAGGCGCCGCCACGCAAGAAGCGCGTATCTCACTTCCTGCGGCAGGCGTGATGCCTGTTTTCGGTGGTATCCGGGCCAGACGTCCTCCATCCCCGCTTGGCGTTTGTCCGGTAGTGGCCGTTCCGGACGAACGAGTTCTTTTTCCGCGAACACAGCGAACAAGCCGGGATCTCAATGCTCGTGCTCGAAGCGGGCAAGGCCGCGGTGCTGGAAATCCTGGCTCGGGCAGGAAAGTAGGCTTTCTTCGAACCTCTGAAGGAGGCGCGACCGCTTCGGGAAATGGCGGTAATGGATCTCTCCGCGCAGCGCATCCGTCCGCGCAGTCGAAGACTGCGCGGCAATCCGTCTTTCAGCCGCCAACCTGTACCAAAATCTACATAATACGGTACGGGATCTTCGAGCAGTTCTGCGCTGCTGATCCAGACGAACATGGGCCGGGAAGGTGGAGCTGACGGCTTCGGGAATCTGGATAATCGACTATTTAGCGCAAGAATGGGGACGTCCGGTTCGCGGACGATTCGTGGCACTTCCTGGCTGACTGAAGCCGCTGCAGGCACGGCGCGCGGCCAATCCAATCCGGACCGATAATGGCGGTCGGCGTCGTTGCCACTTGCACAGCTGACATGTGAAATCTGCTCCTGGCACTTAAAGCGGACGTCCCACGCTCGGGCAGTACTCACGCATGTCCGCTTTCGGGGGTAAAGCGGACATCTCTGATCGGCTGGCCGATGTCCGCTAATGACCCAAAGCGGACATCACCGGTTGGCATTGGCGAGAGGTTTTTCGGTACGCACAGGGGTGCTCACGTCCGGATCTCGGCGACAACGAAATCCGCCAAGGATCACGTCATCCCTCACTTCGCTCTGTGCCACGGCGGTCCAGCCAGCGATAAAAAGCGATCGTCGGCGAAAGGAACCAGGGGCGCCCGAAATAATAAGGACGACTCTCAAAGGTGATCTCGTCGAACGCGGTTCTCCCTCGCTTTTGCCGAGAATCTGCTGGCCGAGCCGCATGCCGAGATAGCTCGCCATCGCGATGCCGGAACCGCAATAGCCCATCGCAAAGTGGATCCCGTCCTTGCAGCCAATATGGGGCAGCTTGTCGAACGTATAAGCGACGAAGCCCATCCAGGAGCGGCTGACTCGCACGGCAGCGAGTTCCGGGAATAATCGCGCCATTTCCGCCTTAGAGCGGCGCCACGCTCTTGCGTGGGTCGGTTTCGCCGGCCGATACGCGGCCACCGAATAGGACGCGCGTCCGGTCCGGTGACGGGCGGTAATAGTAGACAACCCGGCGCGTGTCTGTGACGACACGGTCGGTCGGGAAGAGCTGCGCCATGATGTGCGGAGCGATCGGCTCGGTGGCAATGATGTAGCTGCCGATCGGGATGACGCGGCGGCGCAACCACGGCGACAATGTACCGGTATATCCGTTTGTGGCGACAACCACAGTGCGGGCGGCGATCGTGCCGCGTGTGGTTACGACCGCAATGGTCCGCCCGTCGCTTGCCAGCCGGGTCGCCTTGCAATGGGCACGACCGGCGCCTCGGCGGCAAGCACGCGATCCAGCAGGCCTTTGTGAAAGCGGGCGGGATCAAGCGCGGCGTTGCGGGCATGGACGATGCCGCCATAGTAGGCGTCAGTCCCAAGCTCGCTTTTCTGCCGCTCCCGTGGGACGAGGAAAGTCATCGCCTTCCAACCCTGCCGGCCGGAGTTCCAACTCCTTCGCCAGCTTATCATAGGCCGCCTGACTGTGGGCGGCGTGAAATCGACCGCAGACTCGGAAGCAGCAATCGATCCTCTCTGCCACGATGAAATCGCCGAGCCACTCGAGCGAGCGGCGTCCCTCCGCGCGAGAATGGCGCGGGCGCGTGTTTCGCCGTGGCACGCTACGAGTTCGTCGAGGTCGGGCTTGATACCGGGACCGACCTGGCCGCCGTTCCGCGTGCTGCAGCCCCAACCAACCGCCTCGGCATCGATGACGACCGTCGCCCGGCCCGCGCGCGCCAGCTCAAGCGCCGCGCTAAGGCCGGTATATCCCGAGCCGATCACAAGGACATCGGCAATCGCCGGCAGCCCGTCTCGGGCAATGTCCCGGGCTGGCACGGTGTCATGCCAGTAACAGGTCGGCGCGAAATCGGGGGCGAAAAGCGGGCTGTCGCCCATGGCCGATTCCCTATTCCATTGGGCTCCGAAGTCGGCGAATAATGGCTAGAATCCAGTCCGGCAACAAACCGGATTCAGAAACAGCTGCGACGACCTAGCAATACGTAACCGAACGAAGTAAT
>ERZ1370068.5873-contig-4878_pt1 | contig 59351 bp, 82 predicted proteins | sample MGYA00561227_ERZ1370068 | MGnify/ENA primary metagenome ERZ1370068 (study PRJEB38410, sample SAMEA6850437) | metagenome | study: Metagenomic assessment of the ecological functions of the soil: analysis of the soil microbiota associated with the... | reverse complement strand
GTTACGTATTGCTTCGGCTCAGCTCGGCGATGCCGACACCGTGTTGTTGGCCTTCGTGGCATCGATCCCGCTCGATCTTCCGGTTCGCCTTCGTGCAGCCCGGAGGCGGCCGTGGGACGCCCGGCGTCACCGTCACGCTGCTCGGCATCTCTCGCGGATCCGGGCTCGCGCCCGCGCACGCAGATCACTGCTGCGCGAAGCCTCCCGCACTGGCGGCGGGATCGTCGTGAAACGCGTCCTCGTCGCGACGTTCCTCGGGGACACCGGCGCCTACCTCGGCGGCCGCCTGCTCGGGTCGCGCGCAAGCTCGCGCCGTCGATCTCGCCCAACAAGACCGTCCGAGGGGCCTCATCATCCCTGGATCGCCGTCCGGCACGCTCGCGGGCACGGTTCGCCGGGCTCTACCGGGACTGGCTCAGCGGGGCGCCGACGCGCTGCTGCTCGGCGCGGCCGTCGCGGTCGTCGCCCCGATCGGCGGCGACCTTGTTCGAGAGCGGTCGTCAAGCGTACGAGGCCGCGACGAAGGGCTCCGGCGCATCTTCGGGGACGCGGCATGGCGGCGCCCTCGACCGGCTCGACGCCGCGCTCTTCGCCGATCGTCGCCGGGCACCACGTCTGGCACGGGCTGCTCTAGACGCAGCAGCCGTCGTCGCTGGAGGCGGCGCTCGACGACGCGCACCTTAGGCATAGGCGACCGCAGCGTGTGGTTCGCCGCCGTCGGCGGCATCGGCAGGCCCTTCGCCGGCCGACAGATCGCCGAGGCGGGAAGAGCAGGCTGACGCGCGTCCCCGGCGCCGCAGCGACGCGCGATGTCCTGGACCCAGGTCTCGAAGCGCCGTGCCGCCCGGTCGTCCCCGGCCCGAGTCCGCGCCAGCTCGGCGTCGTGCCGCGCGAACCTTCAGCAGCAGCAGCCGCCGACCTGGCGCACGCGTGTCGGCGAGACCGTCACGTCCGCCGACCGCCTCGAGCTCGGCGCCGCAGCGCCGCGCAGCGGACAAAAAAGCGGGCGGCCGGCGTCGCGCCGGCGTCCGGCGCGTCGAGCGCCCGCTTCCGTGCCGCAGCGCGGGCACCTATGCCTCTCAATGCGTCGCCGCGGGGCGAGCTGGACGCCCATGCCCCCACGATAACGCCCGCAACGCCCGCTCAGCGCGGCGGGCCGGTCCTCAGCGGTGTCGTCGGCGCCAGCCTTGGCGCGGAGCGCGATCTGAAGCCCGCCGCACGCGGCTCGTGCTGGCCGGTGGCGGCGTCGGTCGCCGTGATGTCGACGAACACCTGGTCGCGCCGCGCTCTCGCGTCGAGTGCCCGGCGCAGGTCCCTCTGCGTGCTCCGAGAGAGGCGCAGCTTGACAGGCTGCACCATCTGCCTGCCGCTGACCGGCTTCTTGGTCGTGAAGGCGTCCAGCGAGACGAGACCACGCGCTTCTTCTTGCCGCGCGTCGTGCGCATGTTGCCGGCGGCCCTTTCAGCGGCGCACGGCCTCGCTCGCACCTGCACCTAGAAGACTGATCGCGCGTCGTCCCGGCGCGTGACCGGCATGCGGCGCTTTGGCGCGCGCAGCAGCTGCGAGCTTCGGGCGCCGCTCGTGGTCCAGGCGGGCGCCGGGCGCGAGCCAGTGCCGGGGCTCGCCCGCGGCACCGGCTTCGCTGCGCGTCGCCGCGCTCGCGAGCGTCGCTCGCGTCGCGGAACCGCAGCCTGGCGATCGGTGCGGTCGGCTGCTCGAGGCGATCGCCACCGAGTGTACCGATCGTGCACCGGCGCCGTAGCCGATCGCCCCTGGCGTTGCCGGCATCCGAGGCCGACGGCGATCGCGCCGGCCTCGCTCCGGATTGTCGGCGGCGACGACCGACGGAGGCCCGGCTGCCGGGCGCCGCGGTGACTGGCAGCTGCGCCGATCGAGTTCTGCGAGGTCGTCGGCACGACGGCCTGCGGGTCGCCGAATCCGGCACCTGGGGCGCTTGATCGCGGCTTTTCACGGCGCCGTCATGGCCCAGCTGCCGACGCGTCGCGGCCGTGCCGCCCTGCGGCGTGGGCGCGAGGTCGAGCAGGTCGGTCCGCCTCGCCGGCACGGGCCGAGCGGGACCGTGGCTCGCCGAAGCTCGCGGCGCCGCGGGCGCCGCTCGCGCGCAGTGTTCCGCGCCGCCGTAGTTCGCCCACGCGGCGACGATCGTGCCGTCCGGCGTCGAAGCGCGATGCGCGTCCGCGATGTCGGGCTGACGATCGCGGGCGAGAAAGGTCTGCTGGCGGCGCCGCCGAACGCGGCCGCGCCGGCGAGGCCGCGCACGACCGCGTAGGCGCGGTAGCGCGGCGCGAGGCGCCGGTAAGGCGATCGCGACGGCTCCGCCGCGGCCCGCCGCGGCGTCGAGGCCGTCGATGCCCTGGCTCGAGGTAGTGGAGCGTCACCGGTTGCGCCGAAGGCCGGCGCCGGGCGCCGCCGTCGACCGCGACCAGCTCGTAAGCAGTTCGCCGCCGGCTTCGGGCCGGTAGAGCGGCGGTCGCAGCGTCCGTCGCCGCGCGACCGCGGCGGCGACGTCGCTGACGTTGGCGCCGGGGAGGTCGGTTCGCGGCTGCGCGCGCTCGCCCGGCGGGCCCGACGGCGACGTGCGCCAGCCGCCGGCGCCCCAGGCGATCCGCGAGCGTGCCGTTCGCGCCCAGCGCGGCGTCGCCGCCGCTCAGCTGCCGGCGCGTCAGGTGCCCAGCGCCGAGCGGGGCGGCGAGCGATCCGCGCGGCCGTGCCGACGGCCGAGCGACGGGGCGCAGGCTGCGTCGGCGAAGACGGCCAGCGACCGCCCGTCGGCCGCCACGAACGCCTTCGCGGCGGTCGCGATCCCAGACGGAGTCGGCGCCCGGGTCCGGCGATCTTCCACCGGGGCGCGGGCGCCAGTGCGGGGCGGCGAGCGCGCCGTGGCGGGGCGCTCAGGCAGCGCGGCGGTCGAGCGCCGCGCCGAGGAATGTCCGGAGCATGGAGGTCATGCCTCAAGTCAACTCCGCGTAGAGCGCCACGCGTTGCGGGTCAGCGTCCAGACTGTGCGCGGATGCGGCGCGTGGTCAATCCTCGGCTCGACCGGCTCGATCGGCACGCAGGCGCTCGACGTCGTCGAGCGCGCTCGGGCGAGCTCGAGCTCGTCGGCCTCAGCGCGGCAGCGCTCTGGGAGGCGCTCGTCGCAGCAGGCGCGCGCCGCACGGCGTCGCGCCGGATCGCGCTGGCCGACGGCGACGCCGCGCGCCCGCGCCGCGCGAGGCCTGACCGACGGCGAGGTGCTCGCCGGCGCCCGAGGGGCTCGTGCGGCTCGTCGATCGAGTCCGGCGCCGACCTCGTCCTCAACGCGCTCGTCGGCTCGGCCGGGCTGGGCCCGACGGTCGCGACGCTCGGCGAGGGCATCGACCTCGCGCTCGCCAACAAGGAGTCGCTCTGGTCGTCGGCGGCGAGCTCGTGACCGCAGCTCGCCGAGGCGACCGGGCGCGCAGATCATCCCGGTCGACTCCGAGCACTCGGCGCTGCACCAGCTGATCGGCGGCGAGCGCGCCGGGCACGGTCGACAGGCTCGTGCTGACGGCCAGTCCGGCGGCCCGTTCCGCGGCCGCACCCGCGACGAGCTCGAGGACGTCACGCGTCGAGGAGGCGCTCGCGCACCCGACCTGGGCGATGGGCGGCAAGATCACGATCGACTCGGCGACGCTGATGAACAAGGGCCTCGAGCTGATCGAGGCCCACCACCTGTTCGGCGTCGCCGTACGAGCGCATCGACGTCGTCGTCCACCCGCAGTCGATCGTCCACTCGCTGCGTCGACGCTCGTGCGACGGCGCCGACGCTCGCGCACCTCGGCTATCCCGACATGCGCGTGCCGATCGCCTACGCGCTGCACCACCCCGACCGCGTCGACGTCGCCGGTGCCGCGCGCTCGACCTGGCCGAGGTCGGACGCGCTGACCTTCGAGCCGCCGACACGGACGCGTTCCCGTGCCTGCGGCTCGCGCGCGAGGCGCGCGACGCCGGCGGCACCGCGCCGTGCGTGCTCAACGCCGCCAACGAGGTCGCGGTGCACGCCTTCCTCAACGGCCGGCTGCGGCTTCCTGCGGCATCCCGGCGGTGATCGAGCGCACGCTCGAGCGCCCTGCCGCAGCCCGTGCGCGCGTTCGAATCGCTCTACGAGTAGATCGCGCCGCGCGCGAGTCTGCCCGGGTGATCGCCGCGCGCGCCTGACGCGCATCCGCATTAGCTCACTGGCGTCGCAGGCGCGCCGCCAGGCTGGGCGCCGTGACCAAGGCGCCGCGCTCTGCCGCGCTCGATGGCCTCCGCGGCACGTCGCCCTCTCGGTCCTGGCGTTTCACGTCTGGTTTACCGCGTCGATCAGTTCTCACGCGGCGGACGATGGGTCCTGCTCGACCGCGTGCTCTTCGAGGCCAACGCCGGTCTGATCCTGTTCTCGTGCTCTCCGGCTTCCCGCTGTACCGCGGGTATGCGCGCGCCGCCCTCGGGTCCGCAGAGCCGCCGCGGCTCGCCAGTTACGCGCGGCGCAGGGCGGCGCGCATCGTGCCCGCCTACTACGTCTGCATCGTCGGCTGCATCGTTTCAGTACCTGGCCTTCGGCCCGATTGAGGATCCTGCCTTTCGGCGCACGACTGGCCCGCGTTCTTCGTCTTCGGGCAGAACTATTCGCTGGACACGCTGATGCAGATCATCCCGTGTTCTGGACCCTGACCATCGAGGTCGCGTTCTACGTGGCGCTCCCGTTCCTCGCTCGTCGGACTGCGCCTCGGCCCCAAACGCACGGGCGCCCACGCCGCGTTCCTGCTTGCGCTCGTGGCCGCGACGTTCTGCCTGGAAGTGGCTCGACCGGAGCGGGAAACTGGGGTGAGATCCCCTGGCAAGGTGCTGCCCGCCTACCCGGGCACTTCGCGCTGGATGCTCGCTGCGCTCTGGCTCGCATCGTGCACGTGCGGACGTGGAATGGACATCGCGCGCGACGGCGCTCATGGCCGCGGCCGGCCTCGGGATCGTCATCGCTCAGGGCTACTGGCACGAGAGACCGCGCCGCCCGGCGACGCGGCCAGATCGCTGCTCGGGACGCTGACCTGCGCGGCCGGATTCGCGCTGATCGTCGCGGCCGTGGCAGCCGGCCGCGGAGGGTTGTGCGCTCACTGCGCCGCGTCTGGCGGCGCGGCTCGGCGAGATCTCGTACGGCGTGTACCTGTGGCACCTGCCGCTGATCCTCGTCCTCGCCGAGGCCGACCTGCGCTTCCTGAAGCCTCGCGCCGCGAATGGCGGCCGTGCTCGGGGCGACGCTCCTGCTCGCCTGGGCCAGCTGGGAACTCGTCGAACGGCCTGCTCTGCGCTGGGCTGAGCGGTCGGACACCGGTTCGAAGGCACGGAAGGCGCCGCGCGACGGACGGCTCGGACCCCGCGCCCGCGGGCGCTCTCTGCCTCGCGTTGATGCAGGCCGGCATCGAGAGTGCAGCTGCGCGGCGGCGCGCTCCGTGCCGGGGTCGGTGTGCTCGTGGCGCTCACGATCGGCTGGGCGTCAAAGATGCAGTCGCTCGGCTGGGCCCAGGACCTCCTACTACGCGATGGTGAAGGGCGCTCGGCGACGGCACCACTCAGATCGACGCGTATCACTGGGAGACGCGACGTCGTGGATCGACGGTCACTTCTACTCCGTCAAGGCGCCGGGGCTCTCGCTCCTGGTCACGCCGCCGTACCTGCGCTGAAGGAGCTCGAAGCGGGCCGGGCTCGCGCGCCGCGCCGCCGATGAGGCGCGCCGCGGCGGCGCGCGGCAGTGGACCATCGCGGTCTCCACGTCCATGCCTACGGCCACGTGCCCGAGCGCGCGGCGCAGATCAAGCGCCGGCTCGAGGTCCAGGCGCCGATGGTCTGGGCGCTCGGCCTGTCTGGGACGGTCGCGCCTGAAGCGTTCTGCTCATCCTTGCTGCGGCGGCGTGTGGACGCGCTCGAGCCGGGCTCGGCACGCTGGCCGCCATGCCATCACGCCCGGGACCGCGACCCTCGTGATGCCTTCGCGGTCAATCCAGCCCGGTCACGCGCTCGCCGCGCTGCTCGGGTTCGCCGCCTTCCTCGTCGTTCGGAGCGAGCGCGAGCGGGCGACCCGCAGCTCGCGAAGCTGGTGCTGGCCGGTGGCTGCCGGCCTCGCGGTCACGACCGAATACCTCCGCTGGCGATCGCCGGCGCGATCGTCGGCGCCTACGCCGGTCAGCGGCCCGGGTGCTCGCGGCTCCGCGCAGACTGCGCGCCGCGCCGCGCGGGTCATGCCGCGTACGCGGGCGGCGTCGCTCTCGGCGTGCTCCCGCTCCTGCTCTACAACCGCCGCGTTCGGCTCTGGTGACCAAGCTCCTCGTACGACAACGCGGTGAACGAGCAGGGCCGCACGGGCGCTGCCTCGATCGGTCTCAACGACGGTGGGTTCTTTCGGCATCGGCGTGCCTGATCCGCGCATCGCGCTGAGCTTCCTGGTTGTCGCCGCGCGGCCTGCTGGTCCTCACGCCGGTGGTGGCGATGGCGATCCCGGGTCTCTTTCGTGCTCTGGCGGCGCGGCCGCCGCGCCGAGACGCTCGTCATCGCCTCCGTCGCGACCGTACTGCGTCTACAACGCGGGGTACTGGCTACCGATGGCGGCGGCTCGGCCGGTCCGCTTTTCCTGATCCCCGCGCTGCCGTTCCTGGCGGTCGCGCTGGGGCTCGCGTGGCGCCGCCATCCGGGGCGTGACGCTCGCGCCTGCCGTGCCCTCAGCGATCACGATGCTCACGGCCACGATCACCCGATCCGCTGGGTCACTCTCGGGCAGACTGGCCAGTGGACTGAGCGGCGCCGATCGCGGCGTGTTCCACACCACGCTGAGCTTCCCGGGACAGGGCAACGGCTGGATCGCGATCACGCCGGTGATCGTCGCCGTCGTGGCCGCCTGGGCGCTGGCGTTCTACGGCACGCCGCGACTGACTTCGCCCGCCACCGGGCCGCGGCCTGGCTGGCGCTCGCCGTCTGGGGCGCCGTCGCGGGGTGCTGGCACCGGCGCTCGGCGAGACCGAGATATCCGGGCGCCTCGTCGGCCCGACCGGCGAGATCATCCACGGCGGGCACGGACGCTGGTCCCTCGTCGGGCTGCTGGCCGGCGCGGCCGCGCCTGTCGCCGCCCGTGGGGGGTGCGCGCTCACGAGATCTCGTAGACGACGAGCCGCCCAGTGAGCCGGCGTTTCACGCTGAGGCCGTCGAGGCGCTCGCGCCAGCCGGCCCACGGCGTTCCCGCGAGCCGATCGGTGTGCAGAACCACGGTCCGACCCCGAGCCGGCGTAGCGCGCCCACGGACGCGGCGTCCGGAAGCCGGTCATGTCGGCCAGCAGCGAGGTCGTCCGCGCCGGAGTGATGCTGCTGCGGTCGCTGACCATGCGCGGGAAGCCGTCGGTCGACCACAGCAGGTAGCGGCGGTTGTCGGCGGCGGCTACCGCAGCGAGAGCAGCGGATCAGCTGAGGCCGGCCAGCCCGGCCGGAGCGGGGCCGGCGCGTCCGGATGTAAGGTACCAGCGGCCGGGCCTGAAGCCGGCGCCCTCGGCGAGAACCGCCGATGACCAGCAGAACGCAGGCGACCGTCGACAGCCCACGCCGCCGATGCAGCCGTGCAAGCATCGCTCGCCGCGCCGCCGGCGGCCAGCAGGGCCAGCGCGAGGGTCGTGAACGGGCGTAGGCGCGTCGGGACGCGGACGCTCGACCAGCCCGGCACCAGCTCGTACAGCGCCCGGTAGGAGGAAGCGGCCGAGGCCGGACGTCTCGAAGCCGAGCGACAGAACGGCGAAGGCCGCCGCCGCGGCGAGGAGCCCGCCGCGATGAGCGCGGCCAACCGCTCCAGCAGGCGCCCGCGATCGCCAGGAGAAGGACCACCAGGCCAGGGAAGAGCGTCTGCTCGGCGACAGCCGGGAGGCGCTCACGGCGGTCCGCCGAAGCCGGACCCCAGATCGGGTTCAGTCCCGATGAGCTCAGGAACATGCCGGGCCCGGCGCTGTAGGTGGCCACGATAGGGCTGCGCCTGAGCCCCGCTCCGAGCGCACTCGAAGGTAGCTGCGCAATCACGGCGCTCACCGCCAGGGCGATCACGACACTGGCGACGCTTCGCGCGGACGACCGCCCGCGGCAGGGCGGGGCGCCCGGCACGCCACCACGCGATCGACAGCGCCGCCCCGGCGCCGGCGAGCACCACCAGCAGCGGAAGGCCGAGGCTGAAGCCGATCGAGACCTGCCAGGCGACCGTCAGCCAGCCGGCGAGGATCGTCGCGGGGGCCTCACGCCGGTATCCGCGAAGCAGCAGGAAGGCCACCAGCGGGATGCCACCGCTCGACATGATGTGAAGGTGGCCGCCCTGCTCGAGGCCAGGGGGCATAGGCGAATGCCGCCCCGGCAACGCACGCCGCAGCGGGCGGGAAGACCGAGCTCCCGCGCGAGCAGGTAGGCGCCGGTGAAGGCCAGCGCCGACGCGAGCAGGAAGATCACGTCGTAGCGGGCGATCGCGTCGGCGACCCCTGTCTCCGGGAATCGCGAGCGGCGCCCATCCGACGAGCGCGTCCGGAGAAGGCGAGCGTGTCGCCTGCCGGCCAGAACTGGTTGGACTGCCAGAAGGAGCCGGGCTGCCTGGATCAGGGCATGTCCGTCCCAGGCCAGCTGCCATGCCTGGGCCAGCGGATCCCCGAGATCCTTCGGCAGGCTCGACCCCAGCCGAGGACGAGCGGCCAGAACACTGCGACCGCCAGCAGGAGAGAACCGGCGAGGAGCACCACCAGCTTCGCGACCCCTGAGCCGCGGTGAGGGTGGTACCGAGGCCGGGGGAAGCGCACGCGGCGCACGGTAACGCCGCACGCGCCCGGTTCGGGGTGCGGGGAGACATTTCCCCGCCGGCGACGCAGGCGGTTGGAAACTGGTCCCTGCGTGTGTCGTGGGGGCCGCGCGCCTAACGCAACACTCCTGGGAGGCTCAGGATGCAGAGCACAACTGCCCGCGAGGCATCCGCGCGATGGTCCCCGCCCTGTTGCCGATCGTCCTGGTGGCCGCCTGGCCGGCCGTCAGCGCCGCGACGGTGATCGACAAGGAGAGATTCTCCGGCTCCGGCAGCGACACCGTCGAGGAGTGCGGACGCACGCTCGACCACACCTTCTCCTTCACGGGCACCGGGCACGTCCGCGTCGGCAAGGGCGAAGCAGGACCAGGCGTTCTTCGGGCACTCCAACGTCGTCTACGGACACGTTCACCAATCCGGACACCGGCCGCTCGTACACCGAGACGGGACGCCTGACGCGTTCCAGGAGACGCGAGCGGTGCGTGTGAGCGGGACGATCTTCCAGTTCACGTCGGTCAACGCCGGCACCGTGCGGCTGGAGCGACTCCGGCGGGGCGACGGTTCTCGTCGACCACGGAACATCCGCACGACGATCCTGCCCGACACCCTCGGCGACAGCACCGGAGGCGTCGAACTCGCGGTGCTCAGCGAGGTCACTCACGGCCCGCATCCGTTCTTCGACCTCACCGAAGAGCAGTACTGCGCGCTGACCGGCTCACCATCGGCTGACACCGCAGGCACGGTCACCGGATCGAGCAGTGGGCCCTCCCGGGGCCCACTGGGTGCTGCCCTCGGCACGCCCGGCCAGGCGGCGCCGCCGCCTGAGGCGACACCTATCCTCGAACGGGCGTGAGCTACGTTCTCGCCTTCGCCGGCTTCGCCGCGCTGATCATCCTCCACGAGCTCGGGCCACTTCGCGGCGGCCAAGGCGGTCGGCATGCGCGTCGAGCGCTTCTCGCTGTTCTTCCCGCCGCAGCTGGCAGCGTGCGCAGCGCGGCGAGACCGAGTACGCGATCGGGGCGATCCCGCTCGGCGGCTACGTGAAGATCACCGGGATGAACCCGCACGAGGAGCTCCCGCCGGAGGTGCGCCGACCGGGCCTACCTCCGCCAGCCGGTGTGGAAGCGCGTCGTCGTCATCGCCGCGCGGCCCGGCCGTGAACATCGTGATCGCGTTCCTGATCATCTCGTCGGCGCTGTCCTGACCTCGTCGGCGCAGCGCGAGGTCGCCGACGAGCAAGATCGGCAGCGCTCGAGCAAGGACGCGCGCCGACGGCGGGCGCGCTGCGCAGCCGGGCGACCAGATCGTCTCCGATCGACGGCGGCCAGCGGCGACCGCGACGAACGCTGCGCGAAGCCAGATCGCCATACGCACCGCGTGCGCGGGCGCGCCAGAATGCGACGGCTGCCTCGCGGCCACGCCGGCCACGGTCGTCGTCGACGCGCGACGGCGAGGTCGACGCTCGTCCACGTCGCGGCCGCGGCTACGACGCCGCCGCAGAGGCGCGACGCATGCTCGGCTTCGCGCTACGGCGCCACCGAGCGCCGCCGGCCCGCGTCGACGCGGCCGGCGAGCGATCGTCCAGATGTGGCGCGTGACGACCGACGACCGTCAGCGCGATCGCGCGGCATCTTCTACGACCCGAAGGCGCGCAAGGAGCGTCTCGGGCGTGGTCGGCTCCTACGAGGTGACGCGCCAGACGATCAGAGTTCGACGCCCGATGCAGGCGCTCTATCATGCTCGCGATCATCTCGCTCTCGCTCGGCGGTCGTCAACCTGTTCCCGTTCCTGCCGCTCGACGGCGGGCACATCTTCTGGGCGCTGGCCGAGAAGGTCCGCGGCCGGCGCGATCCCGTTCGCCGTCATGGAGCGGGCGCGGCTTCGTGGGCTTCGTGCTCGTCGATCGTTCCTGTTCGTGATCGGCCTCACGAACGACATCGGGCGACGCTGACCGGGGAGGGCTTCAGCGCTGGTCAGGCGTCAGCGCCATGGCCACCACCGCCGCCCCGATCGCACGGCGCGCCGCTACGAGCGCGATCGATCACCGAGGCCTTCCGCGACCCGCCGCGCAGCGACCTGGACCGTGTCGCGGTGCGCGACCGACGGACGACGAGGTCTCGCTGACGTGGGGCGAGCTGCGCGAGCGCGTCGACGCGCTCGTGCGGCGGGCTCGGCCAAGCTGGGCGTGCGGCCGCGGGGCGACACGCGTCGCGCTGATGCTCGGTCAACCGGCCGGGTTCCACCTCGCCGACCTGGCGGTCATGACCCGGGCGCGACGCCGTTCTCGATCTACCAGACGCTCGCGCCCGAGCAGATCGCCTACGTCGTCGGGGACGCCGGGCGCGCGCGTCGTCGATCACCGAGCGGCGCTCCTCGCCGAACCTGCTGGCCGCGCGCCGCGAGCTGCCCGGCGTCGAGCGCGTGATCGTCGCTCGACGGCGAGGCGCCCGGCACGATCCCGCTCGAGCGAGGTCGAGGGCTCGAATCCGGACTTCGACGTCGAGGCGGCCTGGCGCGCGGTCGACGCCCGAGGACGTGCTGACGCTGATCTACACGTCCGGCACCACCGGGCCGCCGAAGGGCGTCCAGCTCGTGCACCGCAACCTGCATGCACGGCGCGTCGCGCATGCGAGCAGCTGATCCACGTTCCCCGACGGCGGCGCGCGTCATCTCCGTGGCTGCCGTCCGCGCACATCGCCGAGCGCGCGCGCGCACCACTACCTGCCGATCGTCTTCGGCCTCAGCGATCACGACGCTGCCCGAACCCGACGCGAGCTGCTGGCGCTACCTGTCCGCGGTCCGGCCGCACTGGTTCTTCGCGGTGCCGCGGATCTGGGAGAAGCTGAAGGCCGGGCTCGAGGCGATGCTCGCCGGGCTGCCCGAGGAGCAGCGCGAGTCGGCTCGAGCAGGCGCCTGGCGGCGTCGCTCGAGAAGGTGCGGCTCGAGCAGGCCGGCGAGGACGGTCCCGGCCGACCTCGCCGAGCGCGTCGCCGCAGGCCGACGCGACGAGATGTTCTCGCCATGCTGCGCACGATGCTCGGGCTCGACGAGGCGCTCGCCGTCAACGTCGGCGCCGCGCCGACGCCGCGTCGACGTGCTCGAGTTCTTCCACGCGCATCGGCATCCGCGTGTCGCGAGCTCTGGGGATGTCGGAGACCTGCGGGCTCGGCACCGTGCAACCCGCCCGACCGGATCAAGCTCGGCACCGTCGGCCCGCCGGCGCCGGGCGTCGAGATCAAGCTCGCCGACGACGGCGAGGTGCTGATCCGCGGCGACGTCGTGATGCCCGGCTACCGCAACATGCCCGAGAAGACCGCAGAGGCGTTCGACCGACGACGGCTGGCTGCGCACCGGCGACATCGGCGAGATCGACGAGGACGGCTACCTGACGATCGTCGACCGCAAGAAGGAGCTGATCATCAACGCGGCCGGCAAGAACATGTCGCCGGCGAACATCGAGGCGCGCGCTCAAGGCCGCCAGCCCGCTGATCGGCCAGGCCGTGCGTGCATCGGCGACGCGCGGCTCCTACAACACGGCGCTCGATCGTCCTCGATCCCGACTTCGCGCCCGTGTGGGCGAGCGCAGCACGGATCGAGGACGACCGCGCTCGCCGAGCTGGCCGGCGACGACGCGCGTCCGCGCCGCGGTCCAGGAGGCCGTCGACGCGGCGAACGAGCAGCTGGCGCGCGTCGAGCAGATCAAGAGGTTCACGATCTCGTGCCCGGCGACTGGGTGCCGGGCGGCGACGAGCTGACGCCGACGATGAAGCTCAAGCGCAAGCCGATCGCCGAGAAGTACGAGGGCGAGATCGAGGCGCTGCATGGCCAGCGCCGCTGCCTTCAGGATCGGTGGTCGCGGGCAGACAGCGCGGAACCGTCAATGGAGGGTGGGTCGGTAGATGAGCTCTTGGATGTGACCGTCGAGCGTCCGGTTCTCGACCAGCTCCAGGTCGAAGTCGGCCGCACCCTGGAAGATCGGGTCCAGCCCGGTCTGACCGGTGATGACGGGGAAGAGCGTCACCTGGACGCGGTCGACCAGGCCGGCGGCCATCAGCGCCCGGTTCAGCGACAGGCTGCCGTGCGAGCGCAACGGCACCTCGGACTCCTCCTTGAGCCGGGCGACGACGTCGACGGCGTCACCGCTCACGACGGTCGCGTTCGGCCAGTCGAGGGGTTCTTCCAGCGTCGTCGACACCACCGTTGCCGGCAGGTTCCTCATCCGGGTGACCCATGGGTCACGCACTTCGGACTCCTCGGTGCTCGAGGCCAGCATCCGCGCGAACGCCCGATAGGTGTTGGCCCCGAAGACCATCCGCTGCTCCGCGTCGTACAAGGCAAGGCGGTGGTCGAGCAGCTCGGGGCCTTGCTTGCCCCAGTAGCCGGTCCAGTTGCCGCTGGCGGCGCCGTAGCCGTCGAGGCTGGAAAAGACGTCGAAGGTGTAGGTAGCGGTCATGTCGTTCCCTCTCGGCCTCGCAGCATGAGACGCGTGCACCGCGTCACGTCCGCCGGTGACGCGCAGCCGAGCAGCGCGAGCTTCCCGCGCGCGACCTCGTCCGTCAGCAGGCCCAGGACGTCGCGTGCGCCCTGCTCGCCGCCCGCGGCGAGGCCCCACAGTGCGGGCCGGCCGACGAGCACCGCGCGCGCCTGAGGGCGAGCGCGACGAGCACGTCGGTCCCACGCCTGATGCCGCCGTCGACCAGACATCGGAGGCGCTCGTCGACGGCGTCGACGATCTCCGGTAGCATCTCGGCGGTCGCAGCGACGGTGTCGGGAGCTGGCGGCCGCCGCGGTTGGAGACGATCAGGCCGGCTAAGCACTGCGCTCGCAGGCCAATGCGGCGCTTTCCCCGGTCTGGATCCCCTTGACGAGCACGGGCAGCGGCGAGTCCTCCGCCAGTTGCTCGAGCTGCTTCCAGGTGACGGTCGGATCACGACCGAGAAGAAGTCTCGACGGTTACGCCGCTGCTGCGCCCGAACGCGGCGCTCACGGCGGGCATCGTCAGCTCCATCGGAACCCGGAAGCCGGTCCGAAGTCACGCTCGCGGCGTCCGGGCACCGGGGCGTCGACGGTGACCACGATCGCCTGAAAACCCGCGTCCACCGCCGAGCGTCGACCAGCAGCGCGCCTGAGACGGCGTGGTCAGGTCGCCGTAGAGCTGGTACCAGCGCGGCGCGCCAGGTGCCGCCGCGGCGACCCGTGAGCGTTCGACGTGGCGAGCGTCGACAGGACCATGATCGTCCCGGCGTCCGCGGCGGCGCGCGCCATCCCCGGCTCGCCGTCGGGGTGAGCCATCCGCTGAGCGCTGTCGGGGCAACGAGGACGGGCGAAGCGAGCTCCGTGCCGAGGACCGTCGTCGCGGTGGACACCCGACGTCAACGAGGACGCGGGGTCGCAGGCGCCGGCGCGACCAGGCCGCGACGCCCTGGCGCAGCGTGTGCTCGTCCGCGGCGCCGCCCGCGTAGTAGCCGAGCGGGCTCCGGGTCGAGCCGTTTCGGCGGCCAGGCGCTCGTAGTCCGCCACGTTGACAGCCGTCTCCGCCATCGCGCGCACGCTATCCAGATGGTGCGCTCCTACACTCAGTGCATGGCCTCAGAGCGCCAGATCAACGTCGGCGGCGTGCCGATCGGCGGCGGCGCGCCGGTCGTCGTGCAGACGATGACCAAGACCGAGACCGCCAACCTCGCGGCGACGATGGAGCAGATCCGCAAGGTCGCCGACGCCGGGGCCGACATCGTGCGCGTCGCGGTGCCGCGCGACGAAGGACGTCGAGGCGCTGAAGACGATCGTCGTGGAGTCGCCGATCCCGGTGATCGCCGACATCCACTTCAACCACACGCTGGCGCTGAAGGCGATCGACGCCGGCGCCCACTGCATCCGCGCTCAACCCCGGCAACATCGGCGGGCCGCGAGAAGGTCGCCGAGGTGGCCGAGCGGGCGACGCGCCGCCGGCACGCCGATGCGCATCGGCGTCAACTCCGGCTCGCTGCCCAAGCACCTGCACGACGCTCGAGCGCGAGAGCCCGGTCGAGGCGCTGGTCACCGCCGCGCGTCGAGTTCGTCGAGCTGATGGAGCGCCTCGACTTCACGGACTTCAAGGTCTCGATCAAGTCGACCAACGTGCCCGAACACGATCGCCGCCAACCGCCTGCTGCGCGAGAAGATCCCCTACCCGCTGCACCTCGGGATCACCGAGGCGGGGACGAAGTGGTCGGGCTCGCTGAAGTCCTCCGTCGGCCTCGGCACGCTGCTCGCCGACGGGATCGGCGACACGATCCGATCAGCCTCTCGACCTTCCACGCCGAGGAGGAGGTCAAGGTCGCCTGGGAGATCCTCAAGGCGCTGCAGCTGCGCGAGCGCGGCCCGGTGCTGATCGCCTGCCCGACCTGCGGCCGCCTCCAGTTCGACATGGACTCGGTCGTCGCCGAGATCGAGCAGCGCCTGGAAGGCCTACGCCGAGCCGATCGAGGTCGCCGTGCTCGGCTGCGCGGTCAACGGGATCGGCGAGGCCTCGCACGCCGACTTCGGCATCACCGGCGCCAAGGACGCGGGCATGATCTTCTCGCAAGCGGCGAGCCGCTGCAAGAAGGTGCCGACGGAGCGGCTCGTCGACGAGCTCTTCGCCGAGATCGACCGCACATTACGACGGCGGGCAAGAAGGTCGTCCGCGACGAGCGCACGGCCGCCGGCCGAGGCCGCCGTGGCTCGGCCGGGAGAACGAGGACGACCGCGATGACGCCGGAGCGCCTGGCCGCGTGGAGGCCGCCGCCAACGAACAGCTGGCGGCGGCGACGACCTGCTCGCCGCGGCGGGCGTCGACGCCGCGAAGCTCGACGAGAGCGTCTCGCCGGTCGCCGGGCGCCGCTTCACGCGCGCCTAGGGAGGGCCGACGCCGTGCGCCCCGGCCTGCCGAGGATCTAGCTGGCCCCTTCCTCGCCACCTCCTCGGGCGCGAAGCAGACTGCCAGCGCGGGCGAGTTCGCCGCCGCGCGCTCGAGTCCCCTGCCGTTGCTGCTGCCGACCTGCATCGCGGCCGACTTGTGGCGGGCGGGCGGGAGCGGATCGTTGAGCCGGTCGCGTCAAGCGTGCCGCGCCACGAGGACTGGGCTTCGCGCTGCAGACGATGACGTCGGCCGGATGCGGCGGCCGCCGGAACAGCGGCGCCCAAGTGACTGCGGTCAGAGCGAGTACTGCCAGAGTGCTGCGTCGAATCATTTTTCGGTCCCCTTGGGTGGTGTACGCCGCGTCCGTGCGGCGCGCGTGGTCACAGGATGAGCGGTCGCCACGGCGGGGCTAACGGACGTACCGGCGGGCTGGACGGTCCCGGCGGCAGGCAAGTGGACGGACGACCGAGTGGTGGTCCGTCGCCCGCCCTTTACGGGCGGCGCTCGCGGCGGTTCTGAAACACGAGAACTACGGCGACCAGCAGCAGCGGGATGACATAAAAGCAGCCAGACGTCCCGCCCTGTCGCGTGTCCGCCGTCGTCGCCGCTGGAACTGACGGACGGCTGACGCCTGCGGCTGCGCGTGGACCACGATCGCCCGCGGGTAGGGGCGGCGCCTGCCGCGGACGTGTCGATCTCCGGAGTCTCGACGGGGTGGCCGGCGTCCTCGGCCAGGTCGGCGATCGTCTTGAGCGCCTGACGTGTCAGCCCGTCGGCGTCGCCTGCAGGGTCGATGCTCTCGAGCTTGCTCGGCCTCTCTGGCCGAGCTGCCGCCCGGAGAAGCCGTTACGTGAAGACGAGCAGGTGCGGGTCGCCGAACTCTTCGACAAAGCAGCGGCCGCGTAACGGAACGGGAACTTGAACATGCGGGCGACCGCCCTGAGATCGTCGGGCGAGGCGATGATCGCCACCTTGACCGGCCATCCGGCCTCGCGCGCGCGGCGCGTGATCTCGAGCACGGCGCGGGCCGAGCCGTCGGAGGGGGGAGGTTGTGGGTGGAAGAAGGCGTCCTGCTTGAGCAGCACGTCGCTCGCCGGTCGCCATCGGCACGGGCTGCGGCAGGTACGGACAGGAGCGCCGCGCGGTGATCGCGGCTATGAGGTGGCGCGGTTTCATAGGCCCGAGGGGGAATCTGTGGCTGGGATGGGGCGGTATCCGCGGTCCGACCTGGAGCACGATCTGGGCGTGGCGGGCGAGCGGGATCGCGCGCGGGTCGCCGCGCCACTCCCGGCCGGCCACGCGCCGTGACCTCGCCGCTGAAGTCGGGCGAGGCGCCGCGGGCCGAGCTCCTGGCCCCAGAGGTCGAAGAGGTCGCCGATTTGTCGCCTCGGTCCCCCCGCAACTTCGATCAGGCCTGTCGGCTCGCGGGTCCGCAGCGGGTAGTGGCACTTCCCGTCGTCGACGTAGGCGCCGTCGACGCGGTTTGGCGGGCGATCCCTGATCCCCGCGGGTATGACGACGACGCGGCCTCGCGCGAACACCTCGATGCGGAGCGCCGAAGCGCGGCGCCGTCGCGGGGCCGCAGCGCAGGCCCCGCGACGGGCCGCGCATGCCTGGCCCCGGCTGACAGCGCTGAGTGGCGGAATACGCGCCGCTGCCGATCGGTGTTGCGACCAGCGAGGCGTCGGGATGCTTCGCCGCAGGCGCCGATCGCGAGGCGGCGTTGCATGCTGAGAGGACCGCCTGGCCACGCACGGCGCGATCCTAAGCGTCCTCGCGATTTGACATATGCCGATAACGGCATGTATGGTGCTTGCCCGTGGCACGAGCAGCGACAACAGCCGACGCGTTCAACGCCGTGGCCGAGCCGCGCGCGGCGGCAGATCCTCGATCTGCTCGGCCGCGCGGGAGCGGCCCGTGAACGACCTCGTCCGCCGCTCGGCCTGTCACAGCCGCAGGTCTCCAAGCACCTGCGGGTGCTCGCGCGAGGTCGGGCGGTGGAAGTGCGCGAGGCAGGGCCGGCAGCGGCTGTACCGATCAACGGCCAGGCGCTGCAAGCCGATCCACGACTGGGTCGGCGTTACGAGCGTCTTGGTGGAGCGCGGTTCGAGCCGGCTCGATGCCGTGCTCGAGGAACTGAAACACGGGAGGAGAGTGGACGATGACGGCGACCGTGCAGGGACCGCGACGGTGACGCTGCCGACCGATCGCGCAGATCCTGATCACGCGCGAGTTCGACGCACCGAGGCACCTCGTCTGCAAGGCCTGCACGACGCCGGAGCTCGTCGCGGCGGCTGGTGGCACGCGAACCGCGGCCGAGATGACGATCGCCGAGATCGACCTTCGCGTCGGAGGCACGTGGCGTTACGGTGATGGACCGCGAACGGCATGGAGGTCGCCTTCCACGGCGAGTACCGCGAGATCGTCCAGACGAGCGGATCGTCTCGACTGAGGCCTACGAGGGCATCCCGACGGCGAGCCGCTCAACACGCTCACGCTGACCGAGACGGGACGGCCGCACGACGATCACGATCCCCGTCCAGCACCCGAAAGGAACACCGCGACAGGCACATCAACTCCGGCATGAGGACGGCATGCAGATCTCGATGGACTGCCTCGAAGAGGTCGCCATCTCGCTGCTCTGAAGGGTCGCCCGCCGGCCGCGCGGATCAGGTCTCGCGTGGCCGGCGCGTCAGCCGAGCAGGTAACGCCGGGCAGCGCCAGGTCCTCGACGGGCGGGGCGGAGATCGGCTCGCCGTCGAGCGTCACGCGCCCGCGGCGTCGACCGCGACACGCCCGCGGCGCGTTGCGGACCATGTCCGCGGCGCTGAGCACCCGGCAGCCGCGCACCGCGTCGCCGCGGGTCGCCGGGATCTCCCGCCTGAGCCCGGCGGCGGCCAGGGCTCATCGAGTGCCGGCAGCACGGTGATGCTGGTCAGGAAGGCAACCAGCATCCCTACCCCGGCGATCTTGCCGAGTTCCGGAAATGCCTCTGTAGTCGGTTGGCAGGAACGAAAGAAATCCGGCGGCCGTCGCCATCGCAGCGAGCGAAAGCGGGACCGCCGAGCGTTCGCGCCGCCTGCTGCAGCGCCAGCCGCAGATCGTCGGTCTTGAAACGCTCCGAGCGGTAGCGGACGCTGTACTGGATGCCGAAATCCACGCCCAATCCGACGAACAGAACCGCGAATGCGATCGAGAGCAGGTTCAGCGAGCCCACCATCCAGCAAGCCCGGCGGCGGTGGTGATCCGAAAGGCCGATGAAGAGCGTTGAGAAACACCGCGGAGATGATCTTCGCGGAATGCAGCGCCATCCAGAGAATCAACAGCACCACCAGCACGGTGCCGATCCCGTTGACGATCGCGCCGTCGGCAACGGTGGCGAATTCTTCGTTGGCAATCGGAACCGGCCCGGTCAGCCGCACCCGTGCGCCCGAATTCACCGGCAAGATTGAGATCCTGGGCGGCCTTGCCTGATGGCATCGGTGGCATCCTTGCCCGGCTCCAGCGCATTGAAATCGAGAATCGGCCTGAACTCGATGAAGGAGCGGCGATCGGCGTCGGTCAGCGGCTTGTCGCTGACGAGTTCGCGCCACGAGAACGTTCCGGAACCTTTGTTCAGCACGTTCTCGATGGTCTGGGCGATCTGCGTGAATGGACGCTCGGTATTATCGAGCTTGATTTGTCCGCGCCTGACGCCGGCGAGCCCGGTTTCCAGCGCGCCGGTCAGTCCCCGGATACTGGGATCGCCGGCCATGATCTCGATCAGCGGTGCTGCGGCCTCGAACTGCCCGGTCACCCGGCCGACCTCCGCCACCGGGAGGAACAACAGCCCGTTCTTTTCAAAGAATTCTCCGGCACCGAGCTGCTGGACCGATCTGAAATGCTGGGTATCGCCAGACATTTTCCGCTCGAGCGCGGCAGCCGCAGCGCTGGTCGAGTTCCGGCGTCGGGGCATCGATGACGGCAAGGATCGTTCTTTCCCGATCGAACGCCTTTCGAATTGGTTGTCGCGCTTGCGCCAGTCCAGGTTGGACGAGATCAGCGTGTTGATGTCGGTGTTGATGGTGAAGTTCCGGGCCGTGTAAACGCCCGCCGCCACCGCGAGGATAAGAGCGACCAATACCGTGAGAGAGGCAAACCGCGTGCAAGCTTTGACAATCGATACGACGATGCGATGTCAGCACATTTCTTCTTTCTAATGTTTAGGAGCTTGCCGGAAACGCCCGCTGTCTAGCGGAGTTCCAGGGGCCGATCTAATGTTGTTTTTGAGCTTTTCTTCGAGAGCACGAAGAACGTGATCAAGAGCACGAACAAGTAGCGCAAAACATGCCCAAACTGCGCTCAGAGGCTCACATTATCGGGACCGGCAAACGGCAAAATGACCAAAAGGAGGGTTTCTGGCCCGGTTCGCCCCGATTTTATCGGAAGCTGTATCTTGACTACCTGTTATCGGCCCGCGCCCGCAGCCGATGGTTGCAGGGATCCGCCTTTCCTAGCCCATGCTTTTTGACACAAAGCCCTGTGACCGCATGCGCTTAGATGAGATAGGCGCAAACCTGGTCACGGTGCGGATATGGCAGATATCAAACCGCGCGGAGATACAGAATGAGCTTGGTGCAATTGCGTAATGGACGTCCCATGGAAGTATATCTGGCGCAGCCCCGCGGATTTTGCGCGGGGTCGTGCGTGCAATCGAGATCGTCGAGCGTGCGCTCGAGAAGTATGGCCCGCCCGTCTACGTGCGCCATGAGATCGTCCACAACAAATACGTGGTCGAAAGCCTGAAGAACAAGGGCGCGATCTTTGTCGAGGATTTGTCGGAGGTGCCGCCGCTCGCGGTCACCGTATTCAGCGCCCACGGCGTCGCCAGGAGCGTGGAGGAGGAAGCCGCGGTGCGCGGCCTGCCGGTCCTCAACGCCACCTGCCCGCTGGTGACCAAGGTCCATAACCAGGGCAAACGGTATATGTCGAAGGGTCGGGCGTTGATCCTGATCGGCCATGCCGGCCACCCCGAGGTCGAGGGAACCATGGGCCAGGTTCCCGGCCCCGTCCTGCTGGTCCAAAACGTCGATGACGTGGCGGAACTGACGCTGCCCGCGGACACCCCGGTGGCCTATATCACCCAGACCACGCTCAGCGTGGATGACACAAAAGACATAATTGCCGCCCTTCAGCAGCGATTTACAGATATTCAAGGCCCGGACATCCGGGATATCTGCTATGCGACACAGAACCGCCAATCTGCGGTAAGGGACCTTAGCAAGCTGGTAGACGTTATCCTGGTGGTGGGGGCCGCCAATAGTTCCAACTCAAACAGGCTTCGCGAAATCGGCACCGAGGTCGGGGTCGCAAGTTATCTGATTGCCGATGGCAGCGAACTGAACCCGGATTGGCTGAAGGACGCCAAGGCTGTCGGTATCACCGCCGGCGCCTCGGCGCCCGAAGTTCTGGTCGACGACGTGATCGAGGCTCTGAGACGAATAGGACCCGTTACGGTGTCGGTGCTTCCAGGCCGGGAAGAAAATATCGAATTCCGGCTTCCGGCTGAACTGACGGCGGGCTGATCCACTTCTACTAAGTCCAGAAAGAAACTTGCAATGGCAATACCGTTCTTCAAGGAAATCCGTATCGGCGGCTATCTGATCAAGCAGAAGATGCTTGGCCGAAAGCGTTATCCGCTGGTGCTGATGCTCGAGCCGCTGTTCCGCTGCAACCTCGCCTGCGTCGGCTGCGGCAAGATCGACTATCCCGACGCGATCCTCAATCGCCGCATGTCGGCGCAGGAATGCTGGGATGCCGCCGACGAATGCGGCGCGCCGATGGTGGCGATCCCCGGCGGCGAGCCGCTGATCCACAAGGAAATCGGCGAGATCGTCCGCGGTCTGGTGGCGCGGAAGAAATTCGTGTCGTTGTGCACCAACGCGCTGCTGCTGGAAAAGAAGCTCGACCTGTTCGAGCCGTCGCCATATCTGTTTTTCTCGGTGCATCTCGACGGTTTGAAAGACCACCACGACAAGGCCGTCTCGCAGAAGGGCGTGTTCGATCGCGCGGTCTCCGCGATCAAGGCCGCCAAGGCCAAGGGCTTCACGGTCAACGTCAATGCCACGATCTTCGACGGACACGCGGCGGAGGACATCGCCAAATTCCTCGACTTCACGACGGAACTCGGCGTCGGCGTTTCAATGTCGCCGGGCTACGCCTATGAGCGCGCGCCCGACCAGGAGCACTTCCTCAACCGCACCAAGACCAAGAAGCTGTTCCGCGACGTCTTCGCGCTCGGCAAGGGCAAGAACTGGAATTTCATGCATTCCGGCCTGTTCCTGGATTTCCTTGCGGGCAATCAGAACTACGAATGCACGCCCATGGGGCATGCCGGCGCGCAACATTTTCGGCTGGCAGAAGCCCTGCTATCTGCTCGGCGAAGGCTACACCAAGACCTTCAAGGAATTGATGGAAACGACGGACTGGGAGACTTACGGCACCGGCAAGTACGAGAAGTGCGCCGACTGCATGGCGCATTGCGGCTACGAGCCGACCGCGGCCAACGCAGCCCTGAGCAACCCGTTGAAGGCGATGTGGTGGCGCTGCGCGGCGTGCGGACCACGGGTCCGATGGCGCCCGAGATCAATCTCGATAACCAGCGCCCGGCGCAGTACATCTTCTCGGCGGAAGTGCAGAAGCGGCTGTCAGATATCCGCCGCGACGAGGCCCTCGCCGCCCAGAAGAAAGCTTCGACAGCCGCGCAGGCTGCGCAGCGCGCGATTGAAATCGATCCCGGTCGAGACCAGCGCGCGCAGCGTCATCGGGTTGCGCGCGACGCCGCGCAGAACCTTGCGCAGATCGATGTCGCCGTTCGGCTTGATCGCGCTCATCGCCAGGGCCGGCAACGCCCGGCTGGCCGGATCGCTGATGACGCGCAGCGCCGCGAACGGAAGGCCCGCCTCGGCCGCGTAGGCGGCTGCGATGTGGCTCTCCATGTCGACGGCTGCCGCCCCCGTCTCGGAGCGCAGCGCCGCCTTGCAGGCCGTCGCCGCGATCACCTGTTCCACCCCCGCCAGAACGCCCCGGACCACGCGCCGGCGTCCCAAGCGCGGCGCTGGCGATCATTTCCTCGTTGAGCGCCAGACCAGCCAGAAAGCGGGTATCGCCGGCAAAGACCTCGGTCGCCACGACCACGTCGCCAGACTTCAGCGACGGATCGAGCCCACCGGCGACGCCGAAAGCAGATGACGCCCCTGAATGTCGAGTGAATCCAGCGTCGCGAGCAGCGCGCGCACTGCTGCGGATCGCTGGAGCTGCAGATCACGATCATGCCGGGCCCGGCCGCTATGCGGGCCTCCTGCACCAGACCAGTCACAATCAGCACCGGCCGCGGATCAATCCGATTGCCCGCGAGCATGTCTCGCCCCGCCCCCAACTTCACATCCCGACCCCTACCACCCTGCTGTTGGTGCTCTTCAAATTTCGATACCGCGCCAACGCCCAGAGCGGAAAGAACTTCGAATAACCATGATAGCGTAGATAAAACACCCTCGGAAAGCCTGTTGCCGTGTACCGCTGCTCGTCCCACAACCCTTTTTCGGTCTGTGTGCTTTTAGGTACTCCACGCCCCGTGCAACCGCCGGATGCCCGACCTCGCCCGCCGCCATCAGGCCAAGCAAGGCCCATGCCGTTTGCGAGGCGGTGGTGGGAGCCCCTCAAATCCCTTGTAGTCGAGCCGGTAACTGGTGGCATCCTCGCCCCAGCCGCCGTCCGCGTTCTGGATCGACAGCAGCCAATTGACCGCCTTGCGGACCGCGGGGTCCTGGTGGTCCACCCCGGCGGCGTTGAGCGCGCACAGCACCGACCAGGTGCCGTAGATGTAGTTCAGCCCCCAGCGGCCGTACCACGACCCCTCCGCAAGCTGGGTCCGGCGCAGATATGCGACCCCGGCGCTAAGCGCCTCGCTGTTTTGGGCGGTCGCACCGAGCTGAGCCAGCATCGAGCAGCAGCGGGCGGTGACGTCCTCGGTCGGCGGGTCGAGCAGCGCGCCGTGATCGGAGAACGGAATGTTGTTGAGGTAATATTCGAGATTGTTGACGTCGAAGGCGGCCCAGCCGCCATCGCGGCTCTGCATGCCCTCGATCCATTCGCGGCCGCGGGCGATCGCAACATCGTATTGCTGGCCTTGGCTGGCGCGCCGGGTGCGATCCATGGCCATCACCACCACGGCGGTGTCGTCGAGGTCAGGGTAATAGGCATTGTTGTACTGAAAGGCCCAGCCGCCGGGGCGGACCTCGGGCCGCTTCACGGCCCAGTCGCCCTTGATGTCCAGCACCTGTTTCGGCAGCAGCCAGTCCAGGCCCTGCTTGGCGGCGGGCAACGCCTGCTCGCCATCTGCCTCGATCAAGGCATGGCAGGTCAGCGTCGTGTCCCACACCGGCGACACGCAGGGCTGGCAATAGGCCTCGTGCTCGCCGATCACCAGAAGCCTGTCGAGGCCCCTTCGTGTGACGGCGCGCGGCGGATAATCGGCCGGCTTGCCGAGCACCTCATACATCATCACGGTGTTGGCCATCGGCGGATAGATCGCGCCCAACCCGTCTTCGCCGTTCAGCCGCTCTTCGATGAAGGCGATCGCGCTGTCGATCGCGCGGGCGCGCAGCTTCTTCGGAAACAGCGGCTCGATCACCCGCAACACGCTGTCCAGTCCGCGGAACAGCAGAAACCAGCCCCAGCTCTGATGCGGCGCCTTGGCGGTCATGCCGATCGAATGCGGCTCCTGCAGGAACAGCTCGTCGATGCCGATGCCGCTGACATTCTTCGCCCGCGGTTTCAGCGCCGCCAGAACCATCAGCGGCACGATCGTGGTCCGCGCCCAGTACGAAATCTTGTTGAGATGAAACGGCGACCACATCGGCAGCAGCATGATCTCGACCGGCAGCACCGGCACGCTCCGCCATGTCAGCACCCCGAACATCGCCAGCATGAAGCGGGTGAAAGACGTTGCTGTGGATGGCGCCGCCGCGCGACCGGATCGCCTCGCGCGCCCTGCGCCATATGCGGCGCATCCACGGAATCGCCGATCATCTTCAGCGCGAAATAGGCCTTCACGCTGGCGCTCATGTCGAAATCGCCGTCGTGCACCAGCGGCCAGCCGCCATGGGCGCCCTGAACCCGGCGCAGGTAATTGGCGATCTTGGCCTCCAGCGCGCGCGTCAACTGGCTCGCCCAAGTAGTGGCGAAGCAGCACATATTCGGCCGGGATGGTGGAATCGGCTTCCAGTTCGAACACCCAGTGTCCATCCGGCCGCCGGTAGTCGAGCAACGCGCTCGTCGCTGACGCGATGCTCGCCTCCAGGGAGGCTTCGTTCTCAATTCCCGCTAACTTGCTGACGGAATGCATCTGGCTCGACATCCCCTAAAATGAGCTGAAATGACTTGCCCGGTTCTAGCGAAACCGACTGTGACCTCGATCACGCCCGCCGCATCGCCAGCACCAGATCGGCGGCCCGGTTTCCCGACCGCACCGATCCTTCGATGGTTGCCGGCAACCCGGTATCAGTCCAGTCGCCGGCGAGAAACAGATTCTTCCAGCCCGTGATCGCGCCCGGCCGCAGCGCATTCTGCTCCGGCGTGGCCTCGAATGTGGCGCGGCGCTCGCGCACGATCTGCCAGGGCGGCAATTCGCCCTGCACGCCCCCGGCCTTGCAGATATCCCGCCAGATCGCCTGCGCGAGTTCCTCACGCGGCATATCGACCAGCCGGTCGGCATTGCTGATGGTGATCGACAGCCGCTGCGGGAACGCGAACAGCCACTCCACCAGCCCGCCGACGACGCCCAGAATCGGCGGCATGTCCTTTGGCGGATCGAAGCGGAAATGCGCATTCACGATCGCCCGGAATTTGACGGCGTTTTCAGGCCCGGCAGCAGCGACGCAGCAGGGCGCGGCGGCACCGCCATCACCACGGCATCGTCCGGCGCCGACGGCGACGGTGTCGTCGCCAAACTTCAGTTCGCCAACGCGGTTTGCAGACATCGCGAACTCGCGCAGCTCATGCCCGAATTGGATGCTGGCGCCCTTGTCCTGCAGCAGTTTGATCGCGGGCTCGACCAGCACGGCGCTCAAGCCGTCGCGCGCGATCAGCGGCCGGCAGGCCTGGCCGCCTGCCAACAGCGTCTCCCGCACCACCGCGCCGGCAAGTCCCGCCGACCCCTCCGGCGGATCGACGTTCAGCGCCGCCAGCAGCAGCGGCTGCACCAGCCGCTGGTACAGCGTGCCCTTGCACGGGATCGCATCACCGACCAGTTTGCTTTGCGCGGCCCAGATCAGAGGCGCCAGCGCGAGATAATCCGAGTACGCCGGTATCGGGGACGCGCCGCGCCTCGTCGAACACCCAGAGCGGCAGCCGGCTGTCGCCGAGGTCGAGCTGCCAGCGCTGCCCGGTGGTGAGATCGACGAACGGAAATTGCGCGCGCTTCGGCCCGACCAGCCCCGCCTCGGTGCCGATTGATCTCGCATAGGCGACCGCGTGACGGTTGCCCGAGAGCAGCAGATGATTGCCGTTATCGATGGTCAGGTTGGTCGCCGCATCGAAATAGGACCGGCAGCGGCCGCCGGCCTGTTGCGTGGCTTCGTGGACATGCACCTTGAAATTCGCATTCGCCAGCCGAACGGCTGCCGAGAGGCCCGAAATTCCAGCGCCGATGATATGGACGGTTTTCTGCATCAGATGAACGCGTAGCGAACTAGAATGGCGATGCGGGCCATCTTGTTGAGGCGAACCGGCGTCGCGCGGCGAAGCGAATCCTCTGACGACCAGCAGCTCCAGGATCGCACGATAATATTTCGACATGATCTTTGGCGCGCGCACCACGCGCCGCGGATTTCGGCCCATGATTTCGTCGGCCTTCTCGAAATGCGTCCGCGCCCGCTCGACCAGCGGCGCGCACACCTTGGGCAGCGCCGGATCGGAGATCACCACAAGCGGATCGGTGCCGGTGATCCCGGCGTGCAGCAGGCCCTCGCGCGGCAGATACAGCCGGCCGATGCCGGCGTCTTCATCGACGTCGCGCAGGATATTCGTCAATTGCAGCGCGCGGCCAAGATGATGCGCGAGCAAGATACCGTCGTCTTGCGGCAGACCGAACACCCGCACCGACAGAGCGCCCGACCGCGCTGGCGACGCGGTCGCAATACAGGTCGAGCGTCGCAAGGTCCGGCGCCCGGATGTCCTGCGGCACGTCCATCTCCATGCCGTCGACGATGGCCAGGAAATCCTCGCGCTTAAGGCCAAATGTTCGAACCGACGCGGCATAGTCGCGCAATCGCGCCGGCGGATGGCCCTGATACAGCGCGTCGATATCGTCACGCCATTGTTGCAGCGCGGCCAGCCGTTCGGGCCGCGGGCCATCGGAATCGGCGATGTCATCGACCTGGCGGCAAAAACTGTAGATCTGGAACATCGCCTCGCGCTGCTCGCGCGGCAGGATGCGCATCGCCGCATAAAACGAACTGCCGGACGCGGTGGTCCCGTAACTTGCGTTGGCCGCCGCCGTCTCAAGCATCGTCATGCACCGGCCGCCGGTTTGGATACCGGCCGCCGTCCCACCGCCCGGCGCGCCATTTCGCTTGCCATTCCGCCGAGGCTATAGGCGATGCAGTTCCATCGGGCCGAGATGCACGGTCTGGCTCAAGGGATCGCGCACCTTCAAAAGACGAACGATCTTGTCGGCGAAAGCCTGGATCACGGCGATCTCAAGCCCGAGCCGAAAATCCTTCTACCTCGGCGCTGAGCGATTTGCTTTGGTCGAGCAGGACCTCGGTCCGCGCCGCGAGCGAATGCAGGCATTGCAGCAGCGGCGCCGGCGCCCGCTCCAGTCCGAGCGCCTCGACGGAGGCGCCTCGCAGCCGCCAGCGCATCGCGCGGAAGATAAACGCGATTGAGTTCCCGGTAGTCCTTGCCGCAGTCCTGAAGATGATTGTTGATTTGCAGGCCGGCGCAGAGCGCGTCCGAGGCCGCGCCAGGTCGACGTGCCTCGCCGTGGACGTCGAGCATGAACCGTCCGACCGGCATGGCCGAATATCGGCAATAGTGAATCACTTCGTCCCAGTTTTCGTATCGAAGCTTGGTCACGTCCATCCGGAATGCGATCAGCACGTCGAGCGCGTGCCGCGGCGGCATCGAACGCTGCGCCAGCGCGCGCCGCAGATTGACCGCTTCGGGCTGGCTGTCGCCCTGGCCCAGCAGTTCGGCTTCAAGCAGGTCGAGATAATTGAGCTTGTCGCGCTCACTGAGCGTTGCATGATCGGCGATATCGTCGGCGGTTCTGACGAAATTGTAGAACGCGAGAATCAGCGCCCGGTGGCGCGGATGAATGATCCATGACGCCACCGGAAAATTCTCGTCGCGGTGAGTCTTGCCGGATCGCAGTTCGCTCGCACTTGTCATCAACAACTGGCTACATTGGTCGGGGCATGGCTGACTTGCGTGCCCCGGTAATCCGCGCATGCGGATAGAGATCGCGAACCCCATATGGGGAATACGACGCCAAAACCAACGCAATCTGTGATTCTCGCACACTCCGACCTGTCCGAATTAGGCCAATAATCGGCCGGCGGCGGCAACTATCGGATGCGAGTGCTGTTCTATTGCTTGTGGTCTTTCAGCACCTGGGCGCAAGCCGCGCTCAGCTTGGGACGATTTTCCTGAAGGCAAGCCAGGATGGTGAAATCGCCCTGATCGATCACCGGGCGGCAGAGCTTTTGGACATCGCGGTTGCAAGCCTTCTGCTCCTCGGGCGTGCCGCTGCGCTGCCGGTTCGGCGGCGATGGCACTGGAGGAAACCGGGATCGACAACAGGATAAGCGCCAAGAGAAAATTACGCATCGTGTTCCTTCATTCTGAAGCCAGAGAAAATTCGATCCCGATCAGCGGAGGGCATGCCGGGACTGATTTGTTGAGATTGCAAATGCCGCGAAACCCACAGCAACGCGCGCGCCAGAAGCGCTGCTAAATGCGGCCAAATTTGCGGCGGTCCGCTCCGGAACGCCGGAGCCTTGGTGCATAAACTCAAGATCCATATAACCATTTGACACAAAAGGACTTATTTATTGACGAATGTTTTGTGCAATTGTCTATTGCAGGCAAAGCCGGTCAACAGCTACATGCTGCCTGATCAAGCACGGCGATATCCGGAGCTTTTGATTCTGCTGACCAAAAATGCCGTTCGCCTGCGCTTGACGATTTCGACATCGTTCCAACGTGCGTCGGCCGGCCGGAACAATTGTAGGCGGCGGCCGGTTTGTCATTTGAACCTAACATACTGCGGTGACACTAAAACTTCGATGCGGCGAGACGTATCTTGCATGAGAACGTCGATTTGGATGGGAAAACTCGAGATGAAACTGTTTGGCTCCGGCTTGTTGGGACAGGCTATCAAGGCTGCTGGTGTCGGCGCCGCGCTCATGCTGTCGGTGTCGGCGGGCCACGCCCAGGCCGGCCCGTTTGCCGGTTTTGAACGGAGCGTGGTCCGGCAACGGGACGGTGGCGCTTTCCGACGGAACGACCGAGCGCATCCGGTGCAAAGCCGACTACAAGGTCAACGGCACCGGACTGGGTCTGAAGCAAACCCTCCGTTGCGCCAGCGACAGCTACAAATTCGAACTGAGCAGCGATGTCACGAGCCAGGGTGACCGCATTTCCGGCAACTGGAGCGAAGCGAGCCGGAATATTTTCGGCAATCTGCAGGGCACGGCGGGCGGTGGCCAGATCGAGGTATTCGTCGAGGCTTCGGGATTTGCCGCCAGCCTGACCTTGCAGACCACCGGCAACAAGCAGACCGTGCAGATCAACTCCAAGGGCGAGATCAGAGGCGTCAATATCACGATGTCGAAGGGCAGCTAACGCCGCCCCTGGATATCATGCTCGTTTACTCCGCCGGCTTCGCGCGACCTACCGTCCCGCGCAGCCGTTGCTCCAGATTGATCAGGAACATTGCCGTCGGCCGCAGGATAAAGAGGTCCGCGACCAACGCTGCGACCATTGCAAACGCGCTGAGCCAGCCGAACAGGCGCAGCGACGGCAGGTCGGAAAACACCGTCACCACCAGACCGCAGGCCAGCACCACCGTGGTCAGGATCAGCGCCGGACCGACCAGCACGGTCGCACGCTCGACCGCCAGCGCGGGATCGATGCCCGGCGTGGTCTCCAGCCGTAACCGGTTGAGGAAGTGGATGGTGGCGCTGAGGCCGAGGCCGAACGACACCGTCAGCGCAACCACGCTTGCGAATTGCAGCCCCTCTCCCAGCGCGTACAGCACCGTGCCGGAAAGCACCACCGGAAAATGCCGGGCAGGATGCAGGCGAACATCACCACCCATGAGCGGAAGGCAAGCCCGATGAAGACGGCAACGAGGGCGAATTCAATGGTCAGCCCGCGGTTGAGCTTCTCGATCATATTGGCGCTGTTGCGCGCGGCGATTGCGGAGAGACCGGTGACGGCAATCTCGTAGCCCGGATGCTTCTGGCGGACGACGTTCAAGGCTGCATCGAGCTTCTCGACCACCGGCAGGATCTCACTTGAATCGCGGTCGGGCACCCTGCCCGAAACCACCACCGCATCCTCATCGGCCGAGATGAAGCGCCGGACCAGATGCTCCGGAATCACGCTGACATATTCCTTCAGGGTCGCGACATCCGAACTGCCGGCCTTTTCGAGCGAGCCAGCGGCGCAGCGTCTCCAGTGACCAGACGTTACCCACGCCGGCCTGGGTCTCGACCATCGAGTGAACGTCCGCGATCGTCTGCAATGTCTCCGGCGCATACAGCGATGCGCCCTTGGGGAATTCGATCAGGACGTCGATCGGGTTTGCACCGGTCAGCTTGGCATCGAGACGGCCGCTGGCCGCCACCGCCTGCTGCTTGTCCGGCACCTGATCGGCAAGCCGGTAGCGCGGCTCCAGATTGGCATAGACGACGGCCAGACCGCCGACAAACACCACGGCGATCAGGCTGAACAGCCCAGGACGGCTGACCATGCGCACCGCGATCCAGTAGCAGAAGGCTCGTAGCGCGTTGACCCCGGCATCGGCGGACTTGAACTTGGCGGCGAACGTCTGTTCGTTGCGGACCAGCAAGACACCGAACACCGGAACCAGCGACAGTACCGCGAGCAGCGCAATGATGGTGGCGGCAAGTCCGGCCTCGCCGAAGGTGCGGATCAAATCCGAATCCGAGAACTGCAGCGCCAGGAAGGAAATTCCCGCAGTCGCGTGGGTCAATACGCAGGCCGGTCCGACCACCAGAATGGCATTGCGGAAGGCCGAGTATCTGTCCTCCCCGGCGAGCAGCCGGTCGCGCGCGGCGAACGTCAGCTGCATCGAGTCGGAGAAGCTGATGACCATGATGAGCGGCGTCATCACGTTGAGGAACATGTTGAGGCTGAAGCCGGCCCAGCCGAGGATGCCCAGGGACAGCAGAATCGCAAGCAGCGGCGGGAACGCCGCGACGATCATGAACGACACCTTGCGGAAGAACAGGATCGCAATCAGGCATCCGGCGAGAATGCCCGCGATGTTGTAGATCAACCCGTCGCGCTCGACCGCGTTGCGGATCTCGAGCTGCATGACCGGTACGCCCGACAGTTCCTTGGTCAGCCCGCTACCGGCCAGATCGTCGGTCATGATCTTGCGGATGTCGGTGATGGTCTTTTTCAGCCCGCTGTTTCCGACAATCGATGGGTCCAGCGAGAGCACGATCAGCGCCAGCGTGCCGTCTTCCGACAACAGCTTGCCGCGGATGATCTCGTTGGTTTTGACCGTCTCGATGAATTTGTCGTAGTCGGCGCCCTGCGGCAGCTCCGACGGAAACAGCGCCGCCGGCAATTTGCCGGGCGCCGGAGCCTGGCGCGCCGAAAACAGCGAGATCAAACCGCGCGTGCCTTCGACCAGCTGCAGGTCGGTGACCAGATCCCGCAATTTCTCGAGATTGGCGCGTTGCAGCAGCGTTTTGCCTTCAACGACGACCAGCACATCGTATTCGGTCGAGGGGAAGCGCTTGGTGACCGCTTCGTACTGCCGGTATTCCTTGCTGTTGGAGCGGAACAACTGGCTGAGGGAATCGTCGATCTTGATGCGCTCGATGCCGAATACCGCACCGATCACCATCGCGAGCAGGATGATGCAGGACAGAATCGGCGCGCGAATGGCGATCAGGCCAATGCGTTCGAGGCCGAAGGCGATGCTCATCGGCCGCCGCTCCAGTTTCTTCGCGTCCGGATCGATGGTGTTCCGCTCGAGCATGCCCTGTCCCAATTCTCACATCGGCGCAGTTGTCCAGAGCGGGATGACTTTTCTTCGAATCGTCATCACGCTCTATCTTTTGTTTGAGCATGATCTTTTCGGAAAACCGGTACCCACTTTTCCGGATCATGCTCTAGCTTCAGATTTCCGGGCGCGAATGAGGCTGAATTTGCCACACCTGATCGGCGCTAGCCCTTGAAAACATGCGGTAAATTTACCGCAGCAGGGTGTAGCAGGTCTACACGGCGTCTCGCAAGCGCAGCCGGCAGTGGGAAAACGTCGCGTATGCGGCGATAATGGGGCCTCACGTCTCCAATCTGCTGAGCAATCGCTTAAATTCGTCGTGATGCGCTGAGGGGTTTGGCCGCCACTTTCATCCTTTAGCGCGACGCCGGTGATTCTCCGAGCCAGGCCCTCCCGAACCAGCCACGCAATCCCGACAGCGGCTTCATCGTAACCAAGCCCCGAGCCGTGGATGTTGGAGACGCAATTGCGCTCGGCGTCGGTGAGGCCGGGCTTGGGGGCGAAGGTCAGATAGGCGCCCAGACTGTCGGGCGCAGACAGGCCCGGCCGCTCGCCAATCAGCATCACCATCATGCGCGCCCCAACAATGGCGCCGATCTCATCGCCCAACGCGACCCGCGCGCCCGACGCGACCACGGCACGATCGATTTCGATGCCGTCGGCGGCCAATCGCGGAACGAGGCTGCGGACCAGTTCGACCGCGTGAGCGTTGACCGCGGATGGCGACAGGCCATCGCCGACGACGATCGCGAGCCGGCATGGGCCGCCGTCGCGGTTCGCCAGCAGATGCTTTGAAGGCGGATCCAGTATTCGTCCGAGGTCGGGACGCCTGAGATAATCCTTGCGGTCCCGCGCCTGGCTTGGAAACCTCGAACCGGCTGCAGGCCGAGGCCGCCGAGACCGGCGATGAGGCTGAAAACATCGAAGACGGCATGAACGGCGTCGCGGGCACGCGCATGGTCCAGCGTAAATTCGAGCAGCGCTTTGGTCGGCATGCTGGCGCCGGCCCGGCCAAGCCCGACGCGCGCCGGTGTCAGCTCCCGCAGATCCCTCAGCGAACGGGACGGCGGCACCGGCGTTTTCATCTCCGGTTACTCGGCAGGGACGGATGCCTCGCGCAGCCGCATCGAGTAATTCGATGCGTTCTGCTGACCGCCCGAGGCCGCTCGCGCGAACATGATCAGGTGATGCGCGATCAACGTCACCGATATCAGACTCTCGATATCGCCGCGCCGCAAGCCGCGACCACGCAAATTTCCAGAACACTTTCCGGTAGTCGCCGAGCACGCCGACCTTCCAGAAAATCTTGCCGGAGCATGATCAGCCCGCGCTTGATATTGGCCCAGGTCCTCTGCTCCGCGGTCGAGGGCAGCGGCATCCGGTTGGCATACGTGAAATCCACCTGGTGCTGGTATCGCGCGTAGAGTTTTTCCGGCTGGTAGGCGACCTCCATGCATTTGCGCCATGAACTGATGACCTGATCATAGGGCAGCCGGAAATCGACATTCAGAATCGCGGCTCTCGTCGTCGATCAGCCGGTTTTCGCGCTCGAGGCGATCCCACAGCGGCGTCTTCGGCAGCGCCTGCAGCAGATTGATGGTCAGCAGCGGAATCTTCGATTCATCGACAAAGGCGAGCAACGCCTTGCCGGTCTCGGGCTTGTCGGTGTCGAGCCCCATGATGATGCCGGAGACGACCTCCAACCCGTGGCGGTTGAGGGTCTCGATCCCCTCCAGAATCGGGACCATCATGTTGTGGTCCTTGTGCATCGCCTTGAGCGCATCCGGATCCGGGGTCTCGATGCCGCAGAACACCGTGACGAAGTAGGCGTCGCGCATTTTCTCGAGAATCTCCGGCCGCTTGGCGATGTTCAGCGTCGCCTCGCAGGCCAGCCGCATGACGTAACCGGTTTTTTCTGCCACTCGATCAGATGCGGCAGCAAATCAAGCGCGGCCTTTCGGTTGCCGATGAAATTGTCGTCGACGAAATAAACCGAGCCCGTCACGCCGCATTCGAGCAAGCGGTCGAGTTCGGCGGTGATCTGCTGCGGCGTCTTGAGACGCGGGTTGCGGCCGTAGAGTCCCGGGATATCGCAGAATTCGCACTGATAGGGGCAACCGCTCGAATACTGGATGCTGCCGAGAAAATAGCGTTTGACGTCGGCGAGCTCATAGGCCGGGATCGGAAACTCGGTCATATCAAGGCGATCGGCGGTCTTCAGCACCACCTGCTGGGCGGGACGGGATGGATCGCGCGCCAGCCGCGCGATCAGGTCGTCGGTCGCGTCGCCGAGCTCGCCGACATGGAGATAGTCGAACGATGGATAGTAATCCGGGCAGGCGCTGACCGAGGGTCCGCCGATCGCAACCGCCAGATCGAACGCATGCGCGCGGCGGCAGATATCGTTCATCTGCTGACGCTGGATATGCATGCCGCTGACGAACACCGCTTCCGCCCATTCGAAATCTTCCAGTGGTCGCCGCGCGGATATTTTCGTCGATGAAGCGCACCGGCCAATGCGCGGGCAGATAGGCCGCGATCAGCAGCAGCCCCTGCGGCGGCATGAAAGCCCTGAACGCCGTCGGTCAGGGGATAGGCGTACTCGAACGTGCCGAAAGAAGACGTATAGCGCGGAAAGACGCACAGGATACGCCGCGCCGCTTCGATGCCCTCAGCTCTCATCAAACTTCCTTTGCGACTTCGGTAATAATTACAGCCATATGCAAATTAAGCACGGCCATCAAAGCTGGGCTACAAATTCCTCAAGATTGTGGCGGCGGATCCAACGCCGGGGCGGCCGGATGGTTGCGCGCCGACGCCTGAACCCGAATTCGCCGTGCGTGCAGCGTCCCGGCGGCGACTCGTTGGTTCCGTCAGGCGATCAGTCGGGACGCAAAATCGGGCAGCAGCCCCGTGTTGCCGGCGAGCCGAAAGTCGGCATCGGCAAGCGCCAGCGCGGAACAGCCAATCGTCGAACTCCGGCGCCCGTTTCAGGCCGAACAGATCGCGGACATAAAGGGCGTCGTGGAACGACGTGGATTGGTAGTTCAACATCACGTCATCAGCCCCCGGCACCCCCATGATGAAGGTTACGCCGGCGGCGGCGAGCAGCGTCAACAGATTGTCCATATCGTCCTGGTCGGCTTCGGCGTGGTTGGTGTAGCAAACGTCGACGCCAAGCGGCAGGCCGAGCAACTTGCCGCAAAAGTGATCCTCGAGCCCGGCGCGAATGATCTCCTTGCCGTCATAGAGATATTCCGGGCCGATAAAGCCGACCACGCTGTTGACCAGTAGCGGATCGAACGCGCGCGCGACGGCGTAGGCGCGCGCTTCGCAGGTCTGCTGGTCGACGCCGTGATGGGCGTTGGCCGAAAGTGCCGAGCCCCTGCCCGGTTTCGAAGTACATGACATTGTTGCCGACGGTGCCGCGCCGCAGCGACAGTCCGGCCTGGTGGGCCTCCGCGCAGCAGAGCAAGATCGACGCCAAAACTTCGGTTGGCGGCTTGCGTACCCGCGATCGACTGAAACACCAGATCGACCGGGATGCCCTGATCGATCAATCCGAGCGTTGTCGTCACATGGGTCAGAACGCAGCTCTGTGTCGGAATCTGCAGCCGCGCAATGATGTCGTCGAGCAGCCGCGAGAGCCCGCCGATCACGGCGGGATCGTCGCTTGCCGGATTGATGCCGATACAGGCGTCGCCGGATCCCAACAGGATGCCGTCGAGGATCGACGCGGTGATGCCCTTGGCGTCATCGAAGGGATGATTGGGCTGCAGCCGCACGCTCATCCGCCCGCGCAAGCCGATCGTGTTGCGAAAGGCCGATGTCACCTCGCATTTCTTCGCCACCAGGATGAGATCCTGATTGCGCATCAGCTTCGAAACCGCCGCCGCCATTTCCGGCGTGATCCCGCGCGACAGCTTTTGAGAACTTCAGACGTGGCCGCATCCGACAGCAGCCAGTCGCGGAACGACCCGACCGTCAGCGACGATATCGCCGCAAAGGCCGACGTGTCATGCGTATCGATGATCAGGCGGGTGATTTCATCGTCTTCGTAGGGAATGACGGTCTCGTGCAGGAATTGTTTCAGAGGCACGTCGGCCAGCGCGATCCGCGCCGCGATCATCTGCTGCCGCGCTATCGGCCGCGATCCCCGGCCAGGCGGTCGCCGGAGCGCGGCGGCGTGGCCTTGGCCAGGAGATCGCGCAGATCGTTGAAGACATAGGTGGTGGCATCGATGGCGTGGCGATAGACCATGGCGGCTCCGGGGCCGTCGGCGCTTCACTGCGCGATGGCCACCGCAAAGACTATCAGCTCGCGGTTCTTGCGCAGCAAGCAGTCTCGCTGGTGCGTCAGGTTACCGGCGAACAGCGCGGTATCAATGATACAATTATTCGCAGTGCGATACTACTGGAATTGCAGTTCGGCACTCGGCATTAGTAATTTATACATTAAAATTTCGCATGATTTTGGGCGGCCGATGGTGCTCGACCGGCCTCAGAAGAGGCCGTGCGATGCCGGAAACCGTGAAGTCTCGAAGCGCCGCTGGTTGCGCCTTACGTCGCGGCTTTCGACTTCGCCACCAAGCTGTACTCGGTCTTCGCCCTGATCGCGCTTCTGACCGCGGCGATCACCGCGCTGTCCGACTACAACACCCGCCGGAGCGCGGAACTCACGAACGCCATCGAGACTGCGAGCCGTGCCGCGCTCAACGTCGAGCGCGTCAACTCGCTGGTCTATGCCGTCGTGATGGAATCCCGCGGCGTCTATATGTCGACCGAGCCTGCCGTCGTGAAGAAGTACGGCGACGGGCTGCTCAAGTTCAACGAGCAGCATCCTTGACGTGGTCAAGAACTGGGAAGTCGATCGTCCAGGCCGACGATGCCGAGCAGTTCGCCGTCTTCAAGAAGCGCATCGAACAGTTCGTCGACTTCCGCAAGGAACTGGTTCGCCGCGGCGTCGAGGTCAGCCCCGCCGCCGGGTCGCGAATGGGGCGACAACGAGGCCAATCGCGCCGTGCGCACCGCGCTCAACAAGGATCTTGAAGCGCTTTCCAAGGTCTATGCCGAGCGCGGCAAGCAGACTCGCCCAGGCAAGGCGATGTCAATCGCGCCATGGCCTTTGTGCTGACCGTGCCTCGGCGGCCTGGCGCTGGTCGTGGTCGTGATCGGCGTGCTGATCATCTACCCGCTCGGTCGCGCGGCCACTTGTCGGTCGATCACCGCCACCATCAAGCGGGTCGCCGAGGGCGCCGAAAACGTCGAGGTTCCGCATACCGATCGAGCCGACGAGATCGGCGCGCTGGCGCGCGCGATCCAGATCTTCCAGGAGGCGATGGACCGCAACCGCAACCTCAATTCGCAGGTCTTGCAGGACTCCAAGGCGCGCGAGACACGCGCCGGGCATATCGAAGCCTCGGTCGAAGCCGTTCCGAGCGGCGATCGGAGGCGTGCTGCGCGCGGTCACCGACAATGCGAGTCGGCGATGCGCGATACCGCGCAGACCATCTGCCAAGCGTGGCATCGGATGCAAGCGGACGCGCCGTCGCCGCCTCCGGCGCGACCGAGCAGGCTTCCAGCAACGTCAACGCGCGTCGCCAGCGCCGCCGAAGAACTGTCGGCTTCGGTCGAGGAAATCGGCCGGCAGGTCCGCCAATCCGCCGGCGTGGTCGAACAGGCCGGTCATGCGGACCGAAAAATCGATCACCGAGATCGAAAGTCTCGCCGCGGCGACCCAGCGCATCGACGGCGTGCTCAACTCTGATCCAGGCGATCGCCGAGCAAACCAATCTGTCTGGCGCTCAACGCGACGATCGAAGCCGCTCGCGCCGGCGAGGCCGGCCGCGGCTTCGCGGTCGTCGCGCACGAGGTCAAGGCGCTGGCCGGGCAGACCGCCAAGGCGACCGCCGAAATAGGTCAGAACGTCAGCACTGATCCAGACATCGACCACGGAATGCCGTCGATGCGGTGCGCGAAATCGGCAACGCCGGTGCGCGACATCAACGAAGTCACGTCGAACATCGCCGGCGCCGTCGGACAGCAGGATGCCGCCGACCCGCGAGATCTCCGCGAATGCGCAAGCTGGCCGCCCAGGGCAATGAGACGCTGGTCAGCAACATCGGTTCGCTCGGCAGGCCATCGGCCAGACCTCTACCGCCGCGGGATCCGTGCTCGCCGTATCCAGCGAATTGACGGCGACGGCGGAAACCCTGTCGCGCGAAGTTGAGGCAGTTCTTCCGCAACCTGCGCGCTGACCCCATCGACCGGCGCGCGGCGAGATCCGGGACCTAGAGCTTTCGATTCAGGCTGAATCGGAACTGAAGCTCTAGATTCTTGTCTTTGACGCGTTTTCTTCACGCGAACCGGTATCCACTTCGCTCGAAAACGCCATAGTCCGGCCTACTCCACCAGCAGCACGTCCACGGCCACGTTGAGCTTCTGCTTGCGCGATCCGACGATGATGCCGTCGACCGGCGAGACGTCGGAGAAGTCGCGGCCCGATCGCCAGGATGATGTGGTCGTTCTCGACCAGGATGTCGTTGGTCGGATCGAAGCCGACCCAGCCGATCTCGGCGCCGCACCACACCGAGACCCAGGCGTGGGTGGCGTCCGCGCCCTGCAGGCGCGGTTTGCCCGGCGGCGGGATGGTGCGCAAATAGCCGCTGACATAGGCCGCCGGCAGCCCGAGGCCACGCAGGCCCGCGATCATCACATGGGCAAAGTCCTGGCAGACGCCGTGGCGCTTCTCGAACACTTCCTTCAGCGGCGTCGAGATCACGGTGGCCTTGGGATCGTATCTGAAATCGCTGCGGATGCGGTGCATCAGGTCGGCCGCGCCGGCGAGGATGCCCGCGCCGGGCGGAAAGCTCGACGAGGCATAGGCGGTGACCGGCGCCAGCACCGGCACCAGCGAACTCGCAAAGACGTAGCCGACCGGCGACGACGGGCCGAGGCTGGTGGCTTCGAACGCGACGTCGCGCACGCTCTCCCAGGACGGGCTTGGCGCCGTGCGGAGCGAGCGCCTGGCGCGACACCGACACCCGCGACCGCGAGATCGATGCGCAGAGTTGCGATGCGCGGTCTCGATCAGCACGCTCTCGGTATGGGTTCCGAAAAATCCGCGCCGTGCCGTCCGCTCCGCCGGCCGCGGCCGGATATCGACGGCATGCGAGATCAGTTGCTGCCCGTCGCCGCTCATCGGCTCCAGCCGCAGCGAGCAGCGCGCAAAACTCACCGGGCTCTCATAGGCGTAGGTCGTGACGTGCCTGATGTCGTAGATCACGCGAGGCCCGTCAGCTTCTCCGGCCGGCTGGCATTGGGGCCGTGCGGGAAATAATGCAGCCCGATGGCGTCGGCGAGGTTGAGCAGATCCTGCTCCAGCGCGAACAGCGTCTTGACGTCGAGCGTGGCGGCTTCGGCGGTCGTCAGCGTCGCCTGCAGCTGCGACCGCCAGCCGCTGCGGCCGCTCGATCAGGCCGTGCTGCTTCAGGCTCGGCAGCGCCGCGATGTGATCGTTTAGCGCCGCGACCTGGAACGCCACCGAGCGCGGATTATAGGGTCGAGCACCGCGAGATCGCGCACCGGCGCCAGCGAGGGCCCGACCAGATAGCGCGAACGGTAGGTGATCTGGCAATCCACCAGCGTCAGCAGGATATCGAGATCCTCCTCGCCGGCTTCGTCAAAGGCGAACTGGCGCGCGAACCGCGCGGTGTTGATGGCGCGCTCGGCGCGGCGGCCCATGTCGAGGAAGCGCCAGCCGGCGGCGCGGTTCATGTTCTCCTGCGCAAGGCCTGCGAAGCTCGCGAGCTCCTGCAGAGTCAGCTCAGCCGCGCTGAGCACGCCGTCGTCGTCCTCGACCTCCTCGCCAAGGCGCTCCACCATCTCGGTGATGACCTGCCAGGCGTCGGGCGACAAGCCGCTCGCGCAACGAGGTCGCGGTGCGCTGCGCCGACCGCAGCAGCGACAGCGCCGAGCCGAAGCTTTCTCCGCGCTCTGCAGCGCCTCGGCGGCGACCCTCGCCGGATTGCGTCGCGCGCGGTCTGCGAGGTCGCGCCCCAGGTCACCAGCAGGCGCTGGATGCGCTCGACCGAGTGCAGCGCGGCGTCGACGATGCCGCGATTCCGCTTTGCCGGGATCGCGCAGCGGCGTGCCGCAGCGCGCGGATCAGCCGCAGCGTCGCCTCGGCGCGCTCGAGATAGCGGCCGAGCCAGAACAGATTGTCGGCGGCCCGGCTCGGCACCACGCCGGCGATGCGCCGGATCCGCACGGTGTCGACCGCCGGCAGCAGCGTCGAGGCCGAAACCGCCTTGTCGGACACCACCCAGACATCGGCCGCCCGCGCGCCGTCGCCCATCGAGACCGCGCGGGCATCGGGCTGCTCGGCGATCCGGCAGAAGCCGCCGGGCAGGATGGTCCAGCCATCGGGCGTGGCGGCGGCAAACACCCGCAGCACGAACGGGCGCGGCGTGAGCCGGCCGTCCTCCCACACCGGCGTCGTCGACAGCCGCACCAGTTCCTGGCCGACATAGTCGATGCCGCGGTCGGTGATCGCGCCCTCGAGCCGCTCGCGGTCGGCCGGCCGACAAGCTCGCTCGCGAGCACCGGTCCGTTGCCGGGAAGCCCGGCACGCCGCGGCCATAGGCGCCTCTCGATCGCGAACTCGTCGAGCCGCGACAGCACTTCCTCGCGCGCGGATTTCTGGCCGCACCACCAGGTCGCGATGTGCGGCATCTTCAGATCCTCGCCGAGCAGACGCCGGCACAGGCTGGGCAGGAATCCGAGCAGCGCCCTCGCCTCCAGCACGCCCGAGCCCGGCATGTTGGCGACGACGACGCCGTTCTTGCGCAGCACGTCGATCAGGCCGGGCACGCCGAGATGCGAGGAGGCATCGAGCTCCAGCGGATCGAGAAAGTTGGAATCGACCCGGCGCAGCAGCACGTCGAGCCGCTTCAGGCCGGCGACGGTGCGGATATGGATGCGGTCGCCGCTGACGGCGAGGTCGTCGCCCTCGACCAGCAGAAAGCCGAGATAGCGCGCCAGCGTCGCATGCTCGAAATAGGTTTCGCTGAAGGCGCCCGGCGTCAGCAAGCCGATGCGCGGCTCGTCGCGGTCGGCGCTGGCGCGCAGCTGTCGCGGAACGCCTCGAAGAACGGCGCGACGCGCTCGACATTCATCGATTTGTAGAGCGTGGAAAAGGCGCGCGACAGCACCAGGCGATTTTCCAGCGCGTAGCCCGCGCCCGACGGCGCCTGCGTGCGGTCGCCAAGCACCCACCAGCGTCCGTCGGGTCCGCGGCCGACATCGGCGGCATAGAGATGGAGATAGCGCCCGCCCGGCGGCTTGACGCCGCACACCGCGCGCAGATATTCGTTGCTGCCGGCAATCGCCGCGGCCGGGATCGCGCCCTCGGCCACCAGCCGGCCCTCGCCATAGAGGTCGCGCAGCACCATTTCGAGCAATTGCGCGCGCTGCGCGATGCCCGTGCGTCAATTGCCGCCAGTCGGCGTCGTCGATCGATCAGCGGCAGATGGCTGAGCGGCCACAGCCGGTCGGCGGTATCGCCGGGCGCGCGGTAGGTGACGCCAGCCTCGCGCAGATGGCGGTCGGCGGCGGCGAAGCGCCGCTCGATGTCGGCTGGCGAAAGCGCGGCAAAGGCGTCGAAGAACCGGGCCCAGACCGCGTCGCGGCGCGCCGTCCGGGCCGATATATTCGTCGGGAATGCCGGGCAGCCGCGCGTAGTCGCGCGTCCATTGCGCCATCCGGCGCTGGCCCGGACGGGCCCTGTTCCCTGACTATTTCCTGCCGGCCGCCATCTCGATCCGAGCCTTTGCTGACGCGTTTTCCCACGCGAACATCCACCCGATCAAGTCCGCGGCAGGCTTCGCTCGAAAGCGCTATGTACGATCAATGCAGGAGCGGCGTCCTCAAGTCGAGGGTCAAGGGAACTCAATTGTGCGTTCCTCCGGCGGCGGATCGATCTTGCCGGGGTGTGGCCGTGATCCTGAAAGCGGGCCAGCCGCCGCGCCTCGGCCTCATAGGAATTGACCGGCTTGGTCGTCGTAACTGCGGCCGCCGGGATGGGCGACATGATAGACGCAGCCGCCGAGCGAGCGGCCGTTCCAGGTGTCGATCAGATCAAATGTCAGCGGCGCGTGGACCGGAATGGTCGGATGCAGCCCGGAGGCCGGCTGCCAGGCCTTGAAGCGGACGCCGGCCACCGCCTCGCCGGAACGGCCGGTTGCCGTCATCGGCATCCGCCGGCCGTTGCAGGTGACGACGTGACGGCCCTCGACAAAGCCCGATGCCTTGACCTGCAGGCGCTCCACCGAGGAATCGACATAGCGCACGGTGCCGCCCGCCGAGCCCTCTTCGCCGAGCACGTGCCAGGGCTCCAGCGCCTGACGCAGTTCCAGCGCCGACGCCGCCATGATGGACGCGGCCGAACACCGGAAAGCGGAATTCGAGCTGCGCGGTGTACCATTCCGGCGAGAAATCGTAGCCGGATTGCCTGAGCTCGTCGAGCACGCCCAGAAAATCCTCCCAGAGGAAATGCGGCAGCATGAAGCGATCATGCAGCGTGGTGCCCCAGCGCACGAATTTGCCCTGCTGCGGCTCGCGCCACAGCTTTGCGATCAGCGCGCGGATCAGAAGTTGCTGCGCCAGCGACATCCGCGGATCGGGCGGCATTTCGAGCGCGCGGAATCTCGACCAGGCCGAGCCGGCCGGTCGGGCCGTCCGGCGAATAGAGCTTGTCGATGCAGATTTCGGCGCGATGGGTATTGCCGGTGATGTCGACCAGGATGTGCCGGAACAGGCGATCGACCAGCCATAGCGGCGCCTCGACGCCGGCGGCGGCACATGGGCGAGCGCGATCTCCAGTTCATAGAGCCCGTCGTGCCGCGCTTCGTCGATGCGCGGCGCCTGGCTGGTCGGGCCGATGAACATGCCGGAGAACAGATAGGACAGCGACGGATGCCGCTGCCAGTACAGCACCAGGCTCTTCAGCAGATCCGGCCGGCGCAGGAACGGCGAATCCTGCGGCGCGCTGCCGCCGACCACGACGTGATTGCCGCCGCCGGTGCCGGTGTGGCGGCCGTCGACCAGGAAACGGTTGGCGCCGAGCCGCATCTTGCGCGGCGTCCTCGTAGAGGCCGAAGGTGATATCGACCGCCTCGCGCCAGCTTTGCGCCGGCTGGATGTTGATCTCGATCACGCCGGGATCGGGCGTCACCTTGATCACCTCGACGCGCGGATCGAACGGCGGCGCATAGCCCTCGACATGCACCTGCATCTGCATTTCTTCGGCGGTCGCCTCCACCGCCGCGATCAGTTCGAGATAATCTTCGAGCCTCTCGACCGGCGGCATGAAGGCGCACAGCACGCCGTCGCGGATTTCGATCGACATCGCCGTGCGCACCGGCTCGGGTTCGGCTTTTCTTGTCCTCCTTCGACGGCACCTTTCGCCTGGCGCCTTGTCGAACGCCGGCAGCGCCGTCGCGCGGCTCCATCGGATCCTGCTCGATGATGTAGGGATATTCTTCCGGCGGAACGTATTCGCAGCGAGGCGATCGGCAGCCGCAGGCCAAGCGGGAATCGCCCGGCGTCAGGAACAGATTGCCGCGCCTGATCTTCCAGTGCTCGCTGCGCCAGCGGCCGGGATGGCGGCTTGCGATCGCATTCCAGCGCTGGATCGGCAGCACAAAACCTTTTGGCGTGTTGAGCCCTGATCGAACACCCGCGCCATGCGCGAGCGCTCTTCCGGATCGGACAGTTTGGGATCGGTGGGATCGACATTGTCAGGCAGGCCGGCTTCCTTCTGCAAGCCAGTGCGCGGATCCTCGAACGCCGGCATGCACGTAATCGGGCGCGAGGCCAAGCTTTGCGCGGTGCCTTCCGCAAAGCGCTCGGCGTCCGCGATCTCCGCCTTGCGCGGGTTCTCGATGCTCGGCGATCAGGTCGGAATTCTTCCAGATCGGCACGCCGTCCTTGCGCCAGTAAAGTCCGAACGCCCAGCGCGGCAGGCTTTCGCCCGGATACCATTTGCCCTGCCCGTAATGCAAGAGGCCGCCCGGCGCGAAACGCGCGCGCAATTTTCGGATCAGATCGTCGGCAAGCGCCGCGCTTGGTCGGACCGACCGCGGCGATATTCCATTCCGGCGATTCCAGATCGTCGACGGAGACGAAGGTCGGCTCGCCGCCCATGGTCAGCCGCACGTCATCCGTCTTGCAGATCGGCATCGACCTGCTCGCCGAGCCTGTCGAGCCGCGCCCAGGATCTGATCGGAGAACGGCCGCGTGATCCGCGGCGCCTCGCGGATCCGCTTGACGCTCATCTCGAAGGCGAAGTCGACATTGGCAAACGCCCGCGCTGCCGGAGATCGGCGCCGCCGAGCGATAATGCGGCGTGGCGGCGACGGGGATATGCCCCTCGCCGGTCAGCATGCCCGAGGTGACGTCGAACCCGATCCAGCCCGCGCCGGGCAGATAGACCTCGGCCCAGGCGTGCAGATCGGTAAAATCGTTCTCGACCTCGCGCGGTCCTTCGACCGGATCGATGTCGGGACGCAGCTGGATGAGATAGCCGGAGACGAAACGGGCGGCGAGGCCGAGATGACGCAAGATCTGGATCAACAGCCACGCCGAGTCGCGGCACGATCCGGAGCCGCGGCCAGCGTCTCCTCCGGCGTCTGGATGCCCGGCTCCATGCGGATGACGTAGCTGATCCTCTTCTGCAGTTGTGGCGTTGAGGTCGACCAGGAAATTGACCGTGCTGTCGGCCTCGCGCGGAATGTCGCTTCAGGTATTCGCGCAAACAGCGGTCCCTGGCTCCGATGGTCGCGAGATAGGGCGCAAGCTCGGTCTTGAGATCGTCGGTATATTGAAACGGAAAACTGGTCGGCGTAGGGCCTCGACGAAGAAATCGAACGGATTGACCACGGTCATCTGCGCCGTGAAGTCGACCTCGATCTTCAGCTCGGTCGCCTTCTCCGGGAAGACGAAGCGCGCCAGCCAGTTGCCCTGCGGATCCTGCTGCCAGTTCACGAAGTGGTTTGATGGCGTGACCTTGAGCGAATAGCTCAGGATCGGCGTGCGCGTATGCGGCGCCGGGCGCAGGCGAATGGTTTGAGGGCCGAGATCGATCGGTCGGTCGTATTTGTAGTGCGTGACGTGATGCAGTGCGACGAAGATCGACACGGACGGCCACTCCAGCAGCTTTTTTAAGCAGAACACTGGTTCCGGCGTGGATCAAGCACTAACAACGGGCAGCGGTTGCCTAGAGAGGTGCGAAGTGGCGAATATCGCGAATGGCGAGTGGCCGGACTGCGGGCATCGGTCGAACACCATTCGACTAGTCCGGCTATCCGCCCTGATTCGGCTCACCTACATCGTGCGCCCCAAGCACCCAGGGCGCGAACTCGGCGCCGCCGAAAGTCAAAACTCTCGCTCTTGGTCGGCTGGCCGGAGGCGGTCTTCAGCATCAGATCGAAGATGCGCTGGCCGCATTGCTGCACGGTTTCCTCGCCGTCGAGGATGGTGCCGCAATTGACGTCCATGTCGTCTTCCATGCGCTTGTACATCGCCGAGTTGGTCGCAAGCTTGATCGAGGGCGCGGGCTTGCAGCCGAACACGCTGCCGCGGCCGGTGGTGAAGCAGACGAGATTGGCGCCGCCCGCCACCTGCCCGGTCGCCGCGACCGGGTCGTAGCCGGGCGTATCCATGAAGACAAAACCCTTCTTGGTGACGGGTTCGGCATAGTGCAGCGACGTCGACGAGGTTGGTGCTGCCGGCCTTGGCCATCGCGCCGAGCGACTTTTCCAGGATCGTGGTGAGGCCGCCGGCCTTGTTGCCGGGGCTCGGATTGGCGTTCATCTCGGCGCCTTCGCGCTCGGTGTATTCTTCCCACCAGCGCATCAGCGCCGACCAGTTTTTCGCCGACCTCGCGGCTGACCGCGCGGCGGGTCAAGCAGATGTTCGGCGCCATAGGTCTCCGGCGTTTCCGACAGGATCACGGTGCCGCCATGCCGCACCAGGAGATCGCTCGCCGCGCCGAGCGCCGGGATTGGCGGAGACGCCGGAATAGCCATCGGAGCCGCCGCATTGCAGCGCCACCGTCAACTCGCTGGCCGGACACCGGTTCGCGCTTCACCTTGTTCGCGTCGGTCAGCGCCTCGCGCACGAAGGCGACGCCGGCTTCCACCGTCTTGCGGGTGCCGCCGACTTCCTGGATGTCCATCGCGCGCAGGCGGCCGGCGAGTTTCTGCTCCTGCATCAGCCCGCCGATCTGGTTGACTTCGCAGCCCAGCCCCAGCACGACGACGGCGGAGAAATTCACATGCCGCGCATAGCCGCCGAGCGTGCGGCGAAGCAGCGCCAGCGGCTCGTCCTGCGTCATGCCGCAGCCGGTCTTGTGGGTCAGCGCGACCACGCCATCGACATTGGGGAAATCGGCCAGCGGATTGTCGCCGGTGAACGGATTCTTCTTGAAGATATCGGCGACCATGCCGGCGACATGCGCGCTGCAATTCACCGAGGTGAGGATGCCGATATAGTTGCGCGTCGCGACGCGCCCGTCGGGACGGCGGATGCCGTCGAAGGTCGCCGGCAGATCGAAATTCGGCGCCGGCTTGACGTCGACGCCGAAGGCATAGTCCTTGGCGAAATCGCCCATGCCGCAGTTCTGGGTGTGGACGTGCTGGCCCGGCGCGATCGGCGCGGTGGCAAAGCCGATGATCTGGCCGTAGCGGCGGATCGGCTCGCCGACGGCGATCGGCCTGATCGCGACCTTGTGGCCGGCCGGAATCCGCTCGACCGTGGTGACGCCGTCGGCCACCACCATGCCGGGCGGCAGGCTCGAGCGCGCGATCAGCACGCCATCGTCGGGATGCAGGCGAATGACGGGTGCTGGGGCCATGGGTATCTCCTCTGAAGTCGGCGAATAGCGAATGGCGAGTAGCGAATGACACTGATCCGCCACTCGCCACTCCCTATTCGCCATTCGCCATCTTCGCTATCTTACGCCTTGCCGCCGGACTCCTTCCGGGTCTGGTTCACCTGCATCTTGGCGTAGGTCGCCATCAACCCGCTCTCGTTCGACAGCGTCACGAGCTTGAAGCCCATGTTGATCGCGCGCACCGCGCCCTCGGCGCCGCGAGCAGTGGATGCCGGGATAGAGGCCGCGCTTGCCGCACTCCTTGACGATCTTCTCGTAGATCTTGAGGATTTCCGGCTCGTCGCGGTCGAGCTTCGGCACCAGGCCATAGGAGAAGCCGAGATCGGAGGGACCGATATAGACGCCGTTGATGCCTTCGACGTCGAGGATCGATTCCATGTTCTCGACCGCGGTCTTGGTCTCCATCATCGGCAGCAGCACGATCTCGTCGTTGGCGGTCTGCTGATAGGTGCCGGCCGAGCCGTACATGCCGGAACGGATCGGGCCGTTCGAGCGCGTGCCCTTCGGCGGATATTTGCGAGTAGGCGACGAGGTTTTTGCGCTTCCTGCTTGGTGTTGATCATCGGGCAGATCACGCCATAGGCGCCGCCGTCGAGCACCTTGCCGATGATGCCGGGCTCGTTCCAGGGCACGCGGACCATCGGCGTCACCGGATGGCCGTTCATCGCCTGGAAGCATTGCACCATCGACGAGGTAGTCCTGCACGCCGTGCTGCATGTCGACGGTGACGCTGTCGAAGCCGCATTGCGCGATCACCTCGGCGGAGAAGCCGGACGGGATCGCAAGCCAGGCGTTCACCACCGCCTTGCCCGAGGCCCATACTTTCTTGACGTTATTTTTGCCACTTGTGTCCTTCCGTTGTCGCCTTCCGTCATTCAGCGAAGCTCAGCTCTGTCCATTGCTGGATTGCTTCTGCTGCGCCCGCAATGACGGCTAGATCATGCCGCGCCCGCTGGATGCTCGCTTCGCTCACGCCGACCTCGCGCGCGGTATTCACTATCGCCGCCCAGGTATCGTCAGGCAAGGGCACGCCGTTTTTGGTGCGATCGGCGCGCATCTTTCGCTTCGGGATCGCCGGGGATCAGCACGGCATCGACGCCGGCGACCGGCTTGGTCGCCCGGATGAAGTCGACATAGCGCGAGATCTCGCCGTCGAAGAAATTGCTGGTGTCGACCACCTTGGGATCGACATAGATCGCGAGCATGCCGTTGGCGAAACGCCGGTCCGGCGCGGTCGCGCCCGGTGCCGGTCAGCGCGCCGCCGAGCAGTTCGCAGATGAACGCCAGACCCGAGCCCTTGTGCTCGCCGAAGGCGCGGATCGCGCCGGTGCCCTTGGTGTGGTCGCGCGGCCCTTCCGGCGTGTGCGGTCCGTACAGCACCGCCGGATCTTCGCTCAAGCGTGCCGTCGAGCATCGATCAGCGCGCCCTTCGGCAATTTCTTGCCGCCGCGGCTTGCGACCAGCACCTTGCCTTCGGCGACGATCGAAGTGGCGAAATCGAGCACGATCGGATCCTGCCCCTGGCGCGGAATGCCGACGCAATAGGGCGCGGTCGACAGCCGCTTCTCGACGCCGCCATAAGGCGCCACCAGCAGCGAGCCGGCGGCGTTGACGAAATGCACCGACACCAGTCCTTCGGCTGCCGCCATTTCGGCCCAGTCGCCGACGCGGCCGATATGTCCGGCATTGCGCAAGCGCCACGGCGGCAAGGCCCGGCGCTTCTTGCATTTCTCGATGCCGATCCTGACCGCCTGCGGCGTCACCGTTTGCCCGTAGCCGAACTTGCCATCGACCACCGCCAGCGACGGCGTATCGACCACGACGTTCGACGGTCTGATCGGGAACCACCGAGCCCATCTTCTTCCATCTGATATAGACCGGCACCCGGATCACGCCGTGGCTGTCGTGCCCGGTGAGATTGGCGGTCGTCAGATACGTCGCGATGCGCCTGGCTTCTTCAGGCGAGGAGTCCGAATGGGCGAAAACTTCGGCAACGAAGTCGATCAGATTTTTGAACCTGGATAGTGACCATGGATGCTAGCTCGCTGCTTTAAGCGCTGGCTTTGGCGTGACCGCCGAGATAAGCGGCGCGAATGGCTTCGTTGCCCCACAACTCGTCGGGCTTGCCGCCCAGCACGATGCGGCCGGTTTCCAGAACGTAACCATGATCGGCGACCGAAAGTCCCATGCGGGCGTTTTGCTCGACCAGCAAGACCGTGCTGTTGCGCCGGATTTCCGAAATGATCCGGAACACCGCCTGCACGATGACAGGCGCGAGTCCGAGCGAAGGCTCGTCCAGCAGCAGCAGCCGCGGCTTCGCCATCAGGCCGCGCGCCACCGCTACCATCTGCAGTTGCCCACCCGACAAGGTCCAGCCGAGCGCATTGGAAAACGTCCTGATGTCCGGAAACAGGTCGAACATGGCGTCGGCTTCGCGCGACAGGTGCGGATTTCGCGATGCGCCGGTTCGACGCGCCGAGCATGATGTTTTCCTTCACGGACAGACCTGGAAAAATCCGCCGGCCTTCGGGAACGTGAGAGATGCCGAGACGCACGATGGCCTCCGGCCCAAGGCCAGCGATCGACTTGCCGTCGAACACGATTTCGCCTGCCGCCGGCTTTGCCAGTCCCGAGATCGCCCGCAGCGTGGTCGATTTGCCGGCACCGTTGGCGCCGAGCAGCGTGACCACCCGTCCCTCATCGACGCTGATCGAGACGCCGCGCAGAGCTTCGATCTCGCCATAGAGCACAATCAGGTCGTTGGATTTCGAGCAGCGGCATTATTCGGTCCCGAGATAGGCGGAGACGACGTCGGGATGGCGCAGCACCGCCATGGATCTCGCCGTCCGCGATGCGGCGCCCGAAATTGAGCACGGTGATGTGCTGGGCCGCTTCGGAGACCAGCGTCATGTCGTGATCGATGATCAGGATGGTCAGGCCCTGGGCGGCGATGCGCTTGAGCAACTCGTGGAGTTCGAGCTTCTCGCTCGAGTTCAAGCCGGCCGCTGGCTCGTCAAGCAGCAGCAAGGTCGGATTGGCGGCGAGCGCGCGCGCGATCTCGATCAATCGCTGATGCCCATAGGAAAAGCTCGAGATCAATTCGTTGGCGCGGCTGCCGAGCCCGACAAAGGTCAGCGCCTCCATCGCTCGCTCGGTCAGCGCGTCGTCGCCTGCCCTGCCGATCATGCGTGTTGCCCGGCCGCTCGGCGCCGATCTCGACGTTCTCCAGCGCGGTCATCGAGCGGAACAGCCGGATGTTCTGAAACGTACGTCCCAGTCCGGCGGTCGTGCGCTGATGCGGCGGCATGTCGGTGATGTCGGTGCCGTCGAGGATGATCCTGCCCGCCGTCGCCTTGTAGAGGCCGGAGAGCACGTTCAGCGTCGTGGTCTTGCCGGAGCCGTTCGGCCCGATCAGCGCGTGGACGCCGCCGCGCCTAACCGCGATATCGACGCCATCGACCGCCTTCAGGCCGCCGAAATATTTCGACGAGACCGGTGACCTCCAGCACGATGTCGCCGCCAACGGTCGCCGGGCTTCAATTGCAGCGGCCGGACGCCGCGGCGCGCGCCTTTGCCTGGGCGCGCCAGCGCTCGGTTGCGATGTTGACGAATCCCCAGATGCCGTCGGGCATGTAGCGGATGATAAGGATGACGGACAAACCGTAGATCGCGAGATAAAGCCCGGGAACGCTTTTCAGAAACCGCAGCCATTCCGGAATCAGGATCAGCAAAACCGGTGCCGATCGCCGACCCGATCGGCGAGGCGACGCCGCCGAGCAAGGACATCGTGAGGAACACGACCGACTCGGCAAACGAAAACTGATCCGGGCTGACGTAAGCGAAACCGCCCGCGAACAGGCCGCCGGCCAATCCGCCCAGCACCGCGCTGAGCGCAAAGGCGGAAACCTTGGTGCGGAAGACATCGATGCCGACAACGCCGGCTGCAAGTTCGTTATCGCGCACTGCGCGCATGGCGCGCCCGAGCCGCGTATCCGACAAATGCCAGACGACATAGCCAACCAGCGCCAGCATGGCGACGCAGAAAGCCAGATACGATTGCGGCCGATTGAAACAGAGCCGGCCGGCCGATATTCGATACGCCGTCCGGGCCATGGGTGAGCCAGATCGTGTTGATCATGACAAGCGTGACGATCTGCTGAAACGAGATCGTCACCATCGCAAGATAGTGCCCGCCGAGCCGCAGCGTCGACATGCCCAGCAACCGCGCCGGCCAAGCAGCGCGATGACGCATCCGGCCGCAAGGCACAGCCAATAGCTGATATGGTAGTCCGATGTTCCAATACCGACGGCATAGGCGCCCAAACCGAAAAATGCCGCTTGCGCCAGATTGATCTGCCCGCACAGGCCGAGCACGACCGAGAGACCGAACACCGCGATCGCGAATGTCGTCGGCCTGCATCAGGATGTTGTGGATATAGCCGTCGAACTGCATCGTGGCGGCGAGCGTCACCAGGATCGCGGCGCCGATGAAATACGGCAGGTGACGCAACAGCAGCGGCTTTGCACGTGGCGCGGCCACGACGATCGGCATGTTCTCGCTGGGGGCGCTCATGCTTTCTCCGCGACGCGTTCGCCGAAAATGCCCTGAGGCCGGAACATCAGAAACAACACCAGCACGAGGAAGGCGAAGCCGTCCTTGTAGGGCACAGAAATGTAGGCCGCGCCGAAGGTTTCGATGATGCCGAGCGCCAGCCCGCCGATGATCGCGCCGGCGACGTCGCCGAACCCACCGATAATCGTGGCGGCGAAGGCTTTAAGCGCGATCGTCGATCCCATCTGGATTGAGACGAACAGGATCGGCGCCACCAGAATGCCCGCGAGACCGCCGAGCACCGCCGAGTAGATGAAGGTGATCATGATCATGGTCGAAACGGAGATGCCGAGCAGCGACGCCATCTCCTTGTCCTGCGATGTCGCCTGCAGCTTCTTGCCGAGCATCGTGTGCTCGAAGAACCAGTAATTGAAAATCAACCAGGATCATCGTCACCGCAATGATCAGCAGATACTGGCTGTCGAGATAAACCGGCCCGAGCTGGATGCCGGGCGTCTCGAACCACCCCTCAAGCACCTGCGGGCTGCGGGCCGTAGATCGCGAGCACGGAATTGGCGAGCAAGATCGACGCGCCGATGGTCGCGATGATGACCGGCAGGAACGTGCGGTGACGCAGCGGATAATAGACCCCGAGATTGAAGATCGCGCCCAGCAAGCGCCATGCCGGCCAGCGCCATCAGGAACGACAGCCAGTACGGCCAATCGCAGATCGACGGCGAACACCACCATCAGGTACGCCGCGACCATCGAGAATTCGCCTTGCGCGAAATTCACCACGTTGGTGGCGCGGAAGATCAGCACGAAACCGAGCGCGACCAGCGCATAGACCGCGCCGATGCCGATTCCGGTGAACAACAATTGTAGTGCGAGATCCATGGAAACGCTCGGTTAAGAGAAGCTGCAAGCCGTTTCCGGCTACAGAATTCGCTTGGAGGCCTTTGACGACCGACGGCAACGCGGTGCCGCGCTGCTCATCGAACTCCGTATCGAAAACGCGCCGGCCCCAACCTCCGCATCAGGAGGAGCCGGCAACGCGATCAATCGTTGAAGTCGATATGCTTGTCGTAGACGATCGTTCCCTTCTCGTTCCTCACGACGTTGTAGCCGTGCAGACCGTCGCCATTCTGGTCGAAATTATACTCGCCTTCCGCGCCAGGAAATTTCTTTAACGGCGAGGATCGCCTCACGGATTTTTGCGGGATCGGTCGAGCCGGCCTTGTTGATCGCCGCCGCCAGGACGGTGACGGCATCGTAAGGCCAGGCACTCTGGTTATCCGGCGCGGTCTTGTAGGCGTCGCGATAGGCCTTGCCGAAGGCCTTCGAAGCCTCGCTGGAATCTTCCGCGTAGTCCGCCACGCCATAGGTGCCGTACAGCGCTGGACCTGCCAGCTTGGTCGATGAAACCGCCACCACCGACGGCGAGCCCACCCAGGGAATGTTGACGCCGAGCTGGCGCAACTGGCGGGCGAAGATGCCGAGGTCGTTTTCGAAGGTGAAGTAGGTGCCGAGAATGTCCGCGCCGGACTGCTTCACCGCCAGCACGACCGGCGTGAAATCCTGGCTCTGGTTGGCATAGCCCTGATCGAGAACCGCCGGGCGTGCCGAGTTTCTCGAGCGCCGACGCTCAGCGCCTTGCCGCCCGCGGTCCCGAACGCGTCGGTCGAATGAACGCACGGCCCATTTCTTCTTGCCGAGCGTGTTGACGCCGTAGTCGGCGATGACGCGGCCGGAATAGCTGTCGTTGGGGCGGAAGCGGAACAGCCACTGGATTGCCCATATGGGTGAGGTGCGGATCGGTTCCGCCGATCATCACCGGCTTGCCGAGCTTGAGCACATCGGGTGCCATCGCATGCACCTGGGTCGAGCGGATCGAGCCCAGAAATCCAACGATGTCCGGCTGCGCGGCCAGTTTCGAAAACGCCAGCACGATGCCGGGATTGGTGGTCTGATCGTCCTCGATGACGAGTTCGGCCTGCTTGCCGAGTATGCCGCCGGCCTTGTTGACGGCAGCGAGCGCGAGCTTCGCGCCGTTCTGCGCCCAAAGCCCCTGCTCGGCCGCGGGACCAGTCACCGGCACGCACATGCCGATCTTGATGGTTGCGCCCTGAGCGCTGCGCCGCCGATGACGTAACGTAAGGTGCGGTAATACCAACGGCCAATCCGGCCGCGAAATCGCGTCTCGTAAGCTTCATCCATTCCTCCCGTGAGGCCAACTTTAGCGCTGGCCTTCTTTAAGTTTATGAGTTCCAGAACCGAAAGTACTTACATTTTGGCCTATTGAGCTGGTCTACAGCCAAAAATCACTGTTTGGCCTATTGGTTTGCGCGCCATGCCGGGGTTTGAACTTTGAGGGTTGAATTCGTTGCGTCCCCCTCCGACAAAACTGGCATTTTGAGAGTAATCGAGATCCCAACCAGGGCAAGCGCAAAAGACCTTCAGCGCCGAGCAGAGAGCTATCGCTGAAAGTTGGTGACGGCGGGAATCGGGAAGGCGGCATATCGTGGGGTGCTTAACGCCTCCACTTCTCCACCGAAGGAGCGATATGCCGTGTCCAAAGATAACATCATCAAGCTGATTCAGCCAGGAAACGTCGACGATCAACTCACCGAAATCTTGCGCAATGGGGCGCGTGCTCTGTTAGCCCAGGCGGTCGAGGCCGAGGTCGCGGACCGCGTCGCGGACCAGTTCTGAAGTACGTTACCGCTTGCGGCCTAAGCAGAATTGCGCAGCTTGACCAACGGACTGCCCTCCCGGACCAATGTCTGCACTCGGCGGAAGCGGACGTGCGGCCCCAAGGAGGAAGTTCGGGTTTGACCGATTCAGTGTTGAAAAAGTCCTCGCCGCCGTCAGGGACGACTTTTCTAAAAACCGGTGATGCGTTTCACGCCGTCACGACTTGACTTCTTCCTTGCTCCACGCGGGCACATCTTCAGAAGAAATCATGGAGTGGGCAAGCTTTGCGAAATTTTAGCCTTGGCAGCATTTTCGACTTTTTCAGCAGGATCGACGGTCCGGACTCCCGCAACGGCGATTGCGTCCGCTATTCCGCACACACCCAAGGGCAACCATTCTGCTGCAAGAAAATGAGCCGATGGTGCACAGCACGTGGCGTCGGTAGCACCAGCGACAGAGCCACGCACGGGAGCCCGGAACGTCGACAGCAATACGCAACAATACGTCTCTGCTTAACTCATTCTTTTGCGACGTCTCATAACAACTCATTTCTTTACGAAGAGCCGGGACGGCTAACTTCATCATACAGGTTGAGATCAGAAAGAACTCGGCTTTCAATTTCGCCAAGAGTTGGTATTCGCCGCCGATTGCCCGCCGCCGGGGAAGGCCTCTCGTAAGTCGGCTTCGACTTTTATCTTCGAATCATTTATCTACCGAAATGAGGTCAGGGACTAATAATCAGTGGCAGCAGCGGCAAGGCTTCTTCCACTGTCTTTATGCTTCCCCGAAAGGATGTAGCTTCGTAAATTCCGCATACGCCTGCTCAAGCGAAGGAATACTTCCCAATCAACGTGCGATCATTCATTCTGATCGAGAACACAGAATACGGCGTCCAACGGCGCCCCCTTTGATAAAACTTGCGATCCGTTTTATCATTGTCACGTCTTTAGCGTCGATCTTGCCCTTTGCTTTAGCAACGGGCGCGCAGAGGCAACTCTGATCGGGCGACAAATCCCGCATCGATCGCCAATTCAATCTCGGTATCGGCCGTTTGTCCGCGATTATATCGAGGCCTTCCGTGATTAACGGGAGGAACGGATCCAGTCTTGTGAACGGTATTGCTCGGCCTTGCTGAGAAATTCTCGCGACGTAATTTATCGCTGAGTGACAGCAAATTGCCCGTTTTCACAGAGAAAAGCCCGAGCTCTAAGCTGGCTATCGCCCCGCCAGAGTACCAAGCCGCATCATCCCGTTTTTTGAAAAAGTAATAACCCGCCAAGATTGTTTGCGTCGAGGTTTGCCAGGGTTTGGGGCTTTAGTCACGGCGGCGGTGCGCACGAACTGTTCCTCTCTAGCAAACGAGGCAAAGGAATAGATGACACCGTCAAAAGTTGTGGCCCGAACCGTCGCGCTTTTTCTAACCTAAGTGACTCAACGTAAAGTTCGACATAACATTGGTCAGGCGTCATAGACTTTCCAGGAATTCCAAAACCTGGGTCGGGCAGCCTATCCAGCGGGAGGTCCAATCCGTAGGAGCCACACCAGCCACCTTGGTGAGAAGATTGTTCATCCATGCCATGGCAATGGCCTCTCCACGCGGGTACAAGACCGCAGAGCCCGCAGCGCATTCGCTGCCAGTCCAATCGGTGGGCGGATAATCGTCATAGAGCGGATTAACTCAAACACAAAAGCCGATCACATGATCATGCTCGTCGACTAAGGCACTACCACTATCCCTTCATCGGTGTCGGATCAGTTTGAATTTTCGTGCTGTCGTTCGAACGCGAAGGAGCCCATTGTCGATCCGAATATGCGTGTCTCACGTTTGTGGTTGAATTAGCCCCATCCAGACACCACACCTTATCCGCCCGCGCCGGTTCGCGGGCCGTCGCTATGCGAAATTTTCCGATCAGATCGTACAAAGTTTGTCCACTCGGACCCGTATTCCGGGAGCGGAATGAACACAATGTCTTGGGTTCGGTCAGCCGATTTTACATGACTTCCGATGCCCGTTGACTGACACTTCTGTGCCGGCAGGTGTTAGTACCTTGATAACATCCCGTGACACCTGTTTTTCTGTTCCTCGTCTCGGCAAAAGATACCAACCGTTGAAGTTTTTCCGCAGGATTGGATTTTAGGTGCGGCGACGGCCACGCAAGTGGGATCATCAGGAAACCGTGGGGATGATTTGGTTGCTGAATCTGGCGACGCCTGCGCAAGTAGATCCCGCGCGACGTCGGAGTGAAAAAGGAAGGTGTGGTTCTTCTGGTGTGACGATAACCATTTCGCTCACAAAGCGTCTTCAAATCACGCAATCGAAGCTCGACCGCTCCCGTAATATTTTGGGTCCTCAATGCTTCGAGTTGCATTATCATCACGACCGGTGGGCTGTCGTGTCGCCTCGACATAACTAGCAACCGCTGGTCGTGATGGTTCTCAACACGCTAGCGACTGCTTCAACCGCAAAGTGATGGTCTAAAGAAGTTTTCAACGCCTCATGCATACTATTAATATCATTCCCCGCCAACCCGTATACTTGTTTACCGATCAGCAGGCTCATCATGCGTTCAATAGGAAGCAGCCTCTGGAATAGAGGTAGGGCATAACGCCAGGTCCGAAGTAACCATCGATCGGCGGTGAACTCCGGTTGGACCGCCACTGATTGAGTCCGAGGTCAGGACATTGCTCAGTCGCGGCCCAGTTGCAGCATTACAGTGCCTAACAAACGTGCGGTGATCTCTCGCTATGCTAACCTTTCTCGCCGAGGTGGCAGCATCTAAGGGAGCATCGGGTGGCACCGGCTAGCTGCCCCGGAAGTGTGCGACAGCACGTCCGCAGTTGGCGGCCAACACCGCATCCCGGGCGCATCGTTGGTCCAACCGACTGGACCTTGCTCAGCTGCCACGATCGGACCGCTGAGCGCGACGAGTCAGGGCATCGTCTCCGCTATCATCGTCACCCACTCGTACATGGCGATGAAGAACCCTGCGCCGACTCCCAGCACGAACAGTGCGTCTCGCGTCTCGGGCATGATCGTCTCCCGCAGCAGCGCCCCCGCGCCGGGACGTTGTCCGTCTCGATCTGGGCAGCTTCGTGGCTTGGCGCCGGGGGACCTCTCCGCTTTAGTGCCGGGATCCCGACGTTGCTCCCTGGTCCCATCGACGATGCCTGAGGACGTGCCGCGCGCGACGGCAGCCATGATCCGCCGGTCCTCATCCGCCGCCACCTCGTCGGACCGCTTTCCTCTGATCGCGGACCTTGACCCTTGGGCAGTCATGTGGATGAGATACCCGGCAATTATAAACAACCGCTGGATGCGGATAAGGGAGGGCGGCATGTGGCGGGACTTGGTTGCGTTGACGTTCTGGCGGCACTCCTGCTCGGCGCCGCGATAATGGCGAACGTGACTGACGGACCGATGCGCGACCACCGCGGCTCACTGGTGTGACCCACGCGTCGCAACTCAGCCGCTGAGGCAGTCGTCAATTCGGACGGCGCCGGGAGAACCGTTCGAGGATTAAGCCAGGCCGGAGCACGTCAGCTCTTCGCGATCACGCTCTCCCTACCTTCCACCTCTGTTGGACGAATGTACCGCTCGAGCAGGCATCGCCGCTCGTCCGCCTCGTCAACATTGTGCGTCGCTCGGTACACGCTCCAAGCCGTGTCGACGGCTTGCCGCAGCAGCTCTTCCTCCGCCATTCCCAGCCTCTACTAAATCGAGAGATCGTATTAGCCAACGCCATCCGCGCTTAAAGGTTTCCGGTTTTTTACCGAAGCGTTAATCAATGGGAATAATCAAAGCTTCGTAAATCTTTACAGAGTTGACGACATGGCGCGTCATCCTCTTCGCTGGCGTGGTGTACGCGCACATTTCCTCGTCCGCGAGCGCCGTGAAATGCGCTGCCAGCTTCGCGAACAGTGCTCGCTTCTGCGGGACGGCGCTGATCAGCGCAGCTTCCGCCGCTTTGCTGGCAGACTTTCTAAATGAGCTTGGTGATCGCCATCAGTCCGCCCCACCGGTTTCAATTTCAGACTAGCGGCCTGCGAGAAATCGTCGAATACGGGAACAGCGTCTCTGAGCCTGTGACAAACGAAGCTGTCGACGGACGTTTTGGTGCCGTGGTCGAACGGCTCTCCAGCCAAAATAGCGGCACGCCATCAAGATGGACCTTCAAACCCCGAAACGGCAGGATCTCGTAGCTCTCGATCGAGGCGAGCGAGACTGTTGCTTCTGGACTTTGTTCCGGCATGCACCGGGCTTGACGTAGGCTCTCGCAATTCGCAGTTCGAACGCCGTCTCGGACGTGCTGTTCATTACAGACATGAAAATGCAAGATGCGTTGGAGCACTGCCAACGCAAAAATCCCCATCCGCTGAGAGAGGTTCTCGGCGTTAGGAGGCATATAGCAAAAAGATTGAAGCGCGCTTAGTTGCGCGCCAATTATTCGACCATTGTCGCCCTAAAGGCAAGATCAGCGGTCAAGTTCGGCCAAGCCCGCGGCATTAAGCACGCATGATCTCGCGCTGGAAATTGCCCCGAGAGCCTCAGGTAGCCCTTCCGCTGAAATTCAGAAAGCGCGCGTGACACCGTCTCGAGCGTCAAGGCCGAGATAGTCTGCAATATCGCGGCGGTTCATTGGAAGTGCCATGACACCGCTGCTGTCAGGCGGCCATTCATCTCAAGGAGAAACGCCGCCACGCGTTCTCGCGAGGTCTTGCGTCCCAAAAGCAGCATGTGGTTCTCGACATGCTGAAGGTTGTCGGTGGTCATGGTCAGGAGGCTTCGAGCCATCGCAGGATCGGTTTTGGCCACGCGCTCCAGGCTTTGGCGTTTAACAAGGCGAACGGTGGTGTCGACGATGGCTTCGGCTGTGAAGCGATGGAGATCGCCATTCTCGAGGCCGAAGATATCGCCAGGCAAGTGAAACGCGCCGATCTGGCGGCGACCGTCGGATAACAGCTTATGGCTCCGAACCGCGCCTTCAACCACCTGATAGATATAGTCCGCGGGCTCCGCTTCTCCGAAAATCTCGGTGCCCTTGCTGTACTTAAACTCGCTTGAACGTGACCTTTGCATGAGACAGGTCACCAAGTTCGCCAAGAAGCCGAGGTCTATCGGTATCGAGCTTTTGAACAT
>ERZ1370068.6084-contig-5085_pt1 | contig 59364 bp, 68 predicted proteins | sample MGYA00561227_ERZ1370068 | MGnify/ENA primary metagenome ERZ1370068 (study PRJEB38410, sample SAMEA6850437) | metagenome | study: Metagenomic assessment of the ecological functions of the soil: analysis of the soil microbiota associated with the... | reverse complement strand
TACGTATTGCCGTCGAAAGCGCGTCACGCAGCTGCCGGTGGCGAGCGCGCAGGAGCGACGCCAGCGTCGTCGCCGCGGCTGCGCGCGTCGTCCCGAGCTGCTGGTTGTCCTCGATCCACGGCTCGGTGAAGGCGTGCCCGAGGTCGTCCGTCGCGGCCGTCGCGGAAGAAGAACTGGCCGGTAGGCGATGTTGGAGGAGCGACTCCGTGTTGAACGGCAGCGTGAAGAAGTCCGTGCCCTGGCTCGCGTCGGGCCGCGGCTTCACCAGGTTGTCCTGCCAGTTGCGTGTTGAAGACGTGGCAGTTGTTGCACGCCGTGAAGCCCGGCGCCGAGAGCCGGCGTGTCGAAGAACGAGCTCGGCGCCGAGGTTCCGCCGCGCCGGCGTCGGCGGGTTCGCCGGATCGCGCGGCGGAGCCGCGGCAGCGGCGGAATCTGCGGATGAGCGGAGCTCGCCCGCGCCGGCCAGCGGCGCCAGCACGGCAGGACGATGGAGCGAGCAGGCGCACGCCATCAGAAGATGATGAAGTGCCGGTTGCGTGAGCGTGACCGTCGCGTCCTCGCACCCGACGCGCGACGCGCACCGAGACGCCGGTCGGCTCGCAGACGCGTGTTGTCGAACGCGGCGAGGTCGCCGCGCGTGCGCGAGCCCGCCGCCCGGGACCGCGTCGGTGAAGAGCAGCAGCTCGTACTCGCCCGGCACGAAACGCCGGCGGCGGTCGTGGATCGTCGCGCTGCGCTACCCTGCATGGTGCCGATCGTGATGCTGTCGGGGATCGCGTCCTCGACGAAGCCGTTGAACGACCTCGCCCTTCGGCATGAAGAGGAACAGCACGGCCTTGCCGTCGAGGACGCCGACCGGGCACGCGGTAGGGGCCCGACTGCGTGATCACCTCGACGGTGCCGTCCTCGACCGGCGAAGGCGACGACGCACCGTCACCTGTGCTTCGGCGCCACGCCCGGCGCAGCGGCGTCGCGTGGTGCTGTAAGGCAACGGCACAGTGGCGCCAGGGCGCTGGCGGGCGCGAGCACTGATGGCGGCGAACTGGTAGAGCGACTGAGCAGACCAGGCGCATGTGAGCGAGCCGGGATGTACCATCCGCATCGCGCAACCGCTTCAACCGTGGAGCGTCGTCACCGGCCCTCGACCACGCGTCCGTCCCCAGAGGGCGAGAGAGCCGAGCCTACGGGCGGAAGCTGCGGAAGGGTGCAGACTCGAACGAACCCGGCGCGATCGAACGCAGCCGCGCCACTGGCGGCGGTGGTGCCGGTTCGAGCGCCACCACCGGCCGATCAACGGGCGCGTGAGCCAGTTCCGCTTCGTGATGAAGAGGACGAACTCCACCTGCCGGGGCCATGAGCGCGTGCCCGCAATCCCGAAGCGCGTCGGCGACCCCAACGCGGGCGGTACGCACTCGAGCATCGACGCCGACACGACGAGGCGTCGTATCCCGTCCACCTCGTCGGGCAAGGCGAGCCCGAGCTGAGGACGCCCTCGCCTCCCGCATGTCGATGCCGTCGATCCCGCGCGCGCCCGAGCACGTCGCGAAAGTGATCGAGCATCGCCGGCGCCGCGTCGAACGCCTGCACTCGGTCCCGGCACGAACCCGCGACGGACGACCGCATCGCGCAACGCGAGCGTGACGACGCCGGCGCGCCGCAGCCCGCGTCGAGCACCCGGAGGTCCGAGCGGAGCCGCGACGCGCGAGCGAAGAAGGCGCGGAGGCCCTCGCGGGTAGCTCACCAGGCGGATGAAGCGCGCGTACCCGACGCTTCGGCAAGCCGAAGAGCGCCCGCGGGTCGGACGTCATCGCCATTGACCGGAGCGCCGACGATCGCGGCGCGGGGCGAGCACGCGGCGGGCGCAGCGATGCATAGACCGATGCATGGCGCACCGCTGTAGCGGATGGAGCACGTCGAACGTGATGCAACGGGAATGGTCGTCATCGACTTTCCGCGGTCACGACACCGAGGTCGTGACCAGTGTATGAGACGAGCAGCGTTGAGCAAGCATTGGAGGGCTTCATGAAAGGTCGCGTACGACGCACGGGCGGGACACGCCCACGGGTTGCGTTCCGCAGCGGCTCCGTGGCCGAGAGCGATGAAGAGAAGACGGGGAGTGAGATCCTCGATTACGACGCGGACGGAAACCTGCTCTCGCTCGAAGTGCCTCGACGCTCTCGAAGCTGCGTCGACGAGCCGAATCCGCGTCACCTTCTCCCTCCGAGAGCTGAGCCGGCGCTGGTGGACCGCGCCCACCGCCGCCGGAGCCACGGGGCACGATCGTCTCCTCCGCCACGCGATCCTGCGGATGCGCGCAGCTTCGCGCGCCCTCCGCGCCGACCGGGTACAGGTAGTGGCTCGCGTGCGGCAGCTCGACGTACGTCTTGTCTGTCGCGCCCGACGCGCGTCGAACGCCCGCCGGCAGTCCGACGGGTAGATGTCCATGTCGGCCATCGCGCAGATCACGAGCGTCGGCACCGTGACGCTCGGGCAGCGTCCGCTCGAGCGCCGCGTGCGACGACAGGCCCGACCACGTCGAGAGCCAGCCGCGCGCGCTCATCGCACGCGCGCAGGCCTTCGCCGTAGTTGCCGACGATCGGATCGCGCCCGAACGGAGAAGATCGAGCCGAGCGGGCGCTCGGACGGATCGAGCGTCGGGATCGAGGTAGCGCGGATCGGCGAGCGTCCGGTAGATGAGCAGGTAGCGGTCGCTGGACGCGTGCCGCGCGGGCGAGCGCCGCCGCTCGTCGGCGGCGCGCGTCCCGAGCCGGCGCCGGCAGCACGCCGCCTCCTCGATCACTCGAGCGCGCGCGCGATCGAGCCGCTCGCAGCGCGCGCTGCGCGGCGCGGAACTCGGCGACGAACTCGGGCGCGTAGCGCGACGGCCCTCGGCCATCGGCCGGTAGCCGTTCCGCGGATCGTACATGTCGAGCCGCGGATCGCGTCGCGATCGGATCCGCCTCGTCGACCACCGACGGATCGAGCCGATCGAGCAGGAAGACGCCCTCGCCGAGATGCGCGGCGAGCAGCACGAGCCCGTCGGCCATCGGCAGCTCGGTGTCGTCGAGCGGCACGCGATCGCCCGACGGCGCGCGCGTCGAGCCGCTTCGCCGGCGCGCGCGCCGCCTGCTGGAGGTAGAACGCGAAGAGCGAGCCGCCGCCCGAGTTGCCGAGCAGGACGACCTGCCGGAAGCCGCGCTCGCGGAGCCACGCGATCGTGCCGGCGACGTCGAGCAGCGAGCCGCTCGTGGAGCGCGTCGGCGTCGTGGTTCAGATAGCGCGTCGTGCGCGCCGAGGAACGCGTAGCCGGCGGCCGCGAGCTGCGGCGCCGAGGTAGTGGCGCGCAGAAGTCGGCGCGCGGGTGCATCGCCAGCACGACCGACGTCGGGATCGCCGCGCGGCGGCCGGTAGAGGATGCCGGTCAGCGGGAAGCCGTCGGCCGCCGCGTGCTCGACGATCTCGCGGCGCACGGCCGGATCGAGCGTGCGATAGCTGTGCGGAAGGACGATGCGCTCGCACCGATGGCATGCGGTCGCGGCTTTGGAGCCCGGCGACGATCTGTGCCATGGATCGTCGCGCAGCGGCAACCGCATGAATCGCATCGGCGCTCTCCTCGCCGGCGACGGCCCGTCGTGATCCCCGGCGTCTACGACGCGCTGTCCGCGAAGCTCGCGGCCGAGGCGGGGTTTCGGCGACCGTGCTGATCTCCGGCTACTGCCTGTCGGCGACGCGGCTCGGCGAGCCCGACGTTCGGCCTGCTCACGCAGACCGAGGTCGCTCGACGCCGGCCGCGCGCATCGTCGCCGCGGTCGACGTGCCCGTGCTCGTCGACATCGACACCGGGCTACGGCAACGCGTTCAACGTCGAGCGGACCGTGCGAGAGCTGGTGCGGCATCGGCGCCGCGGGCTGCTTCCTCGAGGACCAGGTGTGGCCGAAGCGCTGCGGCCACATGGAGGGCAAGCGCGTCGTACCGCTCGAGGAGTATCTCCCGAAGCTCGCGCGCGCGCGCGCGACCGGCGGCCCGCGACTTCTGGATCACGGCGCGCACGGACGCGCGCGCCGTCCGCCGGCTCGACGAGGCCATCCGGCGCGCGCGCGCGTTCGCCGAGCACGGCGCGAGCTGCGTGTTCGTCGAGGCCCCGGAGTCGGTCGACGAGATGGCGCGCGTGCGGGCGGCGCTCCCGACCGGCGTGCCGCTCGTCGCGAACATGGTCGAGCAGGGGAAGACGCCCGCTCCGCTCGCGCCGCCGAGCTCGCGGCGGCCGGGCTATCGCCTCGTCCTCGTCCCGGTCGCGCCGCTACTCGCCGTCGACGCATGCGCTGCGCGCGCTCTTCGCGACGCTCGCGCGCGACGGCGGACGGCGCGATGGCGGCGATCGCATGACGGCGTTCGGCGAGCTGAACGCGCTGCGTCGGTCTCGACGAGACGGTATCGACGCGAGCGCGACTGGCTCGCTGTGACGCTCGCAGCCGACGACGCTCACCGACCTCCGCTGCGCGCGGCCGCGGCACGACGGCCCCGCAGGCCGACGCGTTCCGCTAGAACGACGAGCGCATCACGTACGCCGACTGGCGCGACGCTGGCCGGGCGCCTCGCCGGGCGGTCTCGCGGCGCGCGGCGTCGGCCGCGGCGACGTCGTGGCGCTGCTCCTGCCGTCGACGCCGCTCTACCTCGTCGCCTACCTCGCGGCGGCACGGCTCGGCGCGGTCACGACCGGCATCAACGTTCGCTACCGGCGTACGGAGATCGGCCACATCCTCCGGCAATCCGGGCGAAGCTGCTGCTCGCCGTCGACCGACTGGCACGACGCCGACTTCCGCGCCACCGTCGAGCCGCTGCGGCCGGAGCTGCCGGACTCGCGCGAGGTCGTGTGGCTCGAGCCGGACGCGATCCGCGCCGGGACGCGCGGCGGTCGTCGACGACCTCGCGGCGGAGCCGCCCGCCGGCGGCCCGACGCCCGACGATCCGCGTCGCGATCGTCGTTCACGAGCGGCACGACCGGCGCGCCCGAAGGGCGCCTGGTACACGCATCGGAACGCCGCTCGCGCTCGCCGCGATCGAGAGCCGCCGCCATGCGCGGCGGCGCGCCGCGCTTCACGAAGCACCTCGGCGGCGGGCCTCTCGTTCGCGCACGTCGGCACCATGGCGCGCATCGCGCATCCAGATCGGCAGCATGGGCTGCCTCGATCATGCACGACGACGTTCGACACGCGCGCGTCGTGCTCGAGACGATCGAGCGCGAGCGCCTGAGCACCTGGGCGCGTTCCCGACCCAGGCGATCATGCTGCTCGACCACCCCGACCGCACCGCGCCGCGACCTGCCGTCGCTCGAAGAGCGATGCTGCTCGGCGGCGCGCCGTCGTCGCCCGCGCGCTGATCCGCCGCGTGCAGGAGACGCTCGGCGTGACGGTGGCCGTCCGCTACTCGTCGACCGAGGTCGGCATCGCGACCGCGCTCGCTCGCCGACGATCCGATCGACGATCCTCGCGACGACGGTCGGCAAGCCGACCGCCGGGCGTCGAGCCGCGCGTCGTCGACGCGGAGCAACCGTCCGCTGCCCGCGGGCGAGGTCGGCACGGTCGTCGATCCGCTCGCCGGCGACGATGCGCGCGGCTACTGGCGGAATCCCGAGGCGACCGCGCGCAGACGATCGACGCCGAGGGCTGGGTCCACACCGGCGACCTCGGCTGGCTCGACGACGCAGGGTACCTCGCATCTCCGCGGCCGCGAGAGCGAGATGTTCATCCGCGGCGGCTACAACGTCTATCCGTCCGAGGTGGAGGACGTGCTCGCGCGCCATCCGAAGATCGCGCGCGCGGCGGTCGCTCGGCGTGTCCGGACGAGCGGCTCGGCGAGGTCGGCTGGGCGCTTCGTCGAGCCGCGCGACGCCGGCCGATCCGCCGACGCTCGCCGAGCTGCGCGCGTTCGTCGGCGCCGAGCTCGCGAGCTTCAGCGCCCCGACGGGCTGCACGCTGCTCGCGCGAGATGCCGCGTCACGCCCAACGTTCAAGGTCGACAAGCGCGCGCTCGAAGGCGCTGCGTGGCGACGGCGCGTGAGCGAGCGACGTTCGACGTCATCGTCGTCGGCTCGGGCCGGGCGGCGTCAACAGCGCGGCGCCGCTCGTCGAGGCCGGGAAGCGCGTGCTCATGCTCGACTACGGGAACGAGGACCGCCACTACGCGCCGCTGATCCCGCACGAGGCGTTCCTCGACGCTCCGCCGCACCGACCCGAGCCAGCATCGCTATTTCATCGGCGACGGCTTCGCGAAGGCGTCGCGTTCGGCGGCGTGCGCGTCGGCGCGCAGCTGACGCCGCCGCGCGCGCACATCATGCGCGACGCGCCGAGCGCCAGCCGGCCGACTCGGACGACTTCGCGCGTCGGCATGAGCCTCGCGCGCGGCGGCCTCGGCGCGGGCTGGAGCGCCGGCGTCTTCCCGTTCACCGACGACGAGCTCGCGCGACATGGGCCTCACGCGTCGCCGACATGCAGCCGCACTACGACGCCGTCGTCGAGCGGATCGGCGTCTGCGGCCCGGCGAGGACCTCGAGCGCTTCTTCCCGATGAGCCCCGGCGTCATGCCCGGCGCTCGACGTCGACGTGAACGCGGAGACGATCCTCGCCCGCTACGAGCGGAAGCGCGCCGCGCTGAACGCGCAAGGGTTTTCTCGGCCGGCCGCGCCTCGCCGTCTGCACGCGCCAGCATCGCGGGCGCGGCCCGCACGGCTATCTCGACCTCGAGTACTGGGCCGACATGGACCGGAGCGTCTACCGCCCGCAGTGGACGCTCGACGAGTCCTGCAGGCGCCCAACGTTCACGTACGCGAACCGCCGCTTCGTCCGAGACCTTCCGACGAGGACGCGCGGCGGCGTCCACGCGTGAGGTCGAGCGCGCCGACGACGGCGGCGTCGAGACGCACGCGGCAGCGGCGCTCGTGCTCGCCGCCGGGACGTTCGGCACGGCGCGCATCGTGCTCCGCTCGCTCGATCGCTACGAGATCGCGCATCCCGATGGTCTGCAACGCGTACTGCTACGTGCCGATGCTGAACCTCGGCATGCTGCGGCGCGCGGCCCGCGATCGGCGCTACAGCCTGCGCGCAGCTGACGGCCATGGTGCAGCTCCCCGGCCGCGTGCTGCAGTCGCAGGTGTTCTCGTACCGCCTCGCTCCTGACGTTCAAGCTCATGAAGGAAGCGCCGATCGCCTATCGCGAGGCGCGCAAGATCCTGCAGGTGATCGATGCCGAACTTCGCGATCCTCGGCATCCACCACGACGGACCGCCCGAGCCCTGAGAAGTACTGCGTGCTCCATCGCGGCGAGCCCGACCGGCTCGGAGGTCGGCTACCGTCAGGCGCCCGACGAGGAGCAGATGCAGCACGGGACGAGCAGCTCCTCCTGCGCTTCTTCCGCCAGCTCGGCGTGCGTGCCCTGAAGACGATCCGTCCGGGCCACGGCTCGAGCCTGCACTACGGCGGAACGTTCCCGATCGTGCCCGTCGGCGCACGACCCGCTCACCTGCGATCGGACGAGCCGCCTCGCGCGCCACGCGCGCCGGTGTATCTCGCCGACGGCTCGATCTTCCCGTGGCTCCCGCCGAAGGGTCTCACCTTCAACATCATGGCGAACGCGGACCGCGTCGGGACGCTGCTCGCGCGACGCTGAGCATCCCGCCGCGTGCGCCGCCATCTCCCTGCCGCTCTCGCCATCTTCGCGGTCGCGTTCGCCGTCCGCTGGTGGCTGCCCAGGGCCTGATCCTCGGCGACGACGGCCAGGAGCTGAGCGCGCTCCAGCAGATCCTCGCGAGCGGACCTGATCTCCGCGACCAGCTCCAGGTACGCTTCGCCGGCTGGCTCTGGAACTGGGTCGCCTTCCGCCTGCTCTGGCGTGTCGGAGACGACGCTCCTCCTAGGCCGACCTGATGCTCTCCCCGGGTTCGGCGTGCTCGCCTACGCCCTGCTCGTGCATTGGCGTTACGGGCGCGCGCGGGCGCTCGCCGGCGGGCTCATGGTCGCGACCGCGCCCTTCGAGGTCCTAGCTCGGCACGCTCCCAGGACGAACGACCTGTACCTCGGGGGCGCCGCCGCGTTCGGCTTCGCCGCGCCTCGTCCTGTTCGAGGATCGGCCGGTGTGGCAGGGCAGTGACGCTGCTGGCGCTCTGCGTGTCGGCTCTGCCGTGAAGCTTCTCGCCGTCTACGCGCTCCCGGCGCTCGGTCTCTCTACCGGCTCGCCGGACGTCGCGTACGGTCCGCCGCCGCCTCGTCGCCACGTAGCGCTCGTCGTGCACGGCGCGACGCTCCTCCTCTGGAAGTCGCAAACCGGCACCTTCTTCCCGTTCATCTCGACCCACGCCGCCAACTACCCGGTGACGGCCGCCAACCTGACGACCGAGTGGGCACGCTACCTCGCGGATGATCTTCGTCGGGTCGGAGTTCGGCGACGACCCTCTTCGGTCTCGTGCCGTGGCTCCCGTGCATCCTCCTGCTCGTTGCGCATCGTGCGCGACGGGCTCGATCGGCCCGATCGCCTGCTGCTCGTCTTCTGGTCGAGCTTCTTCCTCCTGCTGGAGTTCTTCCCGGCCGGCTTCTCGCTCGACACCTACTACACGGTGCCGCGCATCTTCCGGTACCTGGCCCCGCTCTCGTTCTTGCTCGCATTCCACGCGGCGAAGCTAGTGCCTCGACCTCGGGCGTCGCTGGCGACCCGGCGTGGGCGGCGGCCCTCGTGACCGTCGTGATCGCGCTGAACCTCCTCGGCGCCATCGACGCCACCCTGCCCGGCCGAACCTTCCGCCGCGCAGCTCCTCGCGACGGTGGACAGATCGAGCACGACGGCGCCGCCGCGCGTCGTGCCGAGATCACGCTCGCCTTCTGGCTCGAGCGCATGTACCTCGACCCGACGTCGTCGAGACGGAGGTCGTGCGGCCGCCCGACATCTACGGTCGCGACCGAGGTCGAACGATGGCTCCGCGAGTCGGGCGCCTGGCTGGCCCACCGGGACGCTGCTCGTCACCGGCCTCGGCAACTACGTGCACTACGGCGCCCACAACCAGGGCTTCGGCTCGGCGCAGTTCGCGCAACCGCTCGACGATCGCTGGGCACCCGTCGGCGAGTACGGGAGCCTCGGGTATCTCCCGCGCCCGGAGACCGCGCGCCTCTGGCGCCTCGTGCGCGGAGCGAGCGGGCGAGCGTCCCGCTCGAGCACGACGATCCTCCGCCCGCCCAGCTGACGTCGCCCGCCGAGCGGATGGCCGCCGGCATGGATCGCCTGGGGCACGCCGAGCAATCGTGCGGCGCGCGCCTACTTACGCGCGCCGCGGATGACGAGCAACGCTCCCCAGGCCGAGGACGCGGCGTTCTTCTATGCGGTGACGTTCTTCCGCCAGGAGCGCTGGAGCGCCGCCCAGCACGCGTTCAAGCAGCTGGATCAAACGCTTTCCGAACGGAAAATGGCTCTCGCCGCCGGACACTGGCACATCGCCATCGCGGACGTCCGCCGTGGCGCGCATCCGTCGCGCCCGCGCCCGCTTCGTGTCGATCATCCGGCGCTTCCCGCAGGATCCGTCCACGCGTCACCAACGCGCGCTTCGAGCTGCGCCGGGTCGGACGCCGCGCGGCCGCGGCCTCGTTGATGGAGCTGTGGGATCGTTGGGTCCACGGCGAGGTGTCCTGACCGCCGCGATGCTCACCGCGCGAGCAGCGGCAACCCGTGGAGCTCGGGCGCCGACCACTCGCGCGGGCTCGTCGGATCGCACGTGACGGCCAACGCGTAGATCGCCACCGTGTTCGTCGGGCGCACGACCGGCCAGCCCAGCCTCGCGAAGAGACGGCGTCGCACGTGCCGCCTCGCATCGCGACGGCGACCTGGCCCGCACTCCGTTCCGGCCGCGCGCTCCATCGCGGCCGGAACGCTCGTCGCAGAAGTCGCTCTGCGGCCGCTGAAGCTGGAGCCCGATCCGGTGCTCCGTGGCGGCGTACGTCACGGAATCTGAGCGGGAACCGAACTGGCCGACCACGGCGAGCAGCCCGGCGCCTCGCAGCCCGGCGCCCTCGTCGCGGCGCCAGTACTCGGCGGAGCGTCTTCCATCGTCGCCTGATCCGCCGGTGCGTATTCTCTGGCGCCGTAGCGCTTGCCGCGCAGAGCTGCGCGACGTCGACGGTATTGGTAGCCGGCGACGGCGATCCCGTACGCGGTCAACACCGCGGCGAGCGCCGGACGAGGCCTGCGGCACGCGCAGCACGAAGCCAATGCCCATCGTCATCAGGACGAGCAGCAGCGGCATGGCGCGATAGTACGGAAGTCGGTGACGAGATACTGGAGCGCGGTCAGCGCGACGAGGCACGCTGCCAGCAGTGCCAACCGTCCCCGCAGACGCGAGCGCGCGCCGGCCGAATGCAATCCCGGTCATCATCCAGTCTGTCGCGACCATCGCTGCGCAGGAGGCCGACTCACGGGGGTGACGTTCAGCAAGTGCCAGGAGCCGGGACCCGTGTGAAAGAACGTCGTCACGAACTGGCGCACGCGCCGCATGCGTCAGCACCCATGCCAGTGCGCGGCGACTTTCGCACGGAAGTCGGCCGGCACGGAGGGTCGGGACCGTCACGCCCCTGAAGCCGCGACAGCAAGAGACCCGGGTGCAGCGTGACCGGACGCGATCGCCATCGCGAAGATCACCCGAGAGCGGCAGGTTCGCGGCGACGAACGTCACGACCTCCGCCGCCACGGCCGCGCGCCCGCCACGACCCAGAGGGCGACCAGCGGCAGCACGAAGAAGAAGCCCGGGTAGTGGTGCATGAGCGAGCGCCAGCAGCCCGCCGATCCACGGCGCCGCCCGCCTGAAGCTCCACGGCGCGAGCACGAGCCCCAGGAACATGATCCCGATCGTCACCGACGGAATCGCATAGCCGGTCAGGTTGCAGAGCAGCACGGTGAACCGATTCGACCAGACGCCCGCCGCCAGGAGCACGCAGCCGGCCTGCGCGACGAGCCGCGCACGCACGACCGTGTCGACGAGCAGCGCCAGCAGGAACGCGACCTGCAGCATGTTCGCGAGGTGGATCGCGACGGGGCCGGAGCCGATCGAAAGCCGATCACGTACCCGGGTAGGTGACCGAAGAGCTGCATCGGCATCTGCGAGAACGACGGGTCGGACCGGCGAATGTCACCGCCGTCCCGCCACTCACGAACCAGCCCAGACCGGACGAACGTGTAGATCGCGTCGACCTCGACGCCCGCGTCGACGATCTGCGCGCGGCGGTAGTAGAGATGGAGCACGGCGAACGCGAGCGCGCCGAGCAGCAGGAGTCGGCCGAGACGGCGCATCCCGTCGAGCACGCCGCAGTCCTCCCACAGCCACCAGACGAGCAGAACGACGAATGCGACCCAGCCACACTTCGCGGCGATCGACGCCCGCTCGATGCGCACGTCGCGCCAGAGCTCCGCCGTCACGAACGTCGCGACCACGGCGACGGCGAGCACGACCTGTAAAGTGCGCGCGCCGGGCGGGACGGGACCACGCGGGTGCCGTATCCGAGCTGGCGTACGACATGCAACGGCGCGAACGATTCGATCTGCGCGGCTACCGCGCCGGGAGCGGCACCTCGAGGAGCTGCGGGCTCGACCACTCCCGCGTGCTCTGCGGGTCACAGGCGACGTCGAACACGTAGATCGCCACGCCGCCCGCCGCGTGGGGGTCCGGGCCAGCTGAGCCGCCGGAGACTCCGCCCGCAGGTGGCGCTCCGCATCGCAAAGGCGATCGACCGCAGCTCGTGCCGGCCGCTTTGTCGGTCGCCGCTCCGACGTTCGCGCAGAACTCGGCCGCCGTCATGAACTGCAGCGTAATCCCGTGCTCCGCGGCCGCGTCCCTGTAGAGGTGCTCGAGCGGGAACCGCATCGTCACCACGACGGTGAGCTCGGTGCCCGCGAAGATGCGCGCCGCCGTCGTGGCGCTAATATGCGCGCAGCGCTTCCATCGTCGCCTGCTCGACCGGCGCATACTGATCGACGCCGTAGTGCCGGCCGGCGAGCCGCGCGACGTCGACGTACTGGTAGGTGGCGACGGCGATGCCGTACGCGATCAGCACCGCCCGCAGCATCCCGGCCGACCTCCGGCACCCGCAGGACGAAGCCGACGCCCACCGTCGTGAGACCGGAGCACGAGGGTCATGTCGCGGTAGTTCTCGAAGCCGGTGACGAGGTGCTGCAGCACGGTCAGCATGAGCAGGCAGGCCACCAACAACGCGAGCGCGCCGGCGAACACGCGCGCGCGCCGGCCGAGCGCGACGCCGGTCATGATCCAGTTGGTCGCCACGATCGGTGCGGACGAGCCCGCCGAGCGGCGCGATGTCGAGCAGGTGCCACGAGGCCACGGGCTGTCGAAAGAAGGCCTGCACGAACTGGCCAGGGAACGGGCCCACGATGGCGTCCCGATGCATGGCGAACTTGGCGCGCAGCTCCTCGAGCGTGAGGCTCGGCGCGGTGACGTCCTTGAGCCGCGTGAGGAGCAGCTCCGGGTGCAGCGTCACGGACGCGGCCGCCATCGCCAGGGATCACGCAGGAGCGGCAGGTTCGCGGCGACGAACGTCGCCAGCCCGCCACCACGGCTGCCAACCCGCCGCCACCCACAGCACGACCAAGGGCAGCACGAAGAAGAAGCCCGGGTAGTGATGCATGACGGAGAGCATCAGCAGCCCGCCGATCCACGGCGCCATCCGCTCGAAGCTCCGCTGCGAGAGCACGAGGCACCAGGAACATGATGCCGATCGCCACGGACGGGATCGCGTAGCCGGTCAAGTTGCAGAGCAGCACCGTCAGGCGATTCGAGAAGACGGCCGCGGCGAGGACGACGCATCCGGCCTTCGTCGCGAGGACGCCGCGACACGACCGGTCTCCACCAGAAGCGCCGGCAGGAACCCGATCTCGCAACAGATGCTCCGAGGTGGACCCCGAAGGGGCCGAGGCGGTCGAACCCCGAGCGCGTACGCGGGCGCGTGCCCGAGGAGCTGCATGCGGCATCTGCGGGAACGACACCGTCTGGCCGGCGAAGGTGAGCGGCGTCATCAGCCGCACGAACCAGCCGAGCCCCATGTAGGTGTAGGTCGCGTCGACCTCGACGCCCGCGTCGACGATCTGCGAGCGACGGTAGTGGAGGTAGAGCACGCCGAACGCGATCGTCGTCAGCAGCAGCAGGCGCCCGAGACGGCGCATCCCGTCGCGGATGCCGCAGTCCTCCCACAGCCACCAGAAGAGTAGGACGACGAATCCGGCCCACCCTGCGATCGACATGTAGACGGGGTCCTGTGGCCCGGCGAACGCAGCCACTCGGTGGCGACGAACGTCGCGACCACGACGAGAGCGAGCAGGACCTGCAGCACGCGGGCCGGACGGAACGGGATCACGGTCCGCAACGCACCTGCTCGACGGCGCGGCACTGCGGCATCCTGCTCCGCGGGCGTGAGCGCGCCGTAGAACGGCAGCCGCACGATCCGCGCGCTCACGTCCTCCGGCGACCGGGCAGTCGCCGGGCTGCGCGCCGAACCGCTCGCCCATCGGCGAGCGGTGGAGCGGCTGGTAGTGGAAGACGCCGAGGATGCCGCGCGACGCGCAGATGCGTCGAGCAGGCGCGCGCGCGCGTCCTGGCTCGGCATCAGCATGTAGAACATGTGGCAGGCCTGCTCGCAGTGCGCGGGCACGACCGGCAGGCGCACGCCGTTCGCGGCGGCCCAGCCGGTCCGAGCTCGCGTCGCGTAGCGTCGTCCAGATCTCGCGCCGCGCGCCGTTGGATCGCGCTCGCGCTCCTCGAGCTGCGCGCAGAGGAACGCGGCCGACAGGTCGCGACGGGCAGGAAGCTCGAGCCGACGTCGACCCACGTGTACTTGTCGACCTCGCCGCGCGAAGAAGCGGGCTGCGGTTCGGTGCCCTTCTCGCGCAGGATCTCGGCGCGCTCGGCGTAGCGCTCGTCGTTGACGACGAGCGCGCCGCCCTCGCCGCAGGTGACGTTCTTGGTCTCGTGGAAGCTCTAGCGTCGCGAAGCGCGCCGAAGCGTGCCGAGGAAGCGCCCGCGATAGGCGCCGAAGAGGCCGTGCGCGTTGTCCTCGACGATCGCGACGCCGCGCCGCGTCGCGAGCGCCGAGGAGCGCGTCCATCTCGCAGGCGACGCCGGCGTAGTGCACGCGGCACGATGGCGCGCGTGCGCGTGCGTGATCAGCCGCCGCGAGCTGCTCTCGTCGAGGTTCAGCGTGTCGGGCCGGACGTCGACGAAGACCGGCGTCGCGCCGCGCAGCACGAACGGCGTTCGCCGTCGAGACGAAGGTGAACGACGGCACGATCACCTCGTCGCCCGGCGCGATGCTCGAGCAGCAGCGCCGCCATCTCGAGCGCGTGCGTGCAGGACGTCGTGAGCAGCGCGGCGCGCGCCGAGCCATCCTCCAGGATGCGCGTGGCAGCGTCGCGTGAAGGCGCCGTCGCCCGAGAGGTGCCCGGCGCTCGATGGCCTCTGCACGTAGCGCAGCTCGTTGGCCGACGAGCGACGGCTTGTTGAACGGGATCCGGCGGTCCGTCATCCGTCGCTCCGGTCCCGCCAGCGAGCGATGACCAGAGCCGCAGCGCCGCCGTGCGGAAGCCCGCGGCCTGCGTAGAGCTGCTGCGCGCGACGTTCCGGCCCTGCGTCGCCACCGCGACGGTCTCGACGCCGCGCGCGGCGAGCCAGGCGGACGCCCGCTCGCGACGAGGCCGTGCCGACGCCGCTGCCCGCGCTCGCCGGCCGCGACCGCGAAGAGCCTGATGCGGCCCGCCGCCGGCGCCGGCTGCTCGCACGTGACGTAGCCCCCGACCGTGCCTGTCGAGGTCCGCGACCAGCACGGCCGCGGCTCCGCCGCCCTGGCAGCTCTTCTCGATCCAGGTCTCGTAGAGCGCATCGCAGCGGGCGCGGGAGAATCGCGCATCGCGATAGAAGCGCGAGTCGTGATGGCTCGTGCGCGCGATCGCGCGGAGCGCGGGCAGGTCCGCGCGATTCGGCCGGCCGGACGCGCGGATCGACCGGCGCGGGCGCCGGCACGAGCGCGCGCTCGAGCTCGACGCGCACGTCGACGAGACGGAACCCGGCGTCCTCGGGCGCACGCGGTCGACGCGCCCGGCTCGTCGGCCAGGAAGTAGAGACAGTCGATCCGCCGCTCCGCGCACCAGCGATCGACGCGGCGGCGACGGCCGGCGGGTCGAGTCGGCCGCGCGCGACACTGCCCGATCTCCAGGCCGAAGAAGCGCGAGTCCCACTCGAGGTACCGGCAGGGCTCGTCGGTCATGGCTCGGCACGACCGGCGTCCGGCGGATCGTGTAGGGCGGCCGGTCCATGGTGCGGAAATGGATGCGTGCGACGGTACTCGCCGATGATGCCGAGCGCGAAGAGCTGCGCGCCGGAGAAGATGGCGATCGCGGAGGCGAGGAACGGGAAGCCCGGCACGCTCCGCGCCGTCGACGACGTAGCGGCCGAGGATCCACGCGAGCAGCACGAGACCGAACGCCGTGCAGCCGAACCCGATCAGGCTCGCGACCTGGAGCGGGCCACGTGGTGAACCCGGTCATCAGGTTGAGCGCGTGGATGACGAGCCGGCCGACCGTGTAGTGCGACCGGCCGACGCGTCGCGGGTCGTGCCGCACGGGCAGCGCGGCGAAGCGCGTCGTCGCCCAGGTGAGCAGCACGTCGATCGACACGAAGGGGTTGCGGTAGTCGCGAACGCCTCGCGCAGCTCGAGGCGGAAGGCGCGAAACGCGCTGATCTTCCGCGCCGTGTCGGCGCCCATCGCGTTCTGCAGCGTGAGCTTCGTGATCTGCGAGGCGAGGTCGCGGAGCCACCCGTGCTGCCCGACCAGCGGCGTGCCGTAGACGACGTCGTAGCCCTCGGTCGAGCTTCGCGAGGAGCTTCGGGATCTCCTCGGGCGGGTTCTGCAGGTCGTCGTCCATCGTGACGACGACGTCGTGGCGGGCGGCGCGGATGCCGGCCAGGAGCGCGTTGTGCTGTCCGTAGTTCCGCATCGAGGTCGATCGCCGTCACGTCCGCGTGCGACGCCGCGGAGAGTCCGGCGATGACGGCGGCAGCTCCGGTCGCGGCTGCCGTCGTTCACGAGCACGATCTCGAGCCGCGCCATCGGCTTGAGCACGGCCTCGGTCCGCGACACGAGCTCGCCGATCGTCGCCTCCGCGTCGTACACGGGCACGACGACCGACACGGCGAGAGCGGGATCTGCTGCAGACGGCGGCACGGTCGGCGGCGATTACTCCCTCGGGGTTCGCGGTCCGAAGTCAAGGGCGCCGGGAACCGCAGAGCAGACGCGCCGCACCCGCGCGTCACCGCGACGCGCGTCTCCTTGGCCGCGCACGCGGGATCGACGTGCACCTCGAACGTGCGGACGACCGAGCTCGACGACACGCCGAGGTAGTGCCCGGCACCCCCGATCGTCGACAGGCCGCGGTTCCCGGGCACCAGGCCGTCGAGGCGCATCGCGCCGAGGTCGCGCCCGCTCCAATCGTAGAGGCTCAGGACCGCCGTCCGCAGGTTCGCGATGCCGATCCAGTCGGCGCCGATCGCGAGCGGCGTGCACTGTCGACCGTGTCGCGCACCGAGGGCGGGATGCGCGCTGGGAAACGCGTGACCTCGACCTTCCGCGCGATGTCGTAGACGAGGATCTCCTGGTCGGCCGAGGCGAGGACGAGCTGGCCGGGCGCACCGGCCGCGATGCCGATCCACGGGCCGGCGGGTACGGCGCGCACGGCTTCGTGGGTCGACCGGAGGGTTCCTGTCATCGGCTCGAGCGCCCACCAGTGCCCGCCGGCGAATGCGCCTGCAATCGAGCCCGGACTGCAGCCCCGGGAAGAACGTCGGGTAGTCCTGCGACCGCATCGACGGCAGGTCGACCGCGGTGAGCTCTGCCGTGGATGCCGAGGAGCCACACCCGGCGGAACGCATTCGGCACCGCCACCATGTGCGCGCCGATCGGCGTCGGCCCGGTCGTGAAGCGATACGTGCCGTAGCGATGGTCGCCCCAGCTCCCGATCAGCCACTCGGGCGCTCCATCGAGCCCGGCGTCGTCGGTCGCGAGCAGAAAGACGGGCCCGAAGCCCAGGCTCGTCGGGTGCGACGCCAGGCGGAAGCACGCCGGCGCCGGGGTCGGTCCGGAGACCGATCGCGAGGTCGCGGATGATCGCCAGGGCCTCGTCGCGCCGCTCCCGCGTAGCGACGACTGGATCCGGTCGCGCGGCGGGAGGGCCGTCGGAAACGTCTCGAGCTCGCCGCCCGCCGCGCGCGGAGCCGGATTCGCGAGCCAGCGCTCCCACGTCGTCGGGCGCTCGAAGTGCCAGACGATCCGTTTCGGCTTGGCCTGCTCGATGCGGACGAGAGCTCGTCGACGAAGCTCCGGCGCGAGGCGTCGAACAGCCGGCCGACGGCGGGCGGCTCGATGTCCCAGTTGCCCGTGAGCGCGTACGCCTCGACGAACTGCTGGCGTCCGCCCGCCGCGAGCGCCGCGATCGCCGCCGTGGCAGGGGAGGCCGCCCGGGCTCGTTCGATTCTGCGCACGGCGTCGTTGTCGAAGAGCACGACGAAGGCGCCGTCGGCGACGTCCTGCTGCCAGCCGCGGGCCGCTTCGAGGCAGCGCTTGCACGCGACGACGTCGCCGAAGCCGGCGTCGCCGAACGGGATGTGCTCGCCGAACTTCCCGGACACCGCGGCGCTCGAGGCGAAGACGGCGAGCGAGCTCCAGCTCGCGAGCAGCGCTGACGGCGGCGACCGCCGCGCGAGCGCGCACGCGTGGGAGAACCGGCGCCCGACGCCGTCGACCACCGCGAGGAGCCCGTGGGCCGCGAGCCCGCACCACGCGAGGTCGAAGACGAGCATGCGGCGCGCCGTCGTCGCGCTCAGCGCCGGCAGGGCGAGCCCGAGCACCCGCGACGACGAGCCACGGCCACTGCCGCGCGAAGCGGCGGCACACGGCGGCGAGGCCGATCAGGCCGAGGAACGCCGTCCGGCACTGGGACAGAGGCCGCCGCTCTGCGCGCCCCGACGATGGACGTCGCCTTCCCAACCGGTACGCCGCTCCGTGAAGTACGCCGCGAGGCGTCGTCCGCGTCTCGTGGACCACGCTGTCGCGGTTGCGCTGGACGAGCTCGACGACGGCCCCGCTGCTCGCCCTTGTTGCCGACGTACTCGCGGTAGCTCGGCCAGAAGCTCCGGGCGAACGTCGCGCGATGGACACGTACGGTGCGTGACCCCGAACGCGAGCCCCGCGACCAGGACGAGCACTAGGCCACGGCCGAGGCGCATCGACCGCTGCGCTCCCGCCACCATCGCGACCAGCGCGAGAGGAATGCTGACGCGGGCCGCGTAGTACTGCTGCGCAGGCTCGTCCACGCGACGACCCCCGTGAGGATCGCGAGCAGCTACGCTGCCGCGGCGTCCGGCGAGTGCCCGAGCCACATCGCGAGGAGCACGTGGACGACGGCTTCAGTGCACATCGGACTCAGACGCGACCACATGAGCTGGAGCGGCGAGAACGCGACCAGCGCCGCGAGCACAGAGCCGAAGGCCTGCGGGCGCATCCGCCGCCCGAGCGCCCACGCGAGAACGACCGCTGAGCCCGCCCGTGACGGCCCCCGCGAGGGACGGACAGGCCGAAGCGCGGCCCGGGGATATGCTGCAACCCCGCCAAGAGCGGCAGGATGGAGTGGCCTCGTACGCGACGTCGATCTTCGTCTCGTGGAGCTGGCGGTACCAGGTCGCCCACAGCGTGCCGTCACGCAGCATCCTGTCGACGGGCAGCACGGCGACTTCCGAGAACCACCACGCCGGCGTGAGCCTCGACTGCCAGCCGACGACGCGCGCGACGACGGCGAGAACGAGCAGGAGGGCGAGCAGCAGCCGCTCGGTGCGCGGTCGGATCGGCGCATCGAGCGACGGCCCTCGACGCTCGGGACGCCCGGCGAACAGCGCGTCCGCTCCGGACCGCCACCGCGACCGACACGATCGCGAACGCCATCCACGGCTCGACCGCCGCCGACAGCGCGAGCCAGCCCTCGCCCGTCGTCATCTAGTAGCCGACCCGAGATTGCATCTCGGGTCGGGGAAGATTGCGTAGGTTGGAGGGACGGTGGGCCGCACGAGCGGTATGTCGCGGCCGGCGAAGCCGGGCGCGACAATGCGAGTACGCACGTTTGGCCGGCGCGGCGCAAGGACTATCGGGACGGCGCGGTCACGGGAGTCTCGTTTCGATGATGCTGAGGGCGGCCGGCGTCGGGACGATGCGCTCGACGCGCAGGCCGGCGGCCTGGATCACGGCGCGAAAGTCGGCCTCCGTGCGCTCGCGGCCACCGGTGACGACGAGCATGTTGAGATCGGTGTGCGCGACGCATCGCGTCGAAGGGCGAGCTCCCGGGGCGATCGGGCACGATCGGCTCGACGACGAGGAGACGGGCCTTCGCGTCCATCGCGGCGCGGATGTTCCGGAGGAGCGCGACGCTGCGGTCGTCGTCCCAATCGTGGATCACGCTCTTGATGAGATAGGCGTCGGCGCGCGGCAGGCGGTCGGTGAAGAAGTCGCCGCCGACGAACTCGGTGCGGTCGGCGCAGACCGTACCTTCTCGGCGAGCGCGCGCGCACCGTCGCGGCAGCGCGGCAGGTCGAGACACGATGCCACGAAGCTCGGGGTTGCCCTTCAGGATGGGCGGCAACAGCGCACCGTAGCCGCCGCCGACGTCGACCACCGTGTGCATGCCGGCGAAGTCGTACGACACGGCGACGGCGCCCGCGATGTGCCGCGTGAGCTGCACCATCGACTGATTGAAGGTGACCGACGCGCTCGGGTCGTCCGGACGGCTCGACCCACGTGTCGCGTCCGTCGAGCGCCGGCACGGACTCCCGTCCGGACGCACTCGACGAGCCGTCCCCACGGGCCCCAGCAGTGCGGGCCGCCGACGAGCAGGACCCACGAGCGAATGGAGTCGCGCGAGTCGGAGCGGCAGACACGCGCCGAGCGGCGTCAGCACGAAGCGTCCGGCGTCGTCGACCGTGCAGATCTCGACCGCGACCAGCGCGCGCAGCAGAGACGCTGGAGCGCATCGGCATCGGCGCCGATCGCACGGGCCGAGGTCGGCGGCGCTCCGCGCGTCGTCGCCGAGCGCGTCCGCGACGCCGAGCTCCGCGGCTGTGTAGATGGCCTGTGGAACCCAATGGCTGGTCGCCAGGCGCGACACCTGAAAGGGCGGCGGGGCGGCGGCAACTCGGTCGGCATGGGCCGACCATAGCCCGCGTGTCTGCGGCTCGTCGACGAGGTCGGACGCCGTCAGTGCCGGCGGCGGCCGCCGCGCGCTCGCGGATCCAGAGGCGGACCAGGTGCGAGTACTTGTAGAACGCCTCGTGCCACAGGTTGAACTTCGACTGCGCGCCAGTCCTCGCACGTGACCGGCACCTGCGTGATCCGCCCGCCACGGAGCTTCGTCAGGTAGCAGATCTCGAGCACGTACGACGAGCCTTCGTTCACGCGATCGATGAAGCGGCGCAGCACGTCGACGCGGAACGCCTTCGCCGCGATCGAGTAGTCGTCGTAGGTGAGCCCGAGCAGCAGCCGCGTCGCCTGCAGGAACGAGTCGGAGCCGAGGCGGCGGAAGAGCGTGCGCGGTTCTGGTTCCCCATCTTCTTCGAGCCGACGACGATGTCGTGCGTCTCGAGCAGCTCGACCGCGGTCGCGACGAAGCTCGATGTCGACCGACAGGTCCATGTCGACGGAGACCAGGAACGGATGGCTGCGCGCGCCGGACGAACTCCTTGAACGCGAGGCCGACGCCCTTCTCCGGCAGGTGGAAGAACGTGACGCGCGCGGGAAGCGGCGCGACAGATCGACGCCGAGCGTCGTCGTCGAGTCGGTCGAGCCGTTCGAGCCGATCATGCACCTCGTAGTCGCGCCCGAGGCCGTCGAGGTAGTGGAGCAGGCGCTCGGTGTTCGGCACGAGGATCGCCTCCTCGTTCAGCACCGGGATGCCGACCGTGAAGGCCGTGCCGCTCATCGTCCCTGTTTCCTGCTCATCTTCGTCTGCTGCTCCGCCAAGCCGCTCGCCCGCGTACTTCGCCCAGGGCGTAGCCCGGGATAGCGCCGTCTGCGTCTCCTGCCACGGCGGCGATCGCGCCGGGCATGTCGCCGAGCCGCGCCTTGCAGAGACCCACGTGATAGAGCGCCCTCCGGCGACGGACGGCGCCCTCGGGGAAGCGGTCGACGAGGCGCTGGAACACCTTCTCGCGCCTCGGCCCACTGGTCCTGGCGGAACCACGAGATGCCTTCGAAGTACGTCGAGTGGATCGCGGTGTTCGACAGCGGTGAGAGCTCCTGCGCCTGCTGGAAGTACGGGATCGCGCGCGTTCAAGTCGGCCGCGCGTTGTAGACCTTCAAGCCGGCGTTGTACGAGCCGTCCGCGTCGAGGCTGCGCGCGGCGACGCGCGGCGCGTCCCGAACACGACGGCCGGCGATGAGCAGGCCCGCCGCGAGCGTGCCGCGGCGCCAGGTCGACGGCCACCCACGCGATCCAGTCCGCGAACGCCGGCAGCCGGCGGGATGCGCGCGAGCGCGTCGCCGCCGCGACGCAGGAACGCGGCGCGTCGGCAGCACGGCGAGGAGGAAGAGCATCCAGCCGATCGTCGTGCAGACGACGGCCGACAGCTCACGACCGGGCTGTCGCCGAACACGAGCTCGACGCGGTCGCCCTTCGGGAAGACGAGCATGAACGTCGGGCCGGCGATCCAGACCTTCTCGCCCGTGAGCGCTTGCCAGCGCGGATGGTACGAGATGCGCACCAGGATCGGGTAGCCGGGCTTCGTGCCCGTGATCGTGATGCGGTCGTTGCCCATCACCTCTTCGAGGACGGGCGGCGCGCCCGAGCGGCACGCGCGGCATACTCGGCCGGCATGCCCTCGCTCACCGCGGCGAAGAGCTGCTCGTCGCCGGGCTCGACCTTCGTGGTGAAGACCGGCAGCACGCTCTCGGGCGTCGCGGTCTTGAACCACATGTACGACGTCTCCTTCCACGTGTCGCTGCGCACGAGGACGGGCTTCGTCGTGAGCGGGATCGCGTAGCGGTTCGGCGTTCTCCTTCACGCGATAGATCTGGTAGTCGCCGATCGTCGACTCGAGCTCGAGGCCCGGATGCTTCGCGCGCCGCGTCCTTGATGGGCTTCGACTTCACGATGTACTGCGCAGACGTTCATCATCTCGGAGGTGCGGCACGCCGCGCTCGAGCGCTCGGCCGCGAGCAGCCCCAGTCCGGGAACGGACACGACATCACGTTCGAGACTTCGGACTGGATGTAGAAGACGAACAGGCGCCGACGGCGAGCCCTGCATGTACGAGGCCTTCGAGCGTCGAGCGGCCGGTGAAGAACGGCAGGTTCTCGAAGACGCGGATCGTGCCGAGCGCCTCGTGGTCCGGCGAGTGCTCGTACACGACGCGCGGATCGCCGACGCGTCCCTCGGAGCTTGTCGTTGATGCCTTTGAGCGTCCCGTACGTGCCCTTTCCGTTCGAAGCCCGAGTAGTTCCACTTCACCCACGAGGGGATGAACGTGACCTGCTTGCCGACGTACGAACGGGATGACGAGCGCGGCGATCGAGCGGCCAGATCTCGGGTGCCGGCAGCATCGCGAGCAGCATGCCGAGCCCCACCGCCGCGCAGAGGCAGAAGCCGAGCTGCATGAACGGGAAGAAGCGGATGTCGACGACGTGGAACGCCTTCGCCGTGAAGTAGAAGAGGATGCCGATCGCCGGTCGCCCACCAGACGAGGCCGAGGATACGACGGGAACGGCCGGATGCCGAACGCCGCCAGCCCGAGGTGGATCAGCAGCGTCGCGAGCGCGATGCCCGTCGGGATCCACAGGATCGGCGGAAGGATCTCCTGCCAGTTCTTGATGATCCAGACGTGGCGAGTACGACGTCGTGTACGGCGCGTAGGCGAGCAGCGGGAAGAGCCAGAACGCCATCAGCAGGATCGCGAGGCCGTGGATCGCGGTGAGCGCGCCGACGCGGCGCCACCAGTCGCGCGTCGTGACGAGCTCCCACGTCGAGAAGAGGCCGGCCCAGAGCAGCGTGTAGCCGTGCGTCACGCCGATGATCGCGACCGAGAGCCCGGCCCACGCGTAGCCGCGGCGTCGCTCGCATCACGCGGTGGAGGATGCCCATGAAGAGCGACCGTGAACGCGAAGCCGAGCGAGAACGCGAACTCGCCGGCGAGCGTCGACGGGATGTTGCCGCCCCACATGGAGTTCGCCTCCATGAAGAGGAACGAGCAGCGTCGCGAGCGCGGCGAGCGCCGGCACCGGAAACGCCGCGCCGCCGAGCCGCATGCCGAAGTACGCGCAGATCGGCAGGGAGGAACGTGCCGAGCGACCGTGCCGATCTTGAAGGCGACCGTGAGCGGGATCAGATGCGAGAGAGCGCGATCAGGCACGAACGGCAGGAAGAAGTAGAACTGGAAGAGCGGGAAGCCGCAGTAGTTTCCCGGACACCAGCCGATGACGGCACCCTTGCGGCAGCAGGACGTCGCGCATGTAGGCGGCGGCGTAGTAGTGCGTGCCCATGTCGCCGCCGTTCGTGACGGTGTCGGCGAACATGCACCTCGCGTCGGGAACTTCCCGGCGATGAGGTAGAGGGCAGCCCCGACGGCGACCGCGTCGCAGAGGCTGCGCACGACGCGCAGCCAACGGTCGGTCACGATCGCCGGCTCGTCGTCCCGTCGCAGCACGAGCACGAGCCAGAGCGCCAGGAGGACCCCGACGCCGACGATCAGGAGCGTCTGGTTCTCCTCCCAGAAGTTCCGCGGCGCGACGATCTCGACGATGCCCTGGGCGACGACGCCCTGATGGATGCCGCCGTCGTCGTACTCGACCGCGACGAACACGGGATACCGGCTGCCCGCGAGCGCCGTCCGGTTCACGATGGTCGACCGACGTCGTGTCCTCGGCCCAGCCCTTCAAGTGGATGCGAGCTCGTCGGCTCCGATGCCTCGAGCCCCTCCGGGCACGATCACGCGGAACGTGACGTCGCGCTCGGCCGCGGCCAGGTTCTTGAACTTGATCGAGAGCGGCCCCGACTCCGCGATGCCGTTCGACTTGATCTCGGGCACGGACAGCTTCGCCGGCGGCGGGTTGCCGACGACCTGCGTGGCGACGAGCAGCGCCTGGAACGGGTAGAGGTTCGCGTCGGCGTAGTCGACCGCGATCGCATAGGGCCAGCGGCCTTCGCCGAGCGTCCCGGTCGCGATGGTCAGCTCCTCTTCGAACGTCGCGTTCGGCGCGAGGTCCTCGTGCAGCTTGCCGCGCTGCCGGTCTTGTCGCCGAACCGCAGGTTCGGCGCGACGGACTTCGCGGACTCGTCGCCCGTGTTCCCGACCGAGATCTTCACGACGAGATTCTCGCCCCGGATTTCGGCCTTCTGCCCGATGGTGATGCTGATCGTCTTGGCCTCGGCCCCTGCCAGCGAGGCCGAGCACCACGATCCACACGATCCCCCTCATCCGGTACAGCCTGTCAGAAGGTCCCCCAAAGGGAATCTCAGCGGCCGTCGGTCCCGGGCTTCTGGTCGAGCCGTGCCCGCAAGTTACGCAGGTAGGCGCCGATGGCCACCGTCGCCGCGACGCCGCCGAGCGCCGCCAACCAATCGGGCTGCACGACCGCCCAGACGGTGTACGCGATCGCGCCCGCGAGCGCCGTCCCGATCGTGATGCGGTGGACGAGGGCGATCGACACGACGTCGTCTCGATAGCACGCCGTCAGCGATGGTGCTTGCCGGTCACCAGGAACGCGACGCCCGCCACGACCGTCCCGATCGTCACGGCCGAGGTCAGGTTCCACCCGCACACGGCGCCCCGCACCCCGGCGTCGCGAGCGACACGAAGCAGAGCGGCCCGACCAGCAGCACGCCGCAGAGCGGCCCCGGAGCCACCACTGCGGCGGCCAGCTCGTGATGCCGACGAGGAACCCGATGAGGCTCCGCGCGACGTACCACCCCCATACGGCGACGGCCCCCTTGATGTAGAGGACGTCGTACTTCTCGGGAATCGGCCCGTGGAAAAAGCGCGGGATCTGGCCGAGGACGAGGCCGAGGAGCGTGCAGAGGAGAGGTACGGCGGGCGCGACATGCGGCGAGTCCTTCTCCTACCCGCGAGCGACCGCGAAAGGGAAAACGACCTACTCGGGCGCCTCCTCCGGCAGCTCCTGCCGGAGCGTCGCGAAACCGTCCCACGGATCTTGTTTCAGCGCCGCCAGGCGCCGCGGAAGATTCCGGACGTTCCACCGGTTCGCCGAGATCCTCGGACAGGAGCTCGTCCCACCGCAGCGGCGTCGACACCGGCGCCCCGGACGGCGCGCGTCGAGAACGCCGCGACCGCGGTCTGGCTGCGCGCGTTCCGGACGTAGTCGACGTAGACCTTGCCGGTGCGCGCGGACTTCGCCATCGACGCGGTGAAGCGCTTCGGGTCCCGCTTCGCGAGCGTCTGCGCCACGCGCTCGGTGAACGCATGCACTTCCTTCCACTCCGCGCGCGGGACGATCGGCACGACGACGTGGAGCCCCTTCCCGCCCGTCGTCTTGACGAAGCTCGTGAGGCCCAGGTCGTGGAGGTAGAGGCGCGTGTGCGCCGCCGCCTCGACGAGATTCCGCCACGGGAGATCGGGGTCGGGATCGAGGTCGAACGTGAGCACGTCGGGCTGCTCCAGGTGCTCGTGCGCGCGATCCCCACGGATGGATCTCGAGCACGCCCATCTGCGCGAGCGCGACGAGACCCGCCGGCGTCCGTCACCATGACGTACGTCATGTCCTTGCCGCCCTCGCGCACACGCACGCGGCCGAGCGCCGGCGGCCAGCCCTTGTCGACGTGCTTGTGGAAGAAGCGCTCGCCCGTGTGACCTTCGGGCGCGCGCAGCGAGCGAAGCGGCCGGCCGGCGACGTGCGGCAGCATCCAGTCGGCGATCTGCTCGTAGAACCGCGCGAGCTCGAGCTTCGTCACGCCGACCTCGGGCCAGAAGACGCGGTCGGGGTGCGTGAGGCGCACGCCGGCGACGGCGGTCTCGCCCTTCGTGACGGGCGGTGGCGGCGGCGCGTGGACCGTCTTCGCGCGCGGCGTCTTCACGGACTTGGCCTTGGCGGTCTTCGCACCGGCGGTGGCCATCGGCGTCCTCGCGCACGACGTCCTTCGCGGCCTTGTCCTCGCGCAGCCCGAGGAACGTCGGGTGGCGGAGCTGCCCGTCGCCGGTCCACTCGGTGAAGCCCACTTCGGCGACGAGCTCGGGGCGAACGAAGTGGCTCCCCTTCGGCGGCGCGACGGGCCCCTTCACGAACGGCGATTCGGTCTGCTCGAGCGCGCGGCGAACCGCTTCCGCAGGTCGGTCAGCGGCGGTCGCTGAAGCCCGTGCCGACGCGTCCGGCGAGCTTCAGCTCGTCGCCGTCGCGCACGCCGAGGAGCGAGCGCGCCGAGGCCCGACCGCGACCGCCGGCCGGGTCTGTCCAGCCGCCGATCACGAACTCCTGCCGCTGCTGCCCGCGCACCTTCCGCCACGTCGTCGTGCGGCGGCTCTCGTACGGCGCGTCGCGCCGCTTCGACACGATGCCCTTCGACGCCGTGCTGGATCGCCTGCGCGAAGAACGCCGCGCCGTCGCCGTCGATGTGATCGGCGTAGCGGACGACGTCCTGCTCGCCGCGCGCGCGCGATCAGCGCGTGGAGCGCCTGCTTTCGCGCGACGAGCGGCAGCTTCCGGAGATCGCGGCCGTCGAGGAACGGCGCATCGAAGACGACGTACGTGAGCGCCGCGCGCATCGTCGCCGGACAGCGCGTTCTGCAACGCCTGGAAGCTCGATCGCCCGTCGGGTTGCATGACGACGACCTCGCCGTCGAGCCACGCGGCGTCGACGGGAGCTCGGCCGCGGCGCGTGCGACGCCGGCCATCGCCTGCGTCCAATCCTTGCCGCTCCGCGAAAGGATGCGCGCCTTGCCCTTCTCGATGCGGACGAGCGCGCGATAGCCGTCGTACTTGAGCTCGTGCACCACTCGGGCCCCGTGGGCGGCTGGTCCGCGAGCGTCGCGAGCTGCGGCGAGAACGTCGCGGGCAGCGCCGCCTTCGGCGCCTCGGCGATGCTCGGCGCGCCCGCCACGCTCTCCGGCCGCTCTTCCAGCACGTCGCCCTCGGCGAGGCGGCCGCGCGGCCGCGTCGCGTTCCTTGAGCAGCAGCCAGTTCTTGCCGCCCTCGCCCGACCGTCCGCCCATGCGCGCGAGCGTCCATCCGCCGCGGAGCTTCTCGCCGACGAGGGTCGAACTTGAGGCTTCCCCTTCTTGTAGCCCTCGTGCGGATCCTCCTTCGGGATCCACTCGCCGCGGTCCCACAGGACGACGTTGCCCCCGCCGTACTCGCCCGCCGGGATCTGCCCCTCGAACGTCCCGTACTCCATCGGGTGATCCTCGACGTGCACGGCGAGCCGCTTCTCGGCCGGATCGAAGCTCCGGCCCTTCGGGACGGCCCAGCTCTTCAGGACCCCGTCGAGCTCGAGCCGGAAATCGTAGTGCAACCGCCGCGCCGCGTGCTTCTGCACGCAGAGAACAGGCGATCGGCCGCGCCGCGGGCTCCGCCCCGGCGGGCTCGGACGTGCGGCGAAAGTCACGCTTCCGGCGGTAGACGTCGAGCGGCATGCGCCAAACTGCCGCATATGCGGCCGGCCCGGGATGGGCAACGAGGGCGGCAGGGTGCGCGATCGTGCGATGCACGCGCTGCCCGGCGCGAGGCGCGAGAGTTGGCCCGTAGCGCCTGTCGCACGAGGAGCGCACGCGCGGCTCTCGGTACGCGGCGCCTTCGACCTACGGGGCGACGACGAGCCTGGCGCCCCAGGGGACACCCCCCGCGCCCGCGCCGCGCATCGCAACCGGCTCAGCCCGCGCTTTACGGCCCCGGCACCCCGACGCGCGCGACAAAGCCCGGTCTCCGGGCGCGCCCGCGGCGATCCATTCCTCGATGAGCTCGATCGCGGCCGACGGGAGTCGGCGGAGCTGGAGCGGCATCGGCTCGCCTTCGCTCGAGCTCCAGCGTCGCCGCGCAGCTTGTCGAGGATGAAGCTGTTCGCCGGGTTGCCCGGGATCGACGCGGAGCTTGCCGGCGTTGTTCGCGGCGAAGTTCGCGGGCGGGACGCCGACCAGGTTCGCGTACGCTTCGCCCGGCGCGAGCGACATGTCGTGCGGCTCCTGCGCGCACGTTGTGGCAGGTCGAGCGCGCGCACGACGATCGGCGTGAAGATCGTCTTCTGGATCTGGTCGAACGTGGACGTCACGGTGTCGCACGGCGACGTGTCCTCGGCCGGCAGGCACGTGAGCTTCATCTTGTCGTCGTCGACGACCGACGGATCGGCGCCGACGAGCGTCGTCCGGATGATCTTCTTGCCCTTCCGCCAGCGCGGCACCCGCCCGTTCTGAAGCGCACGGGCAGGTAGACGCTCATCGGGACGGTCGACGTGCAGACGTTCGTCCTGATCGACGGCGACGGGCAGCGTCAGGAACGTGAGCTCGTCCTCGAGCCCTTGGAAGTCGAAGTCGTGGCGCGGGTTCGTGTCGGGCTGCTCGTTCTCGACCGCGTACTCCTCCAGATCGGCCGGGGCCGCACGCGGGCAGGTCGGGATCGCTCACGTTCAGGCAGACGCCGACGTGGAAGCCGCAGACGCCGGGCGTCGGATCCTCGTCGCACGCGGGATCGTTGTCGATGCAGCGGATGTCGCGCGGGCGCGACGCCGGACGGTTCGCGGGCGTGCCGGAGAACTCGGCGAGACAATCGGTGAGCGGCGAGCCGCCGCCGCGCGCGTGAACGCTGACACGACGGCGCCGCGAGCGCGAGGAAGCAGCGATCGAGGTCGCGGTCATGTCGAGACGAACGGAACGTGCGTGTACGCACTGCCGAGGACCGCGGCCGAGTTGCCGTTCAGCCACCGGTCGATGATCGTCGCGTACACTTGCCTGAAGTCCGTGTGCCAGGCGAGGTTCCGGCCGCCGTCGAGGAGGCCCGCATCGAGCGCAGGCACGCGGCCGAAGACGTGGCCGCCGCCGGGCGCGGTGATCACCGGGTTGCCGACGACGAAGAGCGGCGCGGCCGCGCCGTGGTCGGTGCCGGCGTTGCGCGCGGCGCCGTTCTCGGCGACGCCGCCGTCCGAACTCCGAGAACGTCATGATGAGCACCTTGTTCGCGACGCCGAGCGCGACCATGTCGTCGTAGAAGGCCTTGATCGCCTTCGATACCTGCGCGAACAGGTCGGCCTGCCGGCCGGTGAGCGCGCCCTGGTTCGTGTGTGCGTGTCGAAGCCGCCGATGCGCACGTGGAAGAAGCGCGCGCCCGTGGGCGACGCCGGCGGCGGCATGCCGTTGTCGTAGCGGATGACCGACGCGACCTGCTTCGAGCCGCGCGCGCGAGGCCGCCCGGTGAGCGCGTTCAGGTTCGACGCGCCAGCTCGTGCTGACGTTCGCGTAGTCGTCCATCTTCGCTCAGGAGGACGTCGCCCGAGACGCCGATCGAGAGTTGCACGCCCGTCGGCGTTCGCCGCCTCGTCGTCGTACGCAGGCCGTGCAGCGTCGTCTTCTTGTCGGCGAGATCCGGGATAGAGCGGATCGTCGGGAATGCACGAACTGCGAGAGGTTCTTGATCGCGAGGACGTTCGCGTCGTCGCCGAAGAAGACGGGCGACAGCTCGCCGTCGCAGTCGAGCGTGACGAGCTGACCCGCCGAACGGTCCCGTCAGGTATCGGCCGAACCAGCCGTCGTCGTAGAGCTGCGCCGACGCTGATGCCGCCGAACCAGATGTCCTCCGAGCGGAAGTGGGACAGGCTCTGGCTCGGATAGCCGACGCCGTTCACGACGGCGACGCTGCCCGCGCCGTAGAGCGTGTGCAGCTCCGGCAGGCTCGGATGGAGGCCGAGGCCGTCGCCCGTCACCGGGTCGTCGTCGATCGGGAGCAGGTTCAGCGGCGGGGATCTGCAGGTTCGGGCGCGCGGTCTGGTAGAGCGTCCGCTGCGGACCGTCGAGCGGCGACGACCATGTTCAGGCCCGTCGTTGCCGCCTTCCATCTGCAGGATGCACGACGATCGCGCCGGCCGGGCCGGCGGCGTGCGCCATGCCGCGGAAGATCGGGTGTGGAACGGTGAGCGCGGCGGCGGCCGCGGCGCTCGACTTCAGGAAATCGCGTCGGGTGATCGCCATGGTCGTCCTCCGCCTCAGTGGACCTGGAACTCGGGCAGCGAGAGCGCGCAGCATGATCGCCCGCGCACCTTCCGTTCGAGCGTCGTCGACGTCGACGAAGCTCGTCGCGCCTTCGAAGTAGTCGATGAGCGCCTGCCGCGCGCCGGCGCGGGACGTAGGCCGTCATCGCCGAGCTTCGCGAGGATCTGGTCGGTCGACGTCGTCCGCGTTCGTCGAGTTGCGGTCGATCACCTTCGTCGGCGTCAGCTTGAGATCGCTCGTGCGGCCGGCGGCGAGCGCCTGCGCGAAGTTGACGCGCGCGAGGAAGAGGCCGCTCGCAGATCCAGGGCAGGCCGTGGTTCCACCCGTTCACGCCGGGCGGATCGAAGAGGTCCATCCCCATCGCTTCGAGGTGGTCGGGCAGCACCTTGCCGTTCGTCTTGCTCTTGATGCGCGCGGATCGCGTGGAACGCGAACTCGCACGGAGTTCTTCACCGACGAGGTCTTCGCCTGCGCGCTGTAGAACTCGTCGTGCATGAAGATCGAGCGGAGGAGGTCGCGGATGACGAAACCCTTCGGATCGGCCGTCGGGTTCGCGATGAAGTCCGACCGTGATCTCGTCGACGAGCGTCTTCGACGGGTTCTGGTACGCGAACCACTCCCAGAGCTTCTTGCCGATGAAGCGCGGCATCGTGAGCTTGCCGTCGCGTGTCGCGGTGCGCGAGCAGGACGTCGATGACGTTCGTCGCCGGCGGCAGCAGCGCGCTCGCGGCGTCGACGACGCCGAGGTCGGCCGGGCCCTGCTGGCACGTCTTGCCGGCGAAGAGCGTCTTGTTGCCGTGGTCGTGGCGCGAGTCGGTGAACACGCCGGCGTCGCTGATGATCTGCCAGCCGGTGAGCGCCTTCGTGATCTGCTCGACGTCGTCCTGCGTGTAGTTGTCGACGCCGTTCATGTCCTTCACGCCGAGGACGAAGAGCTCCATCAGCTCGCGCCCGTAGTTCTCGTTCGGCTTGGTCTTCGTCGAGAGCTTCAGGTCGAGGAAGTCGAGCATCGCCGGATCGCGCGTCACCTCGAACACGAGCGTGTGGAACGACCCGAAGCCGAAGAAGCGGAACAACGCGTTCTGCTTCAGCCATGTAGTAGTTGTTCTTCACGACCGACACGCTCGACGCGAAGTGGTCGTGCCAGAAGAGAGCACATCTTCTCCTGGACGCGCTTGGTCTTCGCCTTGACCATGCGCTTGGCCCACCAGGCCTTCAGGTCCTGGCGGTCCTCGGCGTCGGTCGCGTCGACGCCCGGACTTGCCCGGGCCGCGCGAGTTGCTGCCCTTGCGCGCGGACGAGCAGGTCGACCGCGATCGATTGGGGCAGCTTCGCGTACTTCGTCGACCTCCTTCGAGGTCGCCGCCGAAGCCGGCGCGCGACAGCAGATGCGCCGCGTTCTCTGCGTTCCAGACAGCCATGACGCCTCCCTCTCGCGATCGTCGGCGGCGGCGCGCGGAGCTGCCGACCCACATTGGAGCTATACGGGCGGAATTTTCGCGCGCGTCAATGGACAATGTGGGGGATTTTGCGTTGCGCCGCGTGTCGGCGCACCGCGGCGAGCGATCAGACCCCAAACGTCGCATGAGCCTATAGAGCGTCGTCCGATCCACGCCGAGGGCGCGGCGGCGGCCGTGCGCTCGCCGCCGGCCGCCGCGAGCGCCGCTCGAATCCGCGCGGCGGCCGCGGCATCGAGGCATCTCTTGCAGCGTGCCGTCGGCCGCATGGACGTCGGCGCCGGCGCGGCTGCTCTCGAGCAGCATGTCCTCGGGCGTGATCGTCGTGCCGCGCGCGAGCACGACCGCGCGCTCGATCGCGTTCTCGAGCTCGCGGACGTTGCCCGGCCAGGCGTGCGCGCGCATGACCTCCTCGGCCTCCGGCGACGAGCGCGAGCCGGCGTCCAGCCTCCGCCGCATGGCGCGCGAGGAAGTGGCGCGCGAGCGGGATCACGTCGTCGCGCCGCTCGCGGAGCGCGCACAGCTGGATCGGGATCACGTTCAGGCGGAAGTAGAGGTCCTCGCGGAAGCGGCCGGCGGCGATCTCGTCGCGGAGCACGCGGTTCGTCGCGGTGACGAGCCGGACGTCGACGCGGCGCGGCCGCGATCCGCGCCGACGGGCTGGACCTCGCCCTCCTGCACGCGCGCGCAGGAGCTTCGCCTGCACGTCGGCGCTGATCTCGCCGATCTCGTCGAGGAAGAGCGTGCCGCCGTGCGCGCGCTCGAAGCAGCCCGGCCGCGGCCGCGACGGCGCCGGTGAACGCGCCGCCGCTCGTGGCCGAAGAGCTCGCTCTCGACGACGCCCTCGGCGAACGCCTTCACGTTCACGGCGACGAACGGCTTGCCGACGCGGTCGCTCCAGAAGTGGAGCAGGCGCGCGACGAGCTCCTTGCCCGTGCCGCTCTCGCCCTGCACGAGCACCGCCGCGCGGCTCGGCGCCACGCGCCGCACGAGGTCGAGCATCGCGCGGCTCTGGGCGCTCTCGGCGACGATCGTCTCGGGCCCGTAGCGCGCGCGGACCTCTTCGCGGAGGAACCGGTTCTCGCGCTCGAGCCGCGAGAGGTCGAGCGCGCGTGCGACGAGCGCGCGCAGCTCGTCGTTGTCGAACGGCTTCGTGAGGTAGTCGAACGCGCCCTCGCGCATCGCCGCGACGGCCGCCGGCACCGAGCCGTGCGCCGTCACGCAGGATGACGGGCAGCGACGGCCGGCGCTCGTGCACCGCCTTCATGAGCGCGAGCGCCGTCCATGTCGGGCATCTTCCAGTCGGTGACGACGACGTCGGCGCCGCGCTCGTCGAGCGCCGTCAGCGCGGCGGCGCCGGCGTTGCACACCTCGCACGTGTGGCCCGGCGCGGCCGAGCGCGGCGGCCATCACCTCGGCCATGCGCGGCTCGTCGTCGACGACGAGCACTCGCGTCGCGTGGCTCATGCCGCGCGCCGGCAGGCGGATGGTGAAGCACGCGCCGCCGCCCGGGACGATCGCCGACGTCGATGCGCCCGCCGTGCGCCTCGACGATCTGGCGCGCGACGGCGAGGCCGAGCCCGGTGCCGTTCGGGCCGCGTCGTGAAGAACGGCTCGAACACGCGCGCGCGGAGCTCGGGCGCGATGCCCGCGCCGCGATCGCGCGACCGCGAGCTCGATCCTGCCGTTCGCCGCGCGCGCGCGGACCGCGATCTCGCCGCCCGCCGGCGTCGCCTCGACCGCGTTCGAGAGCAGCCCGACGAGCACCTGGCAGACGAGGTCGCCGTCGGCGTGGACGACCGGCAGCGCCGGCGGCCTCGTCGCGCGCGAGGCGCACGCGCTTCGCCGCGAGCTCGCGCGCCGGCGAGCGTCACGGCGCGCGCGACGACGTCGCCGATGGCGGTCGGCCGCGTCTGGAGCTGGAGCGGCCGCGCGAACGCGAGCAGCGAGCTCACGACGCTCGCCGAGCCGATCGACCTCCGTCGACGATGAACGACGCCGCACGATGGCCGCTCGGCGTCGCTCGGCGGCAGCGTCTCGCCGAGCCCCTGCGCCGCCGAGCGCACGACGGCGAGCGGGTTCCGCACCTCGTGCGCGATCGCCGCCGCGAGCTGGCCCGAGCGCCGCGAGCTTCTCGCTCTGCGCCGACGCGCGAGCGCGCGGCGTCGAGCGCCGCCGTCGCTGGCGCGCTCGCGCCGCCGCGACTCGACGACGTCGCCCAGGAGGAAGCCGAGCAGCGCGAACGACGTGCCGAACCAGACCGACGACGAGCGCCGGTCACGTCGCGGCCGCCCATCTCGAAGGACGCGCCGAGCCAGACGAGCGACAGCGTGTCGACGAGCGCCGAAGCGCGACGCCGATGGCGGCGCCCCACCAGCGCAGGCGACCGCGACGAGCGTCGTCCCCATGCGCCGGAGCGGTGCAACCGCCGGGCCGGCCATCGGGCCGATTCTCGCCCCGCCCGGCGGCCCGCGCAACGACGCCGCAGCGGCCGCACGACGAGCGTGTGGCGGCCGCGCCACACGCCGAGCCGCGCGACCGCGATGGCCGCGGCGGCCGATCGCGGTGGCACGCCGCTTGGACTCGACTGCCCGCGCAAGGAGGTTCCACATGAGCACTGCAGCCCGCATCGTCGTCGGTTTCGGTCCTGCTGCGCGTTCGCCGACCTGAACGCCTACGTCGTCTGGCAGTACGGCTACTCGGGGTTCCTCGAGCTGGCGACCGCCAACGCCGCCACCATCGCGGTCCTGGTCGACCTCACGATCGCGCCTCAGCTTCGTCACGCGTCTGGATGTGGCGCGACGCACGCCGGCGCGGCATCACCGTCGTCTCCGTACCTCGCGGTGACCGCGCTGCTCGGCAGCATCGGCCCGCTCCTCTACGTCCTGATCAACGGCCGGAAGGCCGAGCTGCCGGCGTAGCCGCCCGGCGGGAGGCGCGGTCGCTCAGGCCGCGCCGACCAGGCCGCGCAGCACGAACGGCAGCAGGCCGCCGTGCCCGGTAGTACTCGACGTCGTCGGGCGTATCGACGCGCGCGGTCACCGTGAACTTCGTCTCGCTCCCGTCGTCCTTGATCGCGCACGGCGAGCTGCTTGCCGGGCGCTTCAGCCCTCGGCGATGCCCTCGATCTCGAAGCGCTCGAAGCCGGTGAGGCCGAGCGACGCCGCCGTCTGCCCGGGCCGGAACTCGAGCGGCAGCACGCCCATGCCGACCAGGTTCGAGCGGTGGATGCGCTCGTAGCTCTCCGCGATGACGGCGCGGACGCCGAGCAGCAGCGTGCCCTTCGCCGCCCAGTCGCGCGACGAGCCGGTGCCGTACTCCTTGCCGGCGATGACGACGAGCGGCGTGCCGTCCTGCTTGTACGCGCATGGCCGCGTCGTAGATCGCGAGCTGCTCGCCCGACGGGACATGCTGCGTGACGCCGCCCTCGACGCCCGGCACCATCAGGTTCTTGATGCGGATGTTCGCGAACGTGCCGCGCATCATCACCTCGTGGTTGCCGCGCCGCGCGCCGTAGGAGTTGAAGTCCTTCGGGCCGACGCCGAGGCTCTGCAGGTAGCGGCCGGCCGGGCTGTCCGCCTTGATCGAGCCCGCCGGCGAGATGTGGTCGGTCGTGATCGAGTCGCCGAGCAGCGCCAGACAGCGCGCGCCGTGGATGTCGGACGGCGCGACCGGCGTCCGCGGCATGCCTTCGAAGAACGGCGGCGCCTTGATGTACGTCGACGCCGCGTCCCACGCGTAGCGGTTGCCGGTCGGCACCGGCATGCCGCGCCAGCGCTCGTCGCCCTCGAACACGCGGCCGTACTCGTCGCGGAAGAGCGCGGCCGTCACGGTCTGCGAGCGCGGTCGCGATCTCGGCGTTCGACGGCCACACGTCGCGGAAGAAGACCGGCTTGCCCGCGGCGTCGGTGCCGATCGGCTCCGTCGCCGGATCCCAGTCGACGGTGCCGGCGATCGCGTACGCGACGACGAGCGGCGGCGACGCGAGGTAGTTCGCGCGCGTCTGCGGATTCACGCGGCCCTCGAAGTTGCGGTTGCCGGAGAGCACCGCCGCGACGGCGAGGTCGCCCTGCTCGATCGCCTTCGGAGATCGGCTCGGGCAGCGGCCCCGAGTTGCCGATGCACGTCGTGCAGCCGTAGCCGACGAGGTTGAAGCCGAGCTTCTCGAGGTCGGCCATCGTGCCGCTCGCCTGCAGGTAGCGCGTGACGACCTTCGATCCCGGCGCGAGGCTCGTCTTCACCCACGGCTTCACGCGTGAGCCCGCGCGCCGCGGCCTTCCGCGCGAGCAGGCCCGGCGCCGAGCATGACGGCCGGGTTCGACGTGTTCGTGCAGCTCGTGATCGCCGCGATGACGACCGCGCCGTGGCCGAGGTCGACGTGCTGACCGCCGACGTCGACCGGCACGGTCTTGTCCGGCGACGACCTTCCCGGTGAAGTACTCGTTCCGCGCCGTCTCCCACGACGCCTTCATGCCGGCGAGCGGCGACGCGGTCCTGCGGCCGCTTCGGGCCCGGCGAGGCTCGGCACGACGGAGCCGAGGTCGAGCTCGAGCACGTCGGTGAACTCCGGCTCGCGGCAGCCGGCGGTGCGGTAGAGCCCCTGCGCCTCGTAGTACGCCTTCGCGAGCGCGACGCGGCCGTCGTCGCGGCCCGAGAGCTTCAGGTAGGTGATCGTCTCGTCGTCGACGGGAAGAAGCCGATCGTCGCGCCGTACTCGGGCGCCATGTTCGCGATCGTCGCGCGGTCGGCGACCGCGAGGTGCGCGACGCCGGCGCCGAAGAACTCGACGAACTTCCCGACGACGCCCTTCTTCCGCAGCATCTCGGTGCACGTGAGGACGGCGTCGGTCGCGGTCGCGCCCTCGGCGAGCGTGCCGGTCAGGCGGAAGCCGATCGACCTGCGGGATGAGCATCGACCGTCGCCTGGCCGAGCATCGCGGCCTCGGCCTCGATGCCGCCGACGCCCCAGCCGACGACGCCGAGCCCGTTGATCATCGTCGTGTGCGAGTCGGTGCCGAGGACGGTGTCGGGATACGCGAGCTGCGTGCCGTTCGAGCCTGCGCGCTCGCGACGACGGGCGCCAGGTACTCGAGGTTCACCTGGTGGACGATGCCCGTGCCCGGCGGCACGACGCGGAAGCTCGAGAACGCCTGCTGGCCCCAGCGGAGGAACGCGTAGCGCTCGCGGTTCCGCTCGTACTCGATCGCGACGTTCTCCTGGAACGCCGTGCGCCGTGCCGAAGCGGTCGACCTGCACCGAGTGGTCGATCACGAGGTCGACCGGCGCGAGCGGATTGATGCGCGCCGGATCGCCGCCCATCGCCACCATCGCGTCGCGCATGGCGGCCAGGTCGACCACGCAGGGCACGCCGGTGAAGTCCTGCAGGATCACGCGCGCCGGCATGAACGGGATCTCGCGCTCGGGCGTCCTCTTCGGATCCCAGGCGAGCAGCGCCTCGACGTGCTCGTTCGTGACGCTCCGGCCGTCCTCGCGGCGGAGCAGGTTCTCGAGCAGGACGCGCAGCGAGAACGGAAGCCGCGCCACCCGATCGCCCAGCTTCGTCAGCCGCCGGATCTCGAACGTCGTACCGTTCACGTCGAGTCGATCGCGGGTGCCGAAAGCTGTCGAGTGATCGGCATGCGATCGTTATACGAACGCGCGCGAGTCGAGCAAAGCCAGTGCGTTCGTTCCCGCCGCGACGATGTGCCAAGACTGACCGTTCATGACGGCGACCGACCGCCGCGCGTTCCGCATCCTGTTCGTCGGCCTCGTCTGCATCGGCATGAGCCAATCCGTGCTGCTTTCCACGCTGCCGCCGGCCGCGCGCGAGCTGGGGCTGACGCCGTTCCGCATCTCGACGATCTTCGCCACGTCGGCGACGCTCTGGGTGTTCGTCTCGCCGTGGTGGGGCCGGCGGAGCGACGTCGTGGGCCGTCGCCCGATCATCCTGCAGGGGCCTCCTCGGCTACGCGACGTCGATGGCGCTCGTCGCAACGACGATCACGCTCGGGCAGAACGCGATCCTGCCGGTCGCGTGGATCTATCCGTGCCTCATCGGCTCGCGCTGCATCTTCGCGCTACTCGGCTCGGGCACCGGGCCGGCGTCGCAGGCCTACGTCGCCGACCGGACCGACGATCGAGGAGCGCACGGCCGGCGTCGCGTTCCTGAACGCGGCGATGGGGCTCGGCGAGACCATCGGACCGGGCGTCGGCTCGATGCTGGCGGTCTTCGGAGCCGCGACACCGATCTACTTCGCGGCCGGGCTCGCCGTGGCGAGCGCGGGTCTGCTGGGTCGGATGCTGCCCGAGGAGAAGGCGCCGCACGCGATCGCGCGCGGGCCGGTCAAGCGGCTGCCGCTGCTCGACCGGCGCGTGCTGCCGTTTCTCGGCATCGCGGCCGCGCGCTGCAGGCGGTGCGCGCCACGGTGGCGATCACGCTCGCGCTCTTCTTCCAGGACACGCTCGGCCTCGACGCGGCCGATGGCCGTGCGCGACGCCGGCATCGGTTTCGTCGTTCTCGCGGCGTCAGGCCTGTTCGCGCAGCTCGTCGCTCGTGCAGCGCCTGCACCCGAGCGCGCGCACGATGCTCTACACCGGTGTGCCGCTCACGATCCTCGCGTTCGCGACGCTCGTGGGCGGCGGTCGCTCGCGACGTACGCCTGCGCGCTCGCCGCGCTGGGGATCGGCCTCAGGCTGGTCCGGCCGGGCACATCGGCAGGCGCATCGGTGTCGGTCGGCGTCGGCGAGCAGGGCGCGGTCGCGGGCGTCATGGGCGGACTCGCCGTCGCTCGGCAACGTCGTCGGCCCCCATTGCGACGACGCTCTACCAGCTCGACCATCGCGCGCCGTATCTGCTCTGTCTCACGGTCATGACCGCCGCGCTCGCCATCGTCGTCGCGAGCCCGCGCATCCGCAGGCTGCGCGCGTGACCGATAGATTCAGGGATGCGCTTTCGCGCCCCTCTGCGCCCGACTACCCGCGGCGGTCCATGAAGCGGCGCACCGCGGCCTTGTGGCCGGCGGTCGTGAAGCACATCGGCTCGGCGAACTCCTCCATCGCGATCGCCTGCTCCCAGGTCGCGTCGGCGGCGCGGCGCAGCAGCGGCTTCGCGAGGCTCACGATCGCGTCGGGCACGCCGACGATGCGGTCGGCCCAGCGCGCGCCTCGTCGAGGAGCCGCTCGTGCGGCACGACGTGGTTCACGAGGCCCATCGCGGCCGCCTCCGGCGCCGCTCACCTCGCGCCGGAGACGAAGAGCTCGAACGCGCGCTGGTAGCCGACGCGGCGCGTGAGGAACAAGCTCGTCCCGACCTCCGGCACGAGGCCGATGTTGCCGAACGCGGGCACGAGTCGTGCGCGCTCAGACGCAATGCATGAGGTCGCTCGCGTAGGCGAACGCAAGCCCGACGCCGGCGGCGGCGCCGTTGACGGCCGCGATGAACGTCGTGTCGCTCTGCGCGATCAGCCGCGCGATGCCGCCGAACTCGCGCCGGATCCATCGCCAGAGCCCGACAGCGCCGTCCTCGGTGTCGAGCATGCCCGCGGCCTTCGTCATGAGCCGCACGTCGCCGCCGGCGAGAACGCCGGATCGCTGCCGGTGAGGACGATCGACGCGGACGCCGCGGTCGACGCACCAGCGTCTGGAGGTGGCGGCGGAGCTGCACCGTGAGCGGCGCGGACAGGACGTTGTACTTCGCGGGATCGTCGAGCGTCACGGTCACGACGGCGCCCGCGCGCTCGACGCGGACGAGCGTCCGCGGATCGGCTTCGGCGTCGGCCACGAAGCGTTTCATGGGTCGTCTCGTAGGTCTGGTGTCGGCCATCGTGCCGCCCGGCGCGCCGTACGCCCGGTCCGCCCCTGTGGCAAGGCACGCTTGATCGCCGCGCCGTTCTCGGTCAGGAAACCGGGCCCATGTACAGCTCCATGACCGCTCAGGCCCTTCGTGCACTCACCGCCTGCCGTGGCCGTCGCACTCGCGACGCCGGCGCTGGCGCGAGGAGGAAGAAAGACCGTGAGCCCGACCCCGCCATCGCCGAGATCGACAAGTTCATCGCCGCTCAGAAGATCGACAAGACAATCCCAAGTGGAAGCAGAGCCTGCCGAAGCCGCCGAAGGCGGCGCCCTTTCGAAGGACAAGCACTACGCTATGGGTTCTCGAGACGAACAAGGGCACGATCAAGGTCGCGCTCTGAAGCGTGACGTCGCGCCGATGCACGTGTCGAGCACGATCTACCTCGACGCAGCTCGGCTTCTACGACGGTCTCATCTTCCACCGCGTGAGTCCCCGGGCTTCATGGCCAGGGCGGCGACCCGATGGGCGATCGGGCACGGGCGGCCCCGGCTACAGTGCGAGGGCGAGTTCTCGGAGCCGCCGAAGCACGACCAAGCCCGGCATCCTGTCGATGGCGAACGCCGGCCCCGGCACCGACGGGCAGCCAGTTCTTCCTCACCTTCGTGCCGACGCCGCACCTGAACGGTCGCCACACCGTCTTCGGCAGCGAGGAAGTGGTCGAGGGCGTGGACGTCGTGAAGAAGCTCGAGGCGTCCGGCTCGCCGTCCGGCAAGACGAGGCGAAGAGCTCAAAGATCGTCAAGGCGACGATCCCGGGAACGATAGCTGAAACAGGCAACCCCACCGTCGGCCGTCACGCAGGTAAGTCGACGATGCGCCAACGATCCAGCTCGGTCACGCTCTGCGCACCGCCGCGCGCCATCAGCACGTCGCTCCGGCAATCAGGTGGCGCGTGGCACGGCCCTCGACGACCGGCAGCGCGCTCGCGTCGCCGGCGCAGCAGGTCGGGCCCCTCGTCGCTCACGCCGGGGCTCCGCTTCGCCGTGCGCTCGGGCTGGAACGCCAGCGTCCTTGCCGCTCGCGAACGCCTGACGATCTCCTTCGAGATGCGCATGCTGCACCAGTCGTGGCCGCACATCGCGCAGAAGTCGGTGTCGACCTCGAGGTCCTCGTCGTGGAGCGCGCGCGCGGTCTCGCCGTCGAACGCGAGCTCGAACTGGCGCGGCCAGTTGAGCGCGGCGCGCGCGCGCGACGAGGTCGTCGTCCCACTCGCGCGCGCCCGCGATGCCGCGCGCGATGTCGCCGGCGTGGGCGGCGATCTTGTAGGCGATGCAGCCCTGCTTCACGTCGTCGCGCCTTCGGCAGGCCGACGTGCTCCTTCGGCGTCACGTAGCAGAGCATCGCGCGCGCCGTGGCGCGCGGCCTCGGTCGCGCCGATCGCGCTCGGTGATGATGGTCGTAGCCCGGGAAGACGTCGGTCACGAGCGGGCCGAGCACGTAGAAGGGCGCGTCGTCGCAGAGCTCGCTGCTCGAGGCGCATGTTCCAGCCGATCTGGTCGAGCGGCACGTGGCCCGGGCCCTCGACCATCGCCTGCACGCCGCGCGCGCGCGCGCGCTGCACGAGCTCGCCGAGCGTGCGCAGCTCCGCGAGCTGCGCCGGCGTCGCTCGCGTCGGCGAGGCAGCCCGGCCGGAGGCCGTCGCCGAGCGAGTAGGTGACGTCGTACTCGCGCATGATCGCGCTGATCTCGTCGAAGAGCTCGAACATCGGGTTCTGCTTGCCGTGGTGGATCATCCACTTCGCGAGCAGCGAGCCGCCGCGCGAGACGATGCCGGTGACGCGCGGGCCGACCAGCGCGAGGTGCTCGCGCAGCACGCCCGGCGTGGATCGTGAAGTAGTCGACGCCCTGCCGCGCCTGGCGCTCGATCTCCTTCAGGATGACGTCGTAGGAGAGGTCCTCGATCGCGCCGGCCGACGATCATCGCTGTAGATCGGCACGGTGCCGATCGGGATCGTCGCGTGGTCGACGATCGCCTGGCGGCACGCCGCCGAGGTCGCCGCCGGTCGAGAGGTCCATCAGCGTGTCGGCGCCGTAGCGCTGCGCCCAGCGGAGCTTCTCGACCTCCTCGTCGGTCGAGCTCGACACCGGCGACGCGCCGATGTTGGCGTTGATCTTGGTCGTGATCATGCGGCCGATGCCGGTCGGATCGAGGCGCTTCGGCGCGCGCTCGCCGCGCAGCAGCCGTCGGGGTCGTCGATCGCGCGCGCGGCGCTGCGCGGCGGTCTGGTTCACCCAGAGACGGGCGCCGCCGGCAGCGCCCGGATGCCCGACCGCCGGTCTCGGGATAGCACGCGCGCGCTCGGCCGACGTGGACGGCGCCTCGCCGCCGCTGCCGGCGAGATGCCGGACGTTCGCGGGAATGACGAGCCGGCCGCGCGCGACCTCGTCGCGGATCGCGCTCCGGCAGTCGTCGCCTTCGCGCACCGCCACCCGTCGCATCTCGGGAGTGACGATGCCGTGTCGCGCCGATTCGAAGCTGTGTCATTCGCGCTTCCCTCCGCCGGAATTACCCGGATCAGGTTCGAGGGTCGGCGGACTGCACCCGCCATCTCAGCCACGTCGTCTACGGGCGGCTCCCACAGCGTTCGCCGACCATGATCCCGGGGCGATCGATGGTCAGGTGTCGGACGCGTCCGACTCGTGCGGAAGGCGTCGCGGACGGTAGTGTCCCAATTCACGAGGTTGCAGAGCCCGCTATGAGCTGCGGCGCGGCGCAGATGGTGACCGACCAGACGCGATGGCGCATGGCACCACCGTCGACGGATGGACCGCCGAAGACGCAGGACGCGGTGTCGAATGGGCAGGTGGACGGCCGCGCCAATCCACCAACAGCGCCTGGCATACGGCAGGCGCACCTCGTGGGGGTGTCGCAGTCGAGGAACGCGAGCGCACAAATGGTTCCGCGTGCCGCGGTGGCCGAGCAGAACCTGGCGCCGCAATCATGGCGACCAATTCAGTCATCCACCGGTGGTGCGGCCACGGCGGATCATTGGGGCGTGGTTACCGGACCACAGTGCCACTTTCGCCACCCGAGAAGTCACCGGATTGCGATGATGATTCCGACACCACGCGCGAGTGCACCGCCGCGCCTGTGCGTCGCACCGACGCTGTGATGGCGAACAGCAACAGCGTCACCGATCCGCAGAGCACGGTGCAGCGCCACATCGCGACACCCCTATGAAGACGGCCCACGGGGTCAATCGCAGCCGACTGTCCAGCGTCTGTACCGTGCGAGTCGGCGATCGGTCGATTATGGTTCAGGCAGCCGCCGGTCAGCCACGATGCTCGCCAGGCGCGGCTTCGATCGGCGATGCGCGTCGCGGTCGCGGCAATCACCTCTAAGTGGACGCCACCTCGCCGGACGGTCCTGAAGGAATTTGCGCCCGCGCTCGGCGTGTAACCGGCGTCTTCCGGCGCTGGCGAACGCATCGAGGAGGGACCCATGTTTCGAGCAGCGCGCATCGTCGGGATCGGCATTCTGGCGCTCGGCATCCTGGCCGGCACGGCCGGACGCGCGAGCGCGCTTCTGCATCTTCAACTGCACCCACAGCGAAGACGAAGTACCCGATCGTCCTCGAGCACGGGCTCGCCGGCTTCGACGAGCTCTTCGGCGTCGTGCGAGCTACTGGTTCGGCATCGTCGACGAGCTGCTGAGGACGGCGGCGCGACGGTCTTCACGACGCACCGTGAGCCAGTTCAACTCGACGCGAGGCGCGCGGCGAGCAGCTGATCGACCAGATCGAGACCATCACCGCGATCACCGGCAAGCCGAAGGTGAACCTCGATCGGCCACAGCCACGGCGGCCTCGACGTGCGCTACGTCGCGGCGCGTCCGGCCCGACCTGGTCGCGTCGGTGTCGACGCGTCGCGACGCCGCACTAGAGGCGCGGCGCTCGCCGACTATCTGCGCGCCAACGTGCAGAACGGCTCGTTCACCGAGGCGCGTCGGTTGCGCTACTTCGCGAACTGCGCTCGGCACGGTGATCGGGCTGCTGACCGGGCACACGAACCCGCAGGACGCGGCCGCGCGCGCTCGACTCGCTCACGCATCGGCCGGCCTCGCGACGCTTCAACGCGCACTACCCGCAGGGCGTCCCGACGACGGCGTGCGGCCAGGGCGCGGCCAGCGGTGAACGGCATCAAGCTACTACTCGTGGAGCGGCACGGGCGTCCTCGACGAACGCGCTCGACGTCTCGGACGGCGCGCTCGGCGCTCACGTCGCTATCTTCTACCCCGAGGCGAACGACGGGCTCGTCGGCAAGTGCAGCTCGCACCTCGGCACGGTGATCCGCGACAACTACTTCCAGAACCACCTCGACGAGGTGAACCAGGTCATCGGCCTCGTCTCGATCTTCGAGTCGAACCCGACGACGCTCTTCCGCGCGCACGCGAACCGGCTCGAAGACCGCCGGGCTCTGACCCAAAGGCAGGTGATGACACATGCGACGCGCCGTCGCGGTCGCGCTGGTCGCCGGTCTCGTGCTGCTGGCGGTCGCCGCGCTGCGGCAGCGCGACAGCACCGACCGGCGCGACGGCGACGCGACGACGTCGCCCGACGCGGTCGCGTCGGCGCGACGCGACGCGGGCGACGGCGCGGCCGCCGCCCAGCAGCGGCCCGGCACGTGCCGCGACGGTCCCGCGTTAGCCGCGCTCGCTCGCGCGGCACGCGCGTCGACGGCGGGCTCGTCGTCGACGCCGACGGCCACTTCGTGCCCGACCATCGATGCCCGCCGGCTCTTCGACTACTTCCTCGCCGCGCACGGGCGAGATCCGGACGACGCGCTCCGCGCGCGCGCATCGTCGCCGAGATCGAGCGGCGGCTGCCGCCGGACGCGGCGCGACGCGATCGCGCTCCTCGATCGCTACCTGCGTACCGCGAGCGCGTCCGCGCGCTCGCGACGCGGCGTCACCGGCCGACGGCGACCTCGACGCACGCCTCGCGACGCTCGAAGCGCTCCGGCGCGAGATGCTCGGTGCACGGACGCCGCCGACGCGTTCTTCGCCGAGGAGGAGGCCGCACGCGCGCCGCGTGCTCGAGATCCGCCGCGCTCACGGCCGACACGACGCTCTCGGCCGAGGAGCGCGCGGCGCCCGCGTCGAAGCGACTCTACGCCGACGCTCGAGGCCGACCTGCCGCCCGAGACGCGCGAGAGCGCGCCGCCGGGCCGCCTCGCGACGTCCGCGCGAGGACGAGGATCAGATCCGCAGCGAACGGCGGCGGCCCCGCCGAGATCAGGCCCTGCGCGAGCGACTCGCCGGGACCGAGGTCGCCGCGCGCCTGGCCGACCTCGACGCGCGGCGCGCCGCGTGGCGCGCGTGCGCGTCGGGCGACCTCCGCCGGGAGCGCGCTCGGATCGCGGCGGACCCGACGCTCGACGCCGCCGCGAAGGCCGACGCCCACCGGCGCGCCTGCTCGACGGGTTCACCACGTCGGGCGAAAGCGCCTCGAAGCCCCTCGAGTCGCGCGCGGCCGCGGGGGGCGAGGCGGCGCCGGGGCGGTAAGCGCGCTTGGCGGTCGCCGCAAAGCCCGATTGGCGGCGGCGGGACCCAACGGGCAGCGCCCTTCAGCCGCGCGCGGTTCTTCTGCGGACGGCGAGGCGTGGCGTCGGCATGCCGGCTGCTACGGGGCGATCGCAACAGCGGTCGTCATCACGGGAGGGCATCCCATGGTTCGCCAGTCGCTCCATCTTCACGTACGGGGTCGTGAGCTACGCGATCTTCTTCGCCTCGTTCCTCTACGCCGATCGGGTTCGTCGGCGGCTTCGTGGTCCCGCGGACGGTCGACGGCCCGCTCGAGGACTCGCTGGCCGGGGCGCTCGCGATCGACCTCGGGCTGCTCGCGCCTCTTCGCGCGTGCAGCACAGCGTGATGGCGCGCCCGGCCTTCAAGCGCTGGCTGGACGCGCTATCGTGCCGAAGCCGGCCGAGCGCAGCACCTACGTGCTGCGCGTCGAGCGTCGCCCTGCTGCTCCTCTTCTGGCAGTGGCGGCCGATCGGCGGCGTCGTGTGGCACGTCGAGAACCCGGTCGGCGCAGCGCTGTCTCGTACACGGTCTTCGCGAGTGGGCTGGGCGACGGTGCTCGCCTGCACGTTCCTCATCAACCACTTCGACCTCTTCGGGCTCCGCCAGGTCTGGCTCGAGCTGCGCGGCGAGCCGTACACGACCGCTCAGCTTCGGGACGCCCGGGCCTGTACAAGCGTCGTCCGGCACCCGCTCTACGTCGGCTGGCTGCTCGCGTTCTGGGCGACGCCGACGATGACGGCGACGCACCTCCTCTTCGCGGTCGTGACGACCGCCTACATCCTGATCGCGATCCAGCTCGCAGGAGCGCGACCTCATCGCCGCCGCACCCCGAGTACGCCGCGTACCGCCGGAACGTCGGCATGCTCTTCCCGCGCGCTGCGCGCACCGCGCGCGAGACCGACTCCCGCCCGTCACCACTGCCTGATCATCTCCCCCCGGACCAATCCCTCCTTCCCGTCTGGCGCACGGCGTCCGCATCATCCCCTCGATGCGGACGCCGTCGCGCGTCCGCGCTACAAGAGTCGGCGTGACGCTAGTACCGACCTCCAGACCCCCGCGCTCGTGATCGACGCCGCGCGCGCTCGACGCGAACCTCGCGCACGATGGCGGCCGGCGCTGCCCGGGACGCGCGGCTCCGGCCGCACGTGAAGGCGCACAAGTGCACGACGCTCGCGCGGCGGCAGGCGGCGCTCGGCCATCGCGCGTTCACGTGCGCGACGATCCGCGAGGTGCGAGGGCCTCGTCGCCGCCGGGCTCGGCGACGACGTGCTGCTCGCGAACGAGGTGCTCGACGCGCGGCGCCTCGGCGCAGCTCGACGCGCGCGTCACGGTCGCCGTCGACTCCGAGGCGACGATCGACGCCGCCGCCGAGGGCGGCGTGCGCGACGTGCTTCGATCGACGTGAACGTCGGCCTGCCGCGCTGCGGCTGCGATCCGGCCGACGCCGCGCGGCCTCGCCGACCTGCCGCGCGCCGCGCGGGCTCGACCGTGCGCGGCGTCATGGGCTACGAGGGCCACGCGATGCTGCTGCCCGATCGCGACACGCGCGCGAGCCTCGTCGCCGTCGCCGATGCGAGCAGCTCGCCGCGCGCGCACGCGGCGGTCGGCGGCGACGTCGTCTCGACCGGCGGCACGGGCACGTACGACCTGCACACCGATCGCGACCGAGATCCAGGCGGGCTCGTACGCGCTCATGGACACCGGCGTACGCGAAGCTCGGGCTGCCGTTCGTCGAGGCGCTCATCGATCGTCGGCACGGTCATCGTCGACGTCGACGGCAGGGCTACGCCGTCGCCGACGTCGGCTTGAAGGCGCTCGGCATGGACCACGGCACACTCCGCCGATCGACGGACGGCGCAGGTGCTGGTTCTTCTCCGACGAGCACGTGACGTTCGCGCCGGCGCGCGCCCGTTCGCGTCGGCGATCGCGTGCGCGTGCGGCCGGCGCACGTCGATCCGACGATGGCGTACCACGAGCGCGCGCACGTCGTGGACGGGCGACGCGCGTCGTCGACACGTGGCTGATCGATCTCCGGGGCTGGTAGAGCAACTCCGGGCATGCGCGCATCGCCGATCGATCCGCGCGAGCGCCGGCTTCGACCCCGCAACGTCTCGAGCGGCTCGCGACGGCGATCGAGCGACGACGTCGCGCGACGAGCGCTACGACGGCTGCGAGGTCGTCGGTCGCGCGCGGCGGGCTCGGTCGCGTTCCACCGAGCAGTTCGGCTTCGCCGACCGCGCGAGCGCGCCGGAGCGTCGCGCCGGCGCAGCCGTTCGTCAGCATGTCGATCGGGAAGCAGCTCGTCGTGGCGACGGCGTCTTCCAGCGGATCGAGCGCGGCGACTTCGCGCTGACGACGCCGGTCGCGGACCTGATCCCCGAGTTCGGCCAGCGCGGCAAGACGGCGATCACGATCGCGCACCTGCTGACGCACACGAGCGGGCTCCCGATGATGCTGCCGCCGATGCCGCTCCGGAGCTCGCCGACGCAGCCTCGAGGCGGTCGTGCAGGCGACGTGCGCGGCGCTGCCGGAGTTCCGCGCCGGGCTCGCGCGTGTCGTACTGCGTGCTCGTCGGCGCACGCGATCCTGGCCGAGTGCGTGCGGCGCGCCGACGGCGGACGCCGGCCCGTACCGCACGATCGTCGCCGAGGATCTCTGCGCGCCGCTCGGCATGACGCGACACGACGCTCGGCTGTCCCGACGCCGTGAAGGCGCGGCTCGCGCCGGTCGTCGCGCGCGACCGTCACGCCGGCCTCTTCGATCCGCTCTTCCTCGAAGACGCTCGGCGAGACATCCTGGCCGAGGACACCGAGATCCCGGCCGGCGGCTTCGTCACGACCGCGCCCGACCTGCACCGCTTCGCGGAGATGCTCCGGCGCGAGCGGCGAGCTCGACGGCGTCCGCATCCTGTCGCCGTCGACGGTGCAGAGCGTCCGCGTGAACCAGACCGGCGACGAGCCGAACACGCTCTGGGCCTACGCCGAGGTGATGCGCGGCTGGGCGCCGTTCCCGGCGAACCTCGGCCTCGGCTTCTTCCTCCGCGGCGAGGGCGTCTTCCCGACGCCGTTCGGCCTGCAGGCGTCGCGCGCAGACGTTCGGCGGCTTCGGCGCGCGGCTCGAGCCGCGTTCTGGATCGATCCCGCGACGCGACGTGACATACGCGTTCCTGTCGAGCGGGCTCATGGAAGACTCCGTACAGCGTCGAACGACACATGCGGCTCGTCGGACCTCGTCCACGCCGCCACCCTCTGCAGGAGATCGCACATGGCGTCGCATCCGATCCGCTTCGGCATCCAGACCGGCCAGCAGAACATCGCGTGGGACGACATGCTCGCGCTCTGGCAGAAGGCCGACGGCTGGGGCTACGACTCGCTCTGGAACTTCGACCACTTCTACCCGATCTTCACGAACCCCGACGGGCCGTGCTTCGAAGGCTGGACGACGCTCGCGCGCGCTCGCGCAGGCGACGAAGCGCGCGCGCATCGGCACGCTGGTGAACGGCAACACGTACCGGAACCCGTGCCTCACGGCGAAGATGGCGGCGACGCTCGACCACGTGAGCCACGGGCGGCTGAACCTCGGCATCGGCGCCGGCTGGTTCGAGCTCGAGCACACGCGCGTTCGGCATCGACTTCAAGACGGTGCCGCGGCCGGCTCGAGGCGCTCGACGAGGCGCTGCCAGATCATCCGCGGCATGCTCACGCAGGAGCAGACGACGGTGCACGGCAAGCACTACACCGTGACCGAGGCGCTCGGGAACCCGAAGCCGCGTGCAGAAGCCGCTACCCGCCGATCATGATCGGCGGCACCGGCGAGAAGGGTGCTGCTGACGCATCGTCGCGAAGCACGCCGACATGTGGAACACGTCGGGCCCGGCCGAGATGATGGCGCGAGAAGATCGCGATCATCCGTCGCCACGGCGAGACGGTCCGGCCGCGACACGATCGAAGATCGAGATGACGCGTGATGATGCCGCTCTGCTACCGGAACCCCGGATCGCGAGGAGCTTCGTGCAGGGCCTCATCGCCGGCATGCGCGAGACGACGCCCGAGGTCGCGCGCAAGCAGATCATGATCGGCGACAAGGCCGAGTGCCTGGAGACGGTCGAGCGCTACCGGCAGGCCGGCGTCACGCACTTCATCTTCATGACGTTCGCCCCGCACAACGTCGACGAGATCAGGCGTTCGCCGAGGAGGTGGCGCCGGCGGTGCGATGAACGAGGGGACTCCGTTAGGGCAGGGGACTCTGACCCCTCGCCCGTCGCTGGCTGAAACGCGCGACGGGATTACTCCCCCCGGCTCGCTCGCGCTCGGCGCGCGCTACGCGCGCGGAGGGTCGGATATCTCGAGGTCAACGCTCACTCTGGTCGCTCTTCGCCTTGAAGCGGTCGGAATCGTTCCGCGAGCGGGTTCAGTAGGTCGCCTCCCAGCACTTGCCGTCGCCGTTCACGACCTGCGCGCGGATCGGCGTGCCGACGAGCGGCAGCGCCGGCAGGCGACAGCAGGCCGCCCTTCCCCTTCGCCTGCACGCTTCGCCTTGCCGTCGCCGCCGGAGCGGAGCGTGACCTTCTGGAGGCCGCGGTCGCCGGGGGCCGACTTTGCGTGAACGTCCAGCCCGTCGACGTCTGCCGCCAGCACGGGCGGCCGCCGCGGCACGTGCCGCCGGCGGGCGCGGTCGTGCGCGAGACACGAGCGTGCCGCCGGCGTAGACGCAGAGGTCGTAGCCGTCGTCGACGTCGCGGATCGCCGAAGTCGGCGAGCGCTCGTCGCGCTGGCCGCGGTTCCACTTCCATGCGAGGCGATCGATGCGTGTCGATCGCGCGGTTCTTCATCTGCGAGCTGCAGATGCGCCGGCGCGAGCGGCGTCTTGCAGCCGGCGCTCGCCGGCGCCGCGCCGCAGAGGCCGACCGGGATCTGCACGACCTGCTGGAACGTCGGACGGTTCTGCCACTCGATCGCCGGGACCGTCGTGATGCCGGCGGCCGTGTGCCGGATGTCCTCGTCGGCGATCTGCCGCTGCCACGACGGCGACGCTCGCGTTCCCGAACTCGGCCGTCAGATCGACGGCCGCCTGCGAGAGCGATGCTCCAGAGGCGCGCCGTGACACGTCGCGAGCACGCCGCCGCCGCAGTACGCGCGCGAGAACGGCTGCCGTCACGGGCTGGCCGAGCAGCGTGCGCGAGTCCTTCTGCACGTGGCCGTAGAAGCCGTCCTGGAACGACGAGCCGATGTGGTTCCGGCGGTTCGCGTCGTCGATCGGGATGCCGAGGTTGTCGATCGCGTGGCCCGACGCTCGCGTCGAAGATCGGCGCGCACGAGCCGCGGCCACCACGCGTCCATGATCGCGGGCGCCTGCGGGTCGTCGTAGGCGCCGTCGTCGATCGAAGTCGCGGCGGTGCGAGCCGGCGGCGGCCCACGTCGGCGAGCCGATCGCGCATGTCGGTCACGCGCGCGTCGCTGCCGCCGGGCGGCGTCGTGCCCATCACTGCGAGCAGCACGCGGCAGGACCTCCTCGCCGCGGAGATCGATCGTCGCCGCGCTCTCCATCGCGTCGATCATGTCGGTGCGCGACGGCGGCGGTGCTCGACGCGACGAGCGGCGATCACGCCGCGGTCGAGCATCTGGCTCCGGAAGATCGGGCCCGTAGGAGAAGTTCCGGTCGTTCGCCGCGGAAGCCGGGCGCCGGCTTGTTGTTCCACGACGCTCAGGTAGCCCTTCGGGCGGGTTCAGCGCCGACGGCTGCGCGCGAGCGGGATGAAGCCCTGCCAGTCGAAGCGCCCGTCGCCCCACGCCGGCAGATACGGATCGACGCCCTGCGCGCGCTGCGGGCACTTGCACGAGTGCTGGTACCCGATGTCGTGGCGCGTCGACGTAGAACCAGTTGAACGTGTAGTCGACGCCGCCGCCCATGGCCTGGCGGAACGACTGGTAGCCGTTCGTCATGAAGCCCGGGTCGTTGATGCGCTGGAAGCCGATCGCCGAGCCGAGCTCGTTCCGTACGTGCGTGCGGAGCGTCGCGACCGCGATCGGCGTGCCGTCGGTGAGCGTGCCGCGCGCGACCAGCGGGCCGTAGTGCGCGCGTGCGCTCGACGCGGAACGACAGCACGATGTCCGGGTTCGGGATCGCCGGGACAGCCGTCGTTCACGCGCGCCGTCGAGGTCGTCGTCGGTCGCGTTCGCGCAGAAGATCGGCGAGCTCGCCCAGTGCCGACGGCCGGGCAGCCGTCGTTCACGAAGCCGTCGCCGTCGTCGTCGATCGCGTTGTCGCACTGGCCGCCCGACTCCTCGATGCCCGGGATGCCGCCGGCGCTCGGCTTCGCGATCTGCACGTGCGTTCCACGTCTCGATCGGCTCGCAGACGCCGTTTCGGAGGTAGCCCATCGAGCTCGTCGTCGGCGTGACCGCCGCCGGGCTCGCAGAGCTTCAGCACGAACTGGTCGACGTTGTCGGCGCCGGCCGACGTGGCCGACCACGCGTACGACGGCGCCGCGGCCGAGCTCGCACGTAGACGTCGGTGCCGGCGAACGCGACGCCGCGCGCGTCGATGCCGGGACCGTGCACGTCCTTCTCGACGAGGAGCTGCGGCATGTAGTAGCCGGTCTGCGGGCCGAAGACGGCGATCGGCGCGCCCGTGCGCGGTGTGCGCGCCGCCGATGCAGGATGCGCGTTCGACGTGAGGCTCGGAATGCCCGAGACCCGGAGAGGCCCTGCGTGATCGCGGCGAGCAGGTGTCTGGAGCGGCGGCCCGTTCGCGATCGATCGGCTGCGAGGCTAGTCGCAGTCGATCGTCGGGATGCGCGGTCGGGTCGACCGGGCCCAGGTCCGACATGTACGGCGTCGTCGTGCGCGACGTCGTCGGCGCGTCGGGGTCGTCGGCGAAGTGGAGGTCGTCGAACACGGCGCGCGCGGCCGTCGCGCCGATCTCGCTCGACATGCGCTGCAAGCCGCAGAGGTTCGCGAGCTCGCCGCCGCCGCCCTTGCCGAAGATGCCGCCGACGAGCGACGCGATCGCGACGATGTCCTCGAGCTCGAACGGCTGCGGGAGCTGCTGGAGCGCGGGATACTCGGCCGGCAGCTTCGTCGCGTCGCTCAGTCGTCTTCGGTCACGTACGCGTTCACGCCGTCGATGTAGGCCTGCGCGTCGTCGTGCGACCTGCCTGCCCTCGGGGCCGGACGCCGGCGAGCGCGTTCACCTGCGCCGTCAGGTCGCGCCTCGAGGTACGGCGCCGACGGCGAGCTGCTCGCGGTCCATCTCGACGTTGCCGGGCGACGCGCCCAGGAACTCCGACATGCGCGCGCGGCCGACGTGGCGGAGCACGTCCATCAGGAAGAGGCGGTCCTAGCAATACGTAACCTCGATGTGCGTTCAGTTACGTATTGCTGCTCCTTTGCGAGGGCCAAAAAACTCGACGTAATCCTTTGCAGCTTGATTCAAGCAGCGTCTTCAATTGCTCTTTCTCGTCGGTCACCCGGGTTGTCCTCGTGCGCTCCAATGCTCACCGCAACGTCCTCGTGATGCGCGGCGAGATCTTCCAGTCGATGCCTCCAGTTCGGTGACGGTTTCTTCGAGCTGCCGGTTGTGGCGCTGGAGTTCCTCAACTCCGACCTCGCGGGTTTCCCTGGGCTCGGAAAAAGTCTCGCGTTGGATGCGCCCGGCGGGGGCCGGCCTCGCGCTGGCGCAGTTCTGCTCGCATGATTCAAGTCGTTGCGCAGGGAATGCACATGCGCCTCGATCTGGCACAACGCGACGTTGAGGTCGATCACCGGAGAAGATTTCGGCGGCGAGTGCGCTGGACATTTCACGTTTCTCTGGCGCGGGCGTTTGGATTTTGGGTTGGGCTGGTAGTTTGTCCAGCAGGCACCTTTTTGCAGAGCCTCCACGATCGACTCGGGCAAATCTGGGTGCGCGTTCTTGGTTCGTTTTTGCAGTTTCGGCTGCCAGCGCTTTTACAGCCGAGGCGATCGCCTCCAACGACGCCGGAGACAGCTTGGCGAGACGACCCGAAGCGGCGATCGACAACGCACGGATTGCTGGGTAAATGGCGGGCACTGGCCGGGAAAACAGACCGCGACAGCGGCACAGCCAATGACGGCGTCACATCGCCCGGCGCAGGTTGCGCCCAGCGGCAAATGCAAAAGCCACGGCTTGCTTTTGCCGATGAACACGTTGGCGAAAATCTGCCTGTCCTTCGGGCTCACAGTTCCGCCTTCGCCGGAAGTCATCGCTTCGCAAGCTGGCGACGGCAAGCTTCCTGCGACTGGCGCATCGTGATTGAAAAGTCCGCGCCAGACTCGTCGAAGCGCCGCCTGATCGAGTCTTGCGCGTTGATCTCTCCGCGAGGAGCTGCTTGCGCGCGGTCGCTTTCAATTCCGGCCATGCCTCCACGACAGCGTTGACGCCGACGATCAAGAGCAAAGCCGTCATCGGCTCGACGCCCGCGGCGATTCCATCTTTCCGGCAATCAACATTTCCTTCAAAGTGTCGCGGCCTGCTTTTTTCTTGATCGGGAGAGAGGCGAGGCTTTTGCAGTCTCGGCTAAGTTTGTTATTTCCGGGTAATTATCCACTGGTTCATCGAGGCTGTCGTCATCGGACGCAGCTTGTATCGATTCGCGGGGGAGAAAACACCTACCAAAATCTGACGAGCGGGTGATGAAACAATTAAACAAACCATAACGAGGACTAGTGCAACAGGATGGCATGGCATCGGCTGTAAATGAGCAGCCACTCCGTGGACGAACCGTCGCCATACGTTGTAAAAATGGAATTTCACCAGACTAAATTAAAGCGCAGTTTTCTTTCCCTGCCCTTCGCCGTCTTCTCGCCATCCTTTGCGCCGCCGGCTCCGCGCTCGACGCTTCGATTCTCAACACACAGGAGCAGGTGATCGCGAACAAAATGATCAGCGATCCCGATCAGAACCGCCCGTTTTGACCTTGATCAATCCTGACCGAAGTCGCCCGCGCCCGCTCGCCAAAGACATGGCGGTGCGAAATTATTTCAGCCATGTCAATCCCGATGGCGAGGCCGCAATTACCTTGTGGAAAAGCGGCTATCAATTGCCAAGTTGGTGGGGGGAATTCGAGACGAACAATTACATCAGATCCATCGCAGCGGGTTGTTCGCCGGATGCGGCATGGCAGGCGTGGATGAATTCCTCCGGCCACCGCACGCACATTCTCGCGCTCGATCCGTTTACGACGGAAACATCCTATGGCATCGGCTATTACTACGACATAAACAACGCCTACAAATACACAGGTCATCATCACCGCGCCGCCAGCTTTCCCGCTTCCAGCTTGCCATCACCACGCCAGCGAGCGGCACACAAGTCACCACGGCGGAAATCGCAGTGGAAGGCACGACGAACGATCCGGAAGCCAGCAGCGTCGAAGTGCGCCTCGAAATGCGAACGGTATCGGCGACTACCAGCGGCCACGGGCGTTGGAAACTGGAGCACGAGCCTCAACGGAATGACAGCGAGGGGCGAGAACACGATCCGCGCACGCAGCCTTGATGCTTCGGGCAATGAAATTACCAGTGACCGCGCCGTCTCTTACGTCGAGATGGGAGAGCTCACGATCAACATAGCGGCAGCGGCACGGTGACGACCGGATACGCGGGCACGACTTCGCGCCAAGTGGGAAAAAGATTCACCGTCACCGCGACGCCGTCCGCCAGAATTTATTTGTGGGCTGGAGCGGCGACACTGCACCTCGAAAACCGCCTCTCTCTCGTTCGCCATGTCTCAGAGATGACGCTGCAAGCCAACTTCATCCCGAACTTCTTCACGGACTTGCAGGCGTTTACACCGGATTGATCACCGCCGAATCGAACGGCCACAACGGGTTCTTGCGCATCACCTCGGGACCGACCGGCGCGTTCGGCGGGAAGCTGCAGAGTGGATGGAGCACTCATGCGGTTTCAAAGGACGCTTCGATACCGACAGCGATACAACCGTCACGATCAATCGTTCCAAATCAAGCCCGTTGACGAAAACGCCTCCATCTCGACCAAACGGACGGAGCAGATCAAATCACCGGCACGATTTCAGACGGCGTATTCACAGCGGACATTCCACCGATCGCCTGCTACCTGAAACACCAAAATTAACTCCACCTCAGATGGTATATATGGTGCTCATAACAGATCCAGTTCTCCGGAATGGGAAATCAGGCAATGGTTCGCACCTCACCACGTCTGTTTGTTCGGCTGACGCAACACCGCTGCCATCGCGGCTGCACGGGTGACGGCACTGCTTTCTCGCAATCGTCGATGGTTTCGCAAAACGGGGAACTGCCCATCTATGTTTCGCTCTACAAAGTGAAGGGATCGCTGGCGGGAACGTTTCTTTTCGAGGCCACCGACACGGGCGATCTGGATGGAACACTGGACTGGACGAAGCCCGCGAATGACAAGGAGAGCTTTTATCCGGGCGGCTTTGCGATTCCGGTGCCGACGGTCGGCGCTGTTTATACCAAGCCTGCGACGAACACACACCCGTCCTCAATCTGACTGATGGAACGATCGCACTCGACGACGGAAATCTGGACGCCCCGATTGCGCAATCGTTCACGCTCACCAGTGCGAACAAAATCACGATGGCACTTCAAATTCGCAAAGGTCTCCATGTCAGTCAGCGTTTCCACCGGTCTCATCGTCGGAAAGTTTGTTCATCCCTCCGATAACAAATCGCATCGGTGCTCGGGGTTGTTTGCAAAAGCAGGACTCAGTTTACGGTTTCTTCCGTGGTGTCGATCAATTCGGCTGCCTGAGCCTAGGCGCGGCTTCGCAGCAAGACAGCCTTCCCGCGCCGAAGCCCGGCGCAATAATCCTCGCGGGGATTTCGCGAAACTAATTGCCAGCCGCCGGTTAATCTGGATGCTGATGCCATCAATCGCCGTCGCTTTCCCACCAGTTAAAGAATGAGCGAAGACGCCAGTCGCGAGGCCACACCCGCTGCCGAGCAGGACGTGCTCTGGATGCAGCGCGTTGCGCAAGGTGACCGAAGCCTTTGAGCGGCTCATCGAAGCGCATCAAGTGCGCATCACACCGGCACCGTGGCGAAAATGCTGGGCGATGCCACCGACGCGGAGGACATCCGCGCAGCAGGTCTTCATCCGCGTGTGGAACTCCGCCAGACGTTATCAGCCCACAGCCAAGTTCACGACATGGCTTTTCAAAATCACGCGCAATCTCGTTTTCAATGAACTGCGCCGCCGCAAACGTCATCCGGTGACAGCACTCGAACACGGGCCGAGAAACATCATTTTCAAGCCGCCGATCTTTCCATGCCAAAGCACCGGACGCCTCCTGCTCGATTCCGAAATGCGGAGGCTATTCAGCGCGCGATCCCGACTCGCTGCCGGAGATTCAGCGCATGGCGATCATCCCTGCGCCGTTACGAAGACATGCCTTATGAAGAAATGGCCGAAGTGTTGAAGCTGTCCGTGCCGGCGGTGAAAAGCATCCTCTTCCGCTCGCGCCGACTTGCGCGAGCTGCGAAAATATCTCCAGGCGTAACCGTTCGTCTCGACATTTCGCACCGCGCGTCCGACATTCGCCACCTTCATGAAAGAAAAATGATTTTGGTCGTGCGCCGCGCCTTGTTCGATCAACTTGGCGCATTTCAGGGCTGAATTTTGACGTGGAAAAATATCTGCCGGCGCTGCTGGCGCAGAGCAATTTCTTCATGCCGCGCTCACTCGCGGAGAACGATCCGTCGCACAAACAGATCATTCCTTATGTGCTGCTCGTTCACGAAGGCCGGGATGCTGCATTACGTCCGCGGCAAGAAAGCCGGCGAACAACGACTCGTTGCGAAAGGTTCCATCGGCATCGGCGGTCACATGAACGGCAGGGACGAGCATCTGTTCGCACTCGACGGAAGCCGCTTATCGCGAAGGGTGCGGCGCGAAGTCTACGAAAGGAACTGAATGTGCAGACGGAGTTTGGAAATCCCACATCATCGCATTGCTCGAAAACGACGACTCAAACCCGGTCAGCCAGGTGCATCTTGGCGTCATCCATATTTTCACGCTGGCAACCGACGACGTGCAGAAACGCGAGGCGATGATTACGAACACTCGCGTTTCATACGAAGGACGAACTGCTGGCCCGACGCGACGCGCTCGAAAGCTGGTCGCAAATCTGCCTCGACTCGCTCGATCAATTACTCGCAGCGGCCGGAGGGTAATCGTTCGCCGCAGCGGCGTTAGCGAAGCTCGCTTTATCGTCCGTTTCGAGCCAGGTGAAGCCGAGTCGTGAGCGGATCAAGCCCCGAGCTTGTGCGTTTCCTCCGTAAAGTAGGCGACTTTTTCCGGATTGGGATCTTGCGACATGCTCCACTGCTCGACGGCGTCGCTGAACTTTGATTTCTTCGGGCGATTTTGACGCGCCATGGATGTCGAGCCAGTGCGCCAATTCCGCGTCGCTCGCTCCGCGTTCGACTTCTTTTTTGAAGTCATCGCCGATTCACTTGCTGAATCCGAAGGCACGATATCCAGTGGACGGTCGAAATGATACTCGCCGGTTGCTCCAGAGCAAAGTGCGGCATTTGTCGATGGTTCGTCCTAAAATGACATATCCCCCCGATGCGCTGACGCGGGCTGCAGGGCGATTGTTTGGTTAGATCCTTGGATTCGCCGCGACGGGCTTTGTGTCATGCGAGGCGGGTGCGCAACCGGCAACTACCCGGAACGACAGGGCACCTTTGGAAACGTCGGTTTTATTCCGAGTAATTTCGCGCCAGTTCCACCGACCCCTGCGGCGCTGGCGCAGCAGGAGACAAATCGCAATCGGAGCGGTCTTCGCCGTCGATTTCGAGCGCTCGCCAAAGAAGCCACTTGAACACCTTCATTGCATTAAGGCTCAAAGGTTTTCCATGGCCACGCGTTCAATGACATCCCATGCCGCTTTGGCATCGGTGGAATAAGGCCGGTAAACCTGCACGCACCTCACCTCAGCCGAAGTCAGTCGGCCTCGGGTAAAAAGAGCTGATAATAAGGATTTCGGATGGCTTCCCTCGCCTCCTCCTCAGAATCGAACATGAAAAGCGAATGGGAATCCTCCCAGTGTGTCTCTGGACTTTCTCCAAACACCTGTTTGCCGATGAGCTCATCCAGCTCGGTTAACGATGCGATCCGTAAGCGCATTAAGTTTCCGCGGTCGTTCTCTGTATCACTCCTCTTAACCGGGAGTAGCTGGAGCGACAATGGTTTTCCATAAAAAAGTAAAGTCTAAAATTTCCGCGTGTTTGCCCAGTGCCCAGCAAACGACGGTCTGTTTGCCCAACCAGCTGGCATCACTTGGAGCGGGATGCTGGCCAACTGCTTCCATTTATCGCCCATCAATCGCATAAAGACCTGCGCGATCAAATTGTAATTGCTGGATGTTCAACACGAGGTTTCGGGTTGAAAAATAGAAATCATCCGGCAACAGCGCTTTCATCTCCGTCTCGATCTCCGGTATCGGTTTGCCATCTTCATCCACAAAATTAGCGGACCATGGTGAATGCCTTCCTCCTCCTTCCTGAAAACGATGCGCAAAGCAGCAGGCATTGGGGATGATCGCCGAGAGCCCGTTGCGACAAGCGTGTCGAAGGCACCCCAGCAAACAAAGCTTGCCGCCATAATCGACCGCTAAGTCGCAGGCGGCATTTGGTTATCATGACCGATGATGCATAAGAGAGGCGCACGGGCAACGTCTAAAATGTCACCCAGACGCGACATGAATGTCTGTGCCGCGACTGACCCGGAATCCACGTTGAATTATCACGCAACAGACCTAGCTTCTCCCGCGATGAATCGACGGGGGTTTTATGAACTACGGGAAAAGCGGCGCTCGCTTTGCTGGCTGGCGGTGGGTGCTATGGCGCGATCGAGGCAGAAGAACACGCGGCTTCCGATTTCCGTGCCGAACCTTCCATCCGCTTTTCACCTTCACCGTCGCGTTGCTTTCCGACTTTCATCCTGGCTTCGTCGTTCCGCTTTCCTTCATCGAGCACGCCGTTTCTTCACGGGAATTCGCTCGCGCCTGATGCCGTCATCCTCGCCGGCGACTTCGTCACGGCAGGACGAAATATCACGCTCCCGGCTGCGGCCACTTCCTACATCACCCCCTGCTTCGGTAACCTAAAAAACCTGCGCGCGAAACGCGATTCGCCGTCTCTGGAAATCACGATGCGTTTGCAGGGATTGCCAAAATTGAAGCGGCCATCATGCAATCCGGCATTGAAAACATCACCAATTCCGGTGAGCAATACGTAGCA
>ERZ1370068.10223-contig-8940_pt1 | contig 59380 bp, 53 predicted proteins | sample MGYA00561227_ERZ1370068 | MGnify/ENA primary metagenome ERZ1370068 (study PRJEB38410, sample SAMEA6850437) | metagenome | study: Metagenomic assessment of the ecological functions of the soil: analysis of the soil microbiota associated with the... | reverse complement strand
GCCTGCCCGTTTACTTTATTTGGCGAAAGAAGGCAACCATATGAGCAGTAATCTGTTTCGGGACGAAATCGCTGGCCCGTATTATTGCCGAATCCGAGAGCGGCGAGCATCACCTGAAAAAGACCCTGGGTCCGTTCAACCTGGTGGCGCTGGGCATTGGCGCCATCATCGGCGCCGGGGCTGTTCTCGTTAACGGGAATTGCCGCCGCCGATAACGCAGGCCCGGCCGTGGTGCTGCTCCTTCGTGATCGCCGCCGATCGGCTGCCCGCCTCAAGGAGCCCGGACGCGGCACCGGCCTCGGCCTGGCCGTGGTCCGGCAGATCATCGAGTCCTACGACGGCAAGCTGACCGAGAGCCGTGGTTTGGCGTGGCACGCGCATCCGCTTGACCTGCCCGCCGCGGCGAGAAAGGCGCGCGCGATTGATGTACACCGACGAGAGCCCGCCTTCGATCGCGCCGCCCTGCCGGTGCTGTGCGTCGACGTGACGACGACGAGCCGCGCCCGCTCATGGTGCGGGTGCTCGAACGCGCCGGTTACAAGGTCGCCCTCGGCGCACAACGCCGACGCCGCGCTCACCGTGCTGGCCACCGCCGAGCACGGCGTGCTGGTCACCGACCTGCGCATGCCTGGCATGGAATGGGGTCGAGCTGCCTTCGCCCGGGTGCGCAAGGCGCGCCCAGGTCGAGCGCATCCTGGTCACCGGCGCCGCCGACGTCGACGTGCTGGAGCGCGGGTCAATGAGGCGCAGATCCTCGCGTTACCTGAAGAAGCCGTGGGTCGCCGCTGGCGCTGTTGCCGTGGTCGACGAGGCGCAGCGCGCCGCCGTGCTGCGCCGGGAGAACCGCGTGCTCCCGTCCCAGCCGGGTAGCCACCCGCAGCGAGTGGTTCGAGCACCCGTCCGGCCTGCTCGGGCGATCGCGGCCGGCAGGCCGAGGCGGGCGCGGTCGGCCAGCGCTGCACTCGGCGATGTGCAGGTATGATCAGCGATCCGGTCGCCGTCGTCGGCCCTGGCCTGGTCCTGCAGGGCTTAACCTGGCCGCTGCCGCCATCGCCGGTCGCGCGCCCGCTGATCCTGAGGGCAAGCGTTGCCACGAGGCGCTCTTCCACCGCAAGCAGGTTCGCACCGGCTGCCCGCTGTCGACCGGCACCGGCCAGGTCAAGTCGGCCGACGGCACGCGCATCTTCGACGCCCGCGCCTACGCCTTGCCTCCGGCACGGTGGCACCCGCTGTGCTCTACCGCGACGTGACCCGCGACGCCTCGCTGCCCGCGAGGCCGCCAGCTGGCTGCGATGGCTGCGGTCGCCCGGGTCGCGCTTTGGCGGCCCACGATCAACAACCCGCTGCATGGCATCCTGTCCTTCGCCCAGCTGGCCGCGCGCCCTGAGCTGTCGGTCGAGAAGCGGGCCCGCTACCTGGATAACATCCGGTAGGCGCGCCAGCTGCCGCGACATCGTGCAGTCGATGAGAGTGTCGCGCCAGCGCGCGGTGGCCGGCGAGAACCTCTCTGATCTGCGGCGTGCAATGACTGATCGTGCCCTGGTGCCCTTCGCCACCGGTTCGGCTCGTGGCTGGAGCGGCGCTCGGCCTGCGCGAGCCGGCGCTGCATCGGCAATCCGGAGATGCATGAGTAGGTCATCATCAACCTGGTGAACGCCAACCGATGCCAGTCCACCAGGTGCCAAATCGCAGTCCTTCTGGAGGAAGAGGGCGATCTCTTCGGCCAGATCGCCGTGGGACGATCAAGGACCGCGTGCCTGCGGCCATGCGCGCGCGGGGTGTTCGAGCCGTTCTATACCAGCGGTCGAGGCGCCGGCACGGGCCTCGGCTTGCCATTTCACACATCGATCCTGCGCGAGCAATTACGCTGCCCGCTGCGGGTGGTCGACGGTAGCCTGGGTGAGCGCGCTGAGGTGCCCGCTGCGGGCCTGGAGGAAAGTGTAATTAAGGTGCCTGAGAAAGCGCGCGCGGATGGTGGTGGGACGACGAGCCGATCGTGCTCGAGTCCCGGCAAGAGCCTCTCCCTTTCGGTGGCGTACCAGTGCGGTCAGCTTCTCGATCCCCTGCTGCGGCGCACTACGTAAGGCAAGGGCGACGTCGAGATCGACGTCGCGCCCTCGATGCGTATGCCCGGCCTCGACGGCCCGGGGCCTGCTCGGCATCGTCAGCTGGCGAGAAGCAAACCCGGCGCCGAGGTCATCATGGTGACCGCGCACGGCTCGATTCCCATGGCGGTCGACGCCCTGCAGGCCGGCGCCTACGACTTCCCTGCAGAAGCCGGTCGAGGACCTCGGCGAGGCCCTGAGCCGCATCGAGCGCGCGGTCGAGCGGCGTCGCCGCCCTGCGCGCCTTTGAACCAGGTGCCCGCCCGCAAGGTCGAGGCCTGGTCGCCCGGCACCAACCTGGTCATAGACCCGCGCCATCGTCGAGCCAGCCAGCAGGTCGGTTTATCGCCGACCGCCGCACGTGGTCATCGTGCAGGGCGAGTCAGCACCGCAAGGTTCTGTGGTCCGCGCCCTGCATTGCCGCGGCCAGCGGGCGCAGCGGCCGCTGGTCATCTTCGAGGCGGCGGCGCGCGCCCACCGAGGTCATCACCCGCGAGCTGTTCGGCTCGGACGGTGGCGCGCAGACCGGCTCAGGGCCAAGGCGCAGGGCGGCGTGCCTTACCTGCGCGAGATCGTGCAGTGAGCCGCCGCGCTGCGCAGACCCGCCTGCTGCGCGCCCTGAAGAAGGCAGGCGGCGACGTGCGCGTGGTCGCCGGCACCAGCCACAACTTGAAGTCGATGGTCACCAAGGGTCGCTTCCGCCGAGCTGTTCGCCCGCTCCGTCGACTCTTCACTGGCCTTGCCGCCCCTGCGCGAGCGGCCGGCCGACGTGCCCTTTCTGGATCGCCCATCACCCGCTGCGCCGCCACGTCGAGCATGTATGCCAGCTGGCGCGGGTTCGACGAGGTTCGGACGTGCGCTGCGCGAGTACTCCTGGCTGGGCAACGTGCGCGAGCTCGACGGCGCCATCGAGCACGCCTCTGACCCTGGCCGACGGCGCCCCGGTCGGCTCGCCACCTGCCCGCGGCGGTCACCGCGAGCGGCGGCTCATTGCCGCGGCGCGGCGTGCTGGAGGGCTTGCCTCGGCACCCCCGCTTCGAGCCCGATGCCGAGGCGCGCCGCCGGCCGCCGCGCGACTTCGACACCCGCTACCGGGAAGATCTGCTCGAGATGACCGAGGGCAATTCTCCTCCGGAGGCCGCCCGCCGCTCGGGCTGGATCGCTCCAACCTGCGTCGCCGCCTGCGCCGCGCCGGCGATGCTCCTACGACACCTTCCGCCCGGCCACCGCGGGCGGCGAGCGGGCGCCCGCCTGTCGGCGTCGCTTACGGCTGAGCACGAGCGGCGTCGCCGTCGGTGACCTGGCCAGCATCCCGCCGCGCTCGCCGCGCTCGCCTGCCCGGCCGGCGTGATAAGCTGGTCCAACGGTGCCAGCTGCCTCTCTTCCCGCCTGCGCACCAGGCTGCCCGCGCCTGCTCCGCTGCGCCTCCCTCGCCACCCCGACCGCCTACCTGCTCGTGGTCGCCGCGGCCTGGTGGCGGCTGTTACGGTGGCTGCCTCGGCGGTACTGACGCTGGCCTGCTCGCCGGCCTGCACGCATCGCTGCCTTGATCTCGCCGTCTACTCGGCACCGCTGCCGTGCCTGACCCCGGAGCGCGGCCGGGTCAGCTTCCATGCGCTCATACCTGGCCGGTGGCCTCGCTGGTCGCCGCGGTCGCATCGCCAGCTCGCTGCTCCTCGGCGCATCCGGCGAGCAGCTGACCTCGCCGCCGTCGAGTACGGCGTGGCCCGCTGGGACGACCTCGGCATCATCAAAAAAGCGCGAGATGCTGGCTCCGCGCCTCGTGGCTCACCAAGCTGGGTGCCGTCCCGGGTGGTCTATGCCGCCCGTGGTCCGTAAGCTCATCGTGAGCCGCGCCGGCAGCTGGCGTCGCGCCGATCACGGTGGCGACGTGGCCCTGGCCGCCTTCCCTGATCGCGGCGCCCAGCGTTGCTCCTCCTCTGGCTGGTCCCAGGCCGGCCAGTTGGTGCGCCCTCGCCGCGCCGGCTGGCGCAGAACGCGGTTCGCACCTTCGTCGATCCGCAGCAGGAGGCGGCCGCCGCGCTCACTCGGGAGCCGGCCGCCGGCGCCTGTGCCCGCGCCGCTGCTCGCCCCCGAGGCGGCCAAGCGGCTGGCCGCGCGCACCGACAAGCCGAACCTCCTCTCTTCGTGGTGCTCGAGTCGATCTGCCACGACGCGGCACCAACCTGGCCGCGGTGCCACCCATGGGCGTGTGGTGACACGCCGAACCTGGTCGCCTGGCTGCGCGCGGCAACCGGCTTCACCCGCGCCTGCTCCGTCCTGCCACACACCACGAAGAGCCTGTTCTCGGTCTTCCCGCGCCCGCCAGCCGGCCATGCAGATCGAGATCATCCAGCTGAGACTCGCCCACGCCGCTGCGCATCGACTGCCTGCCCGGCTGGCCGTGTCGGCGCTCGGCTGGGAAGAGCGGCTTCTTCCAGAGCGCCAGCGGCGTTCGAGGATCGTCCCCGCCTGGTCGAGCTGTGGTTCCAGGACTCCGCCGGCTGGGAGGACCTGGCTGGCGAGCCTCGGCTATCTCGCCTGACGACGAGAGCTAACCAGCCGGTGCTCGACTGGATCGACCGGCAAGCCGGCCAGCCGTTCATCGCCACCGTGCTGACCTCGGCGACCACCATCCCTACCGACTGACCTGCCGGGCGACCGCGAAGATGGTCGAGCGAGGTTGGGCGCGACAGTGCCGAGGATTTGCCACTCCGGCTGGTCGAGATCGCCGACGACGTGCTCGGCTGGCTGATCGCCGGCCTGGCGGAGCGCGCCTGCCCGATAAGACCATCGTGGTGGTCTCGGTGACCATGGCGAGGGCCTCAGCCGTGCGCGTCCTAAAGCACGACAAATAACTTCTTTACGAGGAAGGCCTGCACGTGCCGCTGGTCATCGCCGGGCCGGGCGTGCCGGTCGGCCGCGCGCCGACGCCAACGTGTGAGCCTGCTCGACGTGACCCCGACCGTGCTCGGCCGGCTCGGCGCCACGGCCTTGCGACCCGCCGCTGAGTGGCTACAGCGACGCGCTCGCCGCCGACTCCCTCGCGACATCCCGCGCTGGTTCGGCTGCTCGCATGCGCAGCGCTGCGAGGGCTTCGTGCTCGGGGCAAGAAGGTGGTCGCCATCCGGGGCGATTTGCGAGGCCGGTCTGCTGACCCGCCAGCGATCCCGACGAGGGTCGGTAGGTTGCCGCGCCGACGACGCCAGCCCTCGTTTCCCACCTCGAGCAGATGATCAAGGTGATGGAACGAGCACCGGTCTCATCGTGCCGCCCGCGCCGTTCGCCAGCGAGCCGCGCCTCGGCCCGTGGCTCTGCCGGCCCGGCGTGGATTGTACGAACCGCGCCATGCGGCCTGGATCGAGAATGAAGCCGGTTACTGCGGGCCCGCTTGGCCGCCTTCTCTGCGCGCGGCTTCCTCGGCGATGAGCGTGGCGTAGTCGAGCCGGGTTTCATGTCGGTGCAGTTGCCCACGCCGCCCTGCGCGTTCATCGCCTTGACTCCCGGGCGAGGAAAAGCGGCGATCTCCTCCTTGGCCGGCAGGTCCTTCCACTCGCGCAGCTGGTATCGCCGCCAGGCTCATGCACTCGGCGGAGCAGCGACACGGCGCTGAGCCATACGGCCACGGGCAGGAGATCCTGCAGCGAGCTGGCCAGCGAGCCGAGGGTGCATTTCTCGCCGGAGGCGAGCATCCGCGCGACACGTATGACGTCGCGTGGGCGGCGAGCCGGGCTGCTCGGCGTAGAGGATGAGCCGGCCTGAAGTAGTTGAAGATGGGCACCACGCAAGGCGCGCCCGAAGCGGTCGAAGCGCGACGGTCGGCGAGCGCGTCGGTCGAGGTGGATGAGGAAGCGCTGCGCCTCGCCGCCGCGCGGCAGGCGCGCGGCCAGGTCGAGTGGCGGGCTCGATGCGCGAATCCGCAGGCGCCACGCGCGTCGGGGACCTCCTCGAGCCGCTCGCGGCTGGCGCCTTGCCCGGCGATGCACAGATCGCCGTGGAGCGAGCAGACTGGCGCTGTCGGCTCTCCGCGCCGCCGCTGAACAGGTCGCACCTCGGCGGCTGCGCCGCCCGAGCGCCGGCATGCGGCGCCCGGCAGGCGCCGGTAGCGATTGACCTGCTCGGGCGCATCGCGCTGTGAAGCGGCCGCGTCAGCAGGTTGCTGCAGGTTGTACTTGAGGATGAACTCTGTCGTAGCGTCGACGCCGTCCGAGGGCCGGCTTCTTGGCCGTCGAGCACGCTAGCGCATCTGGGTCGGGCCGACCCGGCACGATGTAGATGCGGTGGGTCACGCGCATCGCCGCCGGCGCGCCAGCGCGCGCAAGGCTGCTGAGCCGCCTGGCACGGCCCGCTCGCCTCGGACGTCTCGAGCGGCCTTCCACAGGAGCTGCTTCATGGTGGCGCCGAACGTCGCTGCTTGCAGGCTTACGCCCTGTCGAGGTCCCAGCGAAAGACGATGCCGTGGGCGGCGGGCGCATGGGCGGTCGGTGGCGGCGGCCAGCCGCTCTCGCGGGCCACCGCTTGGCGTCGCCGTGGTCTTGTCGGCGGCGCCTTCTTCGCCATGTTACGCGGCGCGGCGCTGCTGGAAGCATCGTCGCAAGGCGAGACTGCGATCTGAGCCGGCCACGTCCGCCTGCGGCCGCGGCCTGCCACCGCCCGTTCACGACCGCGCTGCGCGCCCGAGCGCCCGTGCGCCTTGATGAAGATCTGGTCGAAGCCGAGCAGCGGGCGCGCCGCCGTACTGCTCCCAGTCGGTGATCTCCTTCGAGCCGCTGATGCCGCCCGAGAGCATCGCCAGCGCCGCGCGCCACAGCAGCTTCTCCTTGTAGGCGTAGCGGGCCAGGCCGCACCACCGTCTCGGACACGCCCTCGAGCATCTTGATGCACCACGTTGCCGACGAAGCCGAGCAGACGATGACGTCGGCGACGCCGCGCGGGATGTCGACGCCCTCGACGTTGCCGATGAAGTTGATGTCGGTGTGCTGCGAGCAGCAGCCGTGCGCGTCGACGATCTCGCGCGGCCCCTTGCCCGGCCTCGGTGCCGTTCGACAGCAGGCCAGCTGCGCAAGCGGGCGCGGGTTGCTTGCGAGATGTGCGCGCCGGGCGCAGGCCGCGCACTCCATGAGCGCGAAGCATGACCAGGTCAGCTCGGCTGCACACGCCCGATGCGTCGCGCCGACGCCGAGATGGCTTGCTGAGAACGGGCCCGGGTCCTCCCGCCGCGCCGCATCCTCGGGTCGTCGGCAGACGGCGGCGAGCGCCGAAGCGCCGGATGCCGGCGCGACCAGGCGTGGAAGTGGCGCGCGCAGGCGCGAGCGTACCCGGCGCCGGTGTTGCCGCCGGAGACCAAAGGCTGTCGGCCTCTGCCGCGAGCGACCAGGCGCGTGCGCTGACGAGGATCGACGAGTCCGGGCCGCGTGGCGAAAGCGCCCCGGCCGGCTGCTCGCACATCGCCACCACCTCGGCTGGCGCGCTCGCACCCGCACCCGCCCGGCGTCGTGGCGGCTCCTGGGCCAGCACCTGCGCGAGAGTTCCAAAGCGGTGTCGCCGACGAGGATCAGCCGCTCGGCGTCGGTGATGGCCAGCGAGTGCCGCCGCCGCGCTCCCACGCACGACCTCGTCGGGCGCCTTGTCGCTCGCCTTCCAGCGGCGTCGACCGCGATGCGCAGACACGGCGGCGACTCTACCATTTCCTGACTCACCCGCGGGCCTCGAACTCGCCGCGCATCGCGTACCACGCCGCGTCCGCGCACCCTGCACCGCCGCGATCTCGCCCGGCCTCGAGGTCGCGAACCTCGCACGTGCGCCCTGCCGGCTGGGCCGAAGCCGGAGCGGAGTGGCCCTGGTCGGTCTGGAAGCGGTCGCCCTCGCCCATGCAGGTCAGCAGACCGCTCTGCGCACGCCGTAGGCGACCACCGCGGCGAGCGCCGCGCCTGAGACTGGGTCCTCGTTGGGCCGATTTTGGCTAAGAAGCGGAGGTGAGCGCGCTGTCTGGGTGGTGCCTGGCATGGCGAAGGCGACGATGCCGCCACGCCGCGCCGGCGGGAGGGCGGGCCAGGCGCGCCATGTCTGCACGGTGGCGGCGATGCGGTCATGTCGGCCAGTTGGGCCGCGGCGAGCGACACGCCGGAACAGCTGCGCGCGGCGATGGCCCGGGAGCCAGCGCCGAGTAGCCGACGCGTGTGTTCACTACCCGGCGCGATCGAGGGCGGCAACACCCGAAGGTCGGCCGGCTGAGATCGAGGGTCACCTGGGGCGCGCCCTTGTCGCTGTCCGGCACCTGCAGATCGACGGCATGACGCCGGCGCGCGCCTGCTGCTGCACGCGTCGCTCGGCAGCTCAAAGCCGCAGCCGCCGGCGGCGGCGAGCGCGGCATAGACCGCCACCGTGACGTGGCCGGAGACGTCGACCTCGCCGTAGGGCGAGAAGAAGCGGATGCGTGGAGAGACGGGCGCCTTCTGCGGTCGGGGGTGACGAAGCCGGCTTCCATCCTCAGCTGGGCGGCGAGCGCCTGTACGGCCCCATCGGACAAGCTGTTTGGCGTCAGGGACCACTCACGCGGGTTGCCGGAAGGCGCTGATCGGAGAAAGCGTCGACGACAAAGAGGTCGCGGGCGCGGGCCATGCGCCGACTATACCAACCCTCCTACCTCCGGCAAAAATGCTATCCTTCGAGGCAGTCGGCAGGTTTGGCCGACGGTGGGCACGGTGCTCGAATGGAAACGAAGACGGCTTTCGACTCCATGAGGTGGAGCGAGTCTGCGAAGGTGACACCCATGACGGTCATCCGCTGGATCGAGCACGGAAAGTTGCCCGCCTTCGCGACGGTGGCGCTATCGACGAACTACGTGAGCTGACCTGGTTTCCCTTCTCGCCGTACGCGTGGATTCGCGCCCGACGGCGCGCGTCGCCGATCCTGGTGGGTCGACGCCAGATGACAACCGGCGCTGGCAGACGGTGGCGGTCCTTGCGCGAGGAAGTCGACGACGACATCACCACTGCTCAGGCCAGCGGACCCGGCTGACGCGCGCCGGCAGAACGGGCGCAAGCGGCCGATCCCATCCCCGCCGACGTGGCGTGACGGATCGCCTGGCTCGCCGAGCTGGTTCGCCAGGCGGCGAAAGACGCCAGCCAGCAGTAGGGTCAAAGAAGCGGAAGGTGACGAGGAGCCCGCCGTGAAGAGGAGCGAGCGAGGAAGCCCGTCCGTGCGTGAGCGAGCACCGAGCGCAGCAGCCGCTTTGGGCTGTGAGCACCGGAGCGGAGCTGACAACGCGGCGGATCGGCTCCGCAGCCGCTCCGGTCTCTCAAGCGGCTAAATGCCTCGAGCCTTGCAGAGCGAAACCCCGGTCCGAGCGTGGTAGGCGCGTATCTCGACCGTGCCGGACGTTCCAGCCGCTTGAGCTTCTGGGCGATCTCCGACTCGGAGTAACCGTCACGGAAGCGCATGAGGAAAACGTCGCCGTACTTGTCGCCCATGGTGTCGAGGCGCTGGCAGGCTGACCTCGAGGGCCTGCGGGCGATCGCCTGGTCCTGGGCGAGCTGGCCATCGACGTGACGCCGTCGGCCAGGCGTCCCAAAGTGCGCTCGTCGATTCGGTCGCCCGCACCGCGGCTGCCTTCGGCATGCGGACGCTTCTTGCAGATGCATCAGAGGGTCGTGGCGGCGACGCGAAAAGAGCCAAGTGGTGAACCGCGACGCCGCGGCCGTGGCCTGCGCCGCCGCCGGTGGAGCACGCGTTCTGGGCAACGTCGGCGGCCTCTTCCTCGTCCTTCACGTACTTCATGGCTCACCGAGAAGACGTACTCGCGCTCGCGCTCGCCAGGCCGAACCTGGTCGGGTTCCCGCCTGGTGAGCCGGCTTCGGGGTGCGTCGGGTCGTCGTGTGGTGCGCCTATGAGCACCGACCAATACAAGACTCCAGCCAGCTTGTAGAATTTCATGATTCCAGGTATTTGAGTGATGAGTCCAAAAGACTTTGGGACGCCTGTCAAAGGATGGACGCCGTAAAGCCCATGGGCGTGGTGTGATGTCATCGACGACGATCCGCTGGTCACCGAGAGCCCGGGCACCGCCCCGCGTCTCGAGACCGGCTACGAGGTGCGCACCTTCACTCGGGGACCGCGGCGCTGGCCGCCATGCCGCCGCGCCGCCCGACGCTCATCACCGACTTCAAGATGCCGCACTCGACGGCCCGCAGGTGCTGCGCGCGACCCGGCCAGGCTTATCCCGACGCGGTGCTCATCCTCCTGACCGGCTACGCCGATAACGGAGAGCGCGATCCGCGCCATCAACGAGGCCCATCTACCAGTACGCTCGAGAAGCCGTGGTCCTCGACGACTCGCTGCACAAGATCCACACCGGCCTCGAGCGCCGCGATCTCGCGCCGGCGGCTGCGCGCGCGCCAACGCCGACCTCGAGCGGCGCAACGGTGAGCTGGCGCGCTCGCTTGCCGAGGTCGCGCGCGCCCACGAGAGAGCCGCAGGCAGACGCACGAGCGGCTCATCGAGGCGGAGCGCCCGGGCGCCGTCGGCCGGGTCGGTGCGCCATCGCGCACGAGATCGGCAACCAGCTGGCGCCTGTCGGCTACCGCTGAGGCCATCAAGCAGAAGGTCGGCGAGTCCGACGCTCGAGGTCGCCGAGTTCGCCGATGTCACCGTCGCGGCGCAGAAGCGGCCTCGGCGATGGTCGGCGGATCACGCGACTCTCGCCCGTCGTCAGGGCACAGTCGGGCGACCCGCTCGCGCCCGAGCCCGCCGACGTGGCCGCGCGTCGTGCGGCGAAGGCGCTGTCGATCCTCGCGCTACGACCGCGACGTGGCCCGCGCGTGCTCGAGGCGCGGCTGCAGCGGTCGGCCCGCTGGCGCGGCTGCACCGCGGCAAGTTCGCCCAGGTGCGTCATCAACCTGGTCCGCAACGCGGCCCAGGCCAGCGACGCGGCGACGAGATCGCCGGTCGGTCTGACTGAGCGAGCGGTGACGCGTCGCGTCCGACGATCGCCGACCGAGGGCGGCGCCGGCATGACGCCCGACGTGCTGCGCGCGCCTAGGAGCTGTCAGCCGTTCTTCACGACGCGCGGCGATCGCGGCACCGGGCTCGGCGTCGGGCATCTCCCGGCGCATCGTCGAGCGAGCACGGCGGCACGCTCAGCTTCGAGTCGCACGCCCGGCGAAGGCACGCGCGCCATCGTGTCGCCTGCCCACGCCTTTGGCGCGTGGCCATGGTCGGCCGCTGGCCGCGCGCCATGTCGGCGAAGAGTTCGCGCGAGCTGGCAGCGCCGGCTACCCACGCGCTGGTCCTGGTCGTCGACGACGAGCCGCACATCGCGCGCCTGGTGCAGGCGCTCCTCGGCGCCCGGCTGGCGCGTGCGAGGCGGCCGCCTCGGCGCCGAGGACGCGCTGGCGCCGCATGGAGGACGCGCCCCTGCGACGTCGTGTCCTGTCGCGATGTGGCCATGCCCGACGCTCGGCGGCATCGAGCTCGGTCCGCCGCGGCGCCGCCGGCGCAGTGATCCCGACACGCCCGTGCGTGATGTTCACGGCCCAGGCCGCCGGTGGAGACCGCGGTGCGAGGCGCATGCGCGAGGGCGCCTTCGACTACCTGCGCAAGACGCTCGGCGGCGACGAGCTGCGCGCGGCGCGTCGAGCGCGCCGCCGCAGCACGGCAACGCTGGCGCGCGAGGTGCGCCGGCTGCGCGCACGAGGTCGACCGCGCGCCGGCGTCGCAGGAGATCGTCGGCGAGTCGCCGCCGATGACGCAGCTGCTCGAGCTCGCTGGACAGGGTCGCCGCCGTCGGACGCCACGCGTGCTGATCCTGGGCGAGAGCGGCACCGGCAAGGAGCTGCTCGCGCGCACGATCCACCGCGTCGGCGCCGCGCGCGACGGCGCCGTTCGTCGCGTTCGACTGCTCGGCGCTGGCGCCGTCGCCTGCTCGAGGCCGAGCTGTTCGGCCACGAGAAGGGCGCGTTCACCGGCGCCAGCCGCGCGCGCCGCGGCCTGTTCCGCGAGGCCCAGCGGCGGCACGCTCTTCCTCGACGAGATCGGCGACATCGACGCCGAGCGTGCAGAACAAGCTGCTGCGCGTGCTGCAGGAGCGCGAGATCAAGCCGGTCGGCGGCGACGGCTTCGTCAAGGTCGAGCGTGCGCATCCTCGCCGCGACCAACAAGGATCTCGAGCGCTGGTCAGGCGCGGCAGCTTCCGCGAGGACCTGTACTGCCGGCCTCGCGGTGGTGCCGCATCACGGTGCCGCCCTGCGCGAGCGGCGCGAGGACTGCCGCCGCTGCGCCGCGCACATCCTGGCGCACCAGGCCGGCGCCGCGGCGGCGCTCGGCGGCTGAAGCCGTGCTCGACGCGCGCGTCGCCCGGCGCGATGGCTGGCCGCGCTACCACTGGCCGGGCAACATCCGCGAGCTGGAGAACGTGCTGTCGCGCGCCGCCATCCTCTCCGACGAGCGAGCGAGATCCGCGCCGGAGTGACATCCCGCTGGCGCGCGCGCGGCGCAACGCCGGCGGTGACGCCGCGGTCGCCGCGTCCCGAGATGCCACGCGCTGGGCGTACGCCTGAAGCGAGATCGTCGAGGACGCCACCCGTGCGCGTCGAACGCGCGGCCGCTCGCGACGCGCTCGCCAAGCCGGCGGCTCGCCCACCAAGGCGGCGCAGCTGCTTTGCGATCGCAGCCGCGCGCTCGATCTACAACAAGATGAAGTGAGTATGGCACAACCTGACGCAAGCGCGATCCAGCGACCATGACCGACGCCCGACGCCCACCTGCACGCTCCTGATCCGCGGGCGACGGCATCGGCCCCGAGATCGCCGACGCCACCCTGCGCGCCCTCGCCGCCGCCGGCGCCAAGATCGAGCTGGGAAGACGTGCCCCGCCGGCATGGGTGCCGTCGACACCCACAAGGATCCGCTGCCGCAGCGCGACCGATCGAGCTCGATCACGCAGAACCGGCTGCGCGCTCGAGGGGCCGCTCGCGACGCCCATCGGCGGCGGCTACCGCTCGGTCAACGTGGCGCTGCGCCAGCACGTTCGACCTGTACGCGAACGTGCGGCCGGCGCAGACGCATCGCCGGCGTGCCGTCGCGCTACGACCGGCGTCGATCTCGTCGTGCGTGCGCGAGAACACCGAGGATCTCTACGCCGGCGTCGAGCACTACGTCGATCCGCGGCGCAACGCCGCCGAGTCGATCGCGATCATCACGCGCTTCGGCAGCGAGCGCGTGATCGTCAGTACGCGCTTCGAGTACGCGCGCCGGCACGGGCGCAAGAAGGTCACGCTCGTGCACAAGGCCAACATCCTCAAGATGTCGAACGGCCTGTTCCTCGACGTGCGGCGCGCGAGGTCGCCAAGCGCTACCCCGACATCGCAGCTCGACGACATGATCGTCGACGCCACGCGCGATGAAGCTCGTCGTCGACGCCGGAGCGGTTCGACGTGATCGTGACGATGAACCTGTTCGGCGACATCCTGTCGCGACCTGATGCGCCGGCCTGGTCGGCGGCCTCGGGCGTCGCGCCCGGCGGCAACATCGGCGTCGACGCGGCCATCTTCGAGGCGGTGCACGGCACCGCGCCCGACATCGCCGGCAAGGGCGTCGCCAACCCGACGCTGGCGCTGAGCGCGGCGATGATGCTCGACCACGTGGACCAGATGGAGTCGGCGATCGCCCGCGCCACAGGCGGTCTACACCTGCCCGGCCCAGCCGGAGACCTGATCAAGGACCTGGCTGTCCCATCGCAGAAGAATTTTCATCGGCCGCCCGATTCCGGCCGCGCGTGGTATATCTGCGCCAACTCGTCGCGATCGGGCCGCGGCCGGTGGGATCGACGGCGATCGAGCAGTCGCGCAAATAAGCATCAGGACCAGCTCACGCCGCCGGCGTCGCGTTCACCGAGCAGGCCTGGGACGACAAGACACCACCGGCCCAGTTCACATGGTGAACCTGATCGCCACCGATCCCGCGCGCGCGCAAGCAGAACGCATCGTCATCGCCGGCCACTACGACACAAAGCTGATCTCGCTAGTTCCGGTTCGTCGGGGCGAGCGACGGCGGATCGAGCGCGGCCTTCTCGTCGAGATGGCCGCGGGTCCTCGAAGCGACGCGGCGCGAACGCGTTCGACGATCGAGCTGTTGTTCCTCGACGGCGAGGCAGAAGCGGTCGTCGAGTGGACCAGGCACCGATCACACCTACGGCAGCCGGCACTACGTGGAAGCCGGTAAGCGCCGACGCTCGTCGCCTGTCGTGGATGCAAGGCGATGGTGCTCGTGGACATGATCGGCGATCGCGATCTGCGGATCCGGCGCGACACCGAACTCCACGCCCTGGCTCACCGACATGGTCTGGGACGGCCGCGGAAACGCCTGAACCCTCCAACTACTTCAGCGCCGAATCGACGCGGATCGAGGACGACCACGTGCCGTTCGTGCAAGCCGGCGTGCCCTCGGTGGACATCATCGACCTCGAGTATGAGCCGTGGCACACGGCGAGCGATACCCTGACGCCGTGAGCGCCCGAGCCTCCAGGTGGTCGGCGACGCCGTGTCGCCGCCCCGCCTGAAATCGAAGGTCGCTTCGTCAAAGTGCGCAGCCAGCGTCCGGCCCAGACTCGATGACCTCAGCCCCGCCTCCTCAGCCCTAAGCCAACCCTTAACGATTGAAAGTCCCCAACCACAGCCCCTAGCGTCCGTCTAAGCTGAGTGTGGATGGACGCGACCGAAGGCAGCAGCCGTCCTGGCCCGCGCCCGCCAGGGTGACAGCGAGGCGTTTCGCGAGCTCGGTTGAGCAGCACAGCCGGAGTGTCTTCCGGCTGGCGTTCCGGATGACCAGGAACGAACAGGATGCCGAAGATGTGGTCCAGGAAAGCTTCCTCCGCGCGTATCGGCAGCTTGGCCGGTTCGAGTCGCGGGCGAACTTCGGCACGTGGCTGCTGCGGATCGTCGCCAACTGCTCGGTGGATCTGATGCGTTCCAAGCAGGCTCGTCACGATCAGGTGCGCGAGTGAACAGCCTCGACGACGGCGGCGGAACTGCCGGCGCTGCGACGCGCCCGGGCCGGAGCGGCTCGCGCGGAGCGCGGAGATCGAGCGGCGGGTGCGCGAGGCGCTCGGCGCGTTGAGCCTGCTCGAACGTGCCGCGTTCACGCTGCGGCACTACGAGGGACGGTCGATCGACGAGATCAGCAAGACGCTTTCGGCCTGGGGACGAGCGCGGCGAAGCACAGCGTGTTTCGTGCGGTGAAGAAGCTGCGCGTTGCGCTGCAGCCACTGCGAGGCGAGTCGTGACCCAACACTATCAGGAAGACGACTCATTCTCTGACTACGGCGAGGGCCAGGCGCCGCGCCGACATCGAGCGGCACCTCGATGCGCTGCGGCACGTGTGCGGCGACCTACCGTGAGATTGCCGACACCCTCACGATGATCGCGGCGCCGGAAGTTCCGGAACGCGGCGAGCAGTGCGGGCTGGAATGTGGCGGCGGATCCGGCATCAGCTGCCCGAGCAGGACTCGCCCTGGTGGATGGCCTGGTTCCGCCGCGATCGCCTCGTGCTCGTGGCCGCCGCCGCCTCGCTCGTCCTCGCCGCGTTCGTCGCCGGCCGAGTTTCTGGCCGCGCCCGCTGGTGATTCCGCTCCGGCGACCGTCGATCAGGCGCGGACCGGCGCGGCGACCTCCGACATGCGGCAGCGCGTCGTGCCTCACGTCGGTCGCCGATCACCTCGATCGATCGGAGCGATGGCTCACCGACATCATGAACGCGCCGCAGGGTGACATCTCGACGGCGCAGCGCTGGAGCCGAGGATCTGCTCACGACCAGCCGGCTCCTATCGGCAGGACGCCGTGGACGTCGGCGAGCGGTCGGTGGCCGATGTCCTCGACGAGATCGAGCGAGCCTCATGGAAATCGTGCACAGCCCCGGCGAAGATCAGCGCGGCGGATCTCGACCTGATTCGGCGGCGCATCGACGCGGCGGCCCTGCTCTTCAAAGTGCGGGTGATGAGCGACGAGCTTCGGCAGCGCGAAGGCGCGCCGGACACCGGCCTCTCGCCCGCAGACGTCAACACGGAAAATCAGCTAAGGATCCTGAAGGCGATGACCAACCGAACTTTTCTTTCAGCCTCGTCTGTGCGTCGCGCTTGCCGGCGCGATCGCGCCTCCCGCGCGCGCGTCGAGTGCACCGGTCTCACGGGCGTCCTGTTCTGGCTGGCCCCACGCTCCGGCGCGACCGTCGGAGCGGGCGTGGGCGCCACGCGTCGGCCGCTCTTCGCCCGGGCTTCGGCGCCGCGCGGGATCGGCCGTTGCGATGACCGACTGACCGGGCAGACGAGCTGCTGCGACGAAGGGCGCGAAGCGATCGAAGGACGGCAAGATTACGAGCGCGCGCTCGATCGATTCAACAAGCTGGCCGAGCTCAAAGAGCAATCGCACGGACGCCGCCCTGTATTGGAAGGCTTACAGCCTGTCGAAGCTAGGCCGCCGCGCCGAAGCGTCGAGCGCCGCTGGCTGAACTGCATGCAGCAATTCAAGGACAGCAAGTGGCATGAACGACGCGAAGGTGCTGGAGTTCGAGGTCATCCGGCAGGCGTCCAGGCCAGACGCATCGCACCTGAAAGCCAGAACGACGAGGAGCTGCAAGCTCGTGAGCTGCGCGGGCTGATGAACAGCGACCCCGGAGCGCGCGCATCCCGCATCATCGAGCAGATGCTGGCGGGCGCCAACTCGCCCAAGGTGAAGCGACCGCGCGCTGTTCGTCCTCAGCCAGAGCCGGCTCGTCGCGCGCGCGCGAGATCCTCGGCAACGTCGCGCGAAGGGCGGGTCGAACCCCCGATCTGCAGCTCCGCGCGATTCACTATCTCGGCATCATGGGCGGCGGCGACAACCGTCGAGGTTCTCGCCGACGTTTACCGCGCTCGTCCGACCGACGTCGTGAAGCGCGCGATCATCCGCAGCTTCATGGTGTCAGGCGACCGCGCGCGGCTGCTGTCGCTCGCCAAGACCGAGACCACGCCGCGAGCTCCGCGGCGAGGACACGGTGCAGCGCAGCTCGGCGTGATGGGCGCACACGCGGAGATCGCCGAGCTAGCGCGACGGAAACACCGGTCGACGTCAAGAAGCGCATCATCCAGGCGATGCTTCGTCGGCGGCAGCTCCGACAAGCTGATCGAGCTCGCGCAAGAGCGAGAAGGATCCGCAGCTGCGGCGAACGGCCGTTCGCAACTCTCGGGCCTGATGGGCGCGAGCCAGCACCGGCGACGCCATCAAGGGCATCTATCTGCTCCGACGCATCGCCCGAGATCCGCAAGGAAGCGATCAACGCGCTTTCCTGCAGAACAACGGCCGCGTGCTCGTCGGAGCCTGCGCGGGCCGAGAAGGATCCAGCAGATGAAGAAGGAAATGGTCGCGAAGATGTCCGATCATGTCCAAGTCGAAGGAAGTGACCGATTACCCTGCTGGAGCTGCTGAAGTGAGAGAAGTGTGCTCGTCGCAGCGGTACTGCTCCTCGCTCTCGAGTCAGCGGCGCGTTCGCGCAGGGTCGCATCAGCAACGCCAGGACCGAGACCCGCTCGCGGCGGCGCAGGAGTCGAGCGCGAAATCCGCGCGCGTCGCGCGCGCGGCGGCGCGACGTGGGTGGGCTATCGCGTGCCGATGGTCGCCGGGCCGGCGGCAGATGTGCCGCTTCGACACGATCACCGATGCGCAACGCCTGCTGCGGCATGTGCCGGCTCGAGGGCGGCGGCGGAGTGTCGATGTCGACAGGCGACTCCACCCAGCGCGGATCGCGCATCATGCTCGAGTCGCCAACCGAGTTCCTGTCATCCTCGCCCCGCATCGAGAACGGCGCAGGTCGTGCGGCCTTCGGACGCTTCACGCCCGATTGCGACGTCGACGCCGGCAACATGCCGATCGTCGTGGCTCACGGCGTCAAGCCCGACGACAGTATTGCCTGGCTGGCGTCGCTGGCGACACGCTTCGCCCGACACCGACCAGGCGGGCCGGGATCGCGCCGTGGAAACAGGTGGTGGGCGCCGTGGCGCTTCACGACGCGCCGGCCGCCGATCGCGCGCTCGAAGTTTCGTCGCGCCCAGCACGGCCTGAGTGGCTCCGCCGCGACACCGCCTTCTGGCTTGGCTCCACCAGAGGCGACGCCGGCGCGCGCCTGCTCACGCGGCATGATCGCCGACGATCCGAGCGACAAGGTCCGCGAGCAGGTGACGTTCGGCCTGTCGGTGAGCAGCGAGCCGGCGGCGCTGACGACGCTGATCAACACCGCGCGCAACGATCAAGAGCCACGAAGGTCCGCGGCCAGGCGCTCTTCTGGCTCGCGCAGCGCTGCGGGCAAGGAAGCGTTCGCGACGATCGCCGGGGCGATCGACACCGATCCCGACACAGAGGTGAAGAAGAAGGCGGTCTTCGCGCTGAGTCAGATGCCGCAGGACGAGGGCGTGCCGAAGCTCATCGAGGTCGCGCGCAGCAATCGGAATCCCGAAGTCCGCAAGCAGGCGATGTTCTGGCTCGGCCAGTCGCACGACGCGCGCGCCGTGAAGTTCTTCGAGGATATCCTGCTCAAGAAATGACCACCGCGGTGAAGAGGTAACATTTCGCCGGTGACGACACGCCGGCGGCTGCTGCGCGAGCTCCTGAATGCGGTGCTCATCGTGCTGGGGATCCCGTCTGCGGGCATGGGGCTGAAGGGATTCCTGATGTCGAGCGGCTTCATCGACGGCGGCGTCACCGGTGTTTCGATGCTGCTCGCGAAGCACCACCGGCATGTCGCTCTCGGTGCTGCTGCCAATCGTCAACCTGCCGTTCGTCGCGGTCGGCTACAGGCAGATCGGGCTCGCCTTCGCGGTCCGGAGCGTCCTCGGGATCGCCGGGCTTGCCGCGGCGCTCGCTCTCATCCCGTTTCCCGACGTGACGCCCGACCTCGTCCTCACGGCGGTCTTCGGCGGGTTCTTCATCGGGGCCGGCATCGGTCTGGCGGTGCGCGGCGGCGCGGTGCTCGACGGGACCGAGATCGCCGCGCTCCTGATCAGCAGGCGCGCCGACCTGCTCAAGGTCGGCGACGTCATCCTCGGCTTCAACGTCGTCCTCTTCATCATCGCCATGTCGGTTCTGGGCGTCGAAGCGGCTCTCACTCGATTCTCACCTATGTGACCGCGGCCGCAGACCCTCGACTTCGTGCTCCATGGGCATCGACGAGTACACCGGCCATCACCATCATCTCGGAGCTCAACGCCGCGATTCGCCAGCGGATCACGCGCGACCTTGGGCGAGGCGTGACGGTCTTCAAGGGAGAAGGCGGGATGAGCGGCGCCGAGCAGGACATCCTGTATTGCGTCGTGACCCGGCTCGAGATCGGCAAGGTGAAGTCGATCGCCCAGAGAAGTCGACCCGAAAGCGTTCGTGATCTTCCACCCGCTGTCAGGCGCCGAAGGCGGCGTGGTCAAGACGCGCGGATTCCACTAACTCTTGAGCTCGACCTTGCGGGCCTCGTCGACGATGGTCTGCACCTGATCGTTGGTGAGCGTGCGGTTGGACGCCTTCGCCGCGGCGAAGATGCGATCGACGATCTCGTCGCTCGCCGCGCAGGCTGCGCCGCTCGAGCCAGAACACGACGTTCGAGCGGCCGGACAGCGGCCCGATGTCGATCTCCTGCTGGCGGCCCACGAGGCTGGCCGGCACGGCCGAGTAGACCGCATCCATCAGCGCGCGATCGCCTTTGCGGAACGCCTTCACCACTGCCGCCGCGTGGACGCCGGTCGCCGTCCGGAACGCGTCGGCGCCGATCACCGGATAGTTGGGCGCGATTCGCACGTCGCAGGCGCGTGCCGACCGCCTGGCAGTACGCGGGCAGCGCCGGTGAGATCGTTGTCGCGGTAGCCCATCATCACCAGGTTCACGAGCAGCAGATCGAGCGACGTGTTGCCGCAGCGCTCGCCGATCCCGAGCGCGGCGCCGTGCAGGCGCGTCGCGCCGGCCTCGAGCGCCGCGATGCTCGACGCGATCCCGAACCCGCGATCGCGGTGGCCGTGCCAGTCGATCCCGACGTCGGCGCCGAGTTCCGCGACGAGCGACTTCACGAACGCAGACGACCGCCTTCGCGCCGTTCGGCGTGGCGTGGCCGACCGTGTCCGCGACGCACAGACGCGATGCGCCCGCCCGAACCGCCGTCGTGAACAGCAGGCCGCAGCGATTCGGGATCCGCGCGCGTCGTATCCTCGGTGACGTACATCACCGTGAGGCCTTCCTTCGCCGCGAAGGTCAGCGCATCTTCGGTGCACTTCTGCAGGAAATCGAGCGACCACCCTTCCGCATACTGCCGGATCGGGCTCGACCCGATGAACGCGCAGCATTCGATCGGCACGCCGGTCCGCTGCGTGATCTCGGCGATCGGCTTGATATCGGCGACCACCGTGCGGGCGGCGCAGTTGGCGCGAATCTTCAGCTTGCCGTCGCCGATCGCCCGGGCGAGCCGCTCGACGTCGCGCGCCACGTGCGGGCCGGCCCCGGGCAGGCCGATCGCGGCGGTGTCGATGCCGAGCGCTTCCATGTGGTGGAGGATTTCGATCTTCTCGTCGATGGACGGCGTCCGCACCGACGGCGACTGCAACCCGTCGCGCAGCGTCTCGTCGTCCAGCATCGCGACGGGACGCGGGCCCCGGCGGCGTCGTGGTTCCAGTCGAAAATCAGAGGATGTGGCGCAATGCGCACAAGGTCACCTGTCATGATCTGGTTGAACGCGCGCGGCCAGGCGGGCTGTGGCGAAGGCCGATGAGAAGGATCGCCGCGGCTGAAGCACTCGCCACCCAGCAACGCGCGCATGTGGCCGCGGGCCGCATCCAGTCGTCCATGTTCACGTAGGTAGACGACGCAGCGGCCAGCTCGGCCGCCACGATGACGCTGCGGCCGGCCACCACGATGACGTGATCGAAGACGACGCGTTCCACGACGATCACGCGCCCACGCGATCCACAGCGCGCCGTGCGATGCGGCCTGAGCGGGGCTGCCTGAGCGCAACGACGCGTTCGCCGCGCGGCCGCGGTCAGCATGAAGTCAATTATCGCATGGCCGACCACAGGTAGAGCGCCAGCAGGGCGAGAAGCAATAGCGCCACGACCACCGCAAGCAGCGTGCGGTCTCGAGGATCGAGCGCGCGGAGCGGCGCCGGCTTACATTTGGCCTCAGTGGTCGCCGTGCCGCACTTGTAGCAGATGAGCGCCTTGTCGGCGATCTCGGCGCCGCAGTTCCGGCATTGCATCAGTGACTGTGCGCCCGGTCAGCGTAGTCCACTTGATGAATGTCGGTCGGCGCGTTGCGCTGGATCAACGGTCGCACGACCGCCATGATAATCAGGACGAGGCCGAACGTGCAGACGATCGTGGCGCCGGTCGGCAGATCGAGCTTCAGCGACAGGTAGACGCCCAGCGCCGACACGATCGTCCCCATCGACCAGCCAATCGCGAGGCGCTTGCCGATCGAATCGGCGTACAGCATCGCCGCCACCGACGGCACGATCAGGTAGCAGAACACCAGCAGCACGCCGGCGATCGACGACCGACGAGGTGACGACGAACCCGAACGACGCGTAGAACAGAAAATCCCAGAACTTCACTCGAGACGCCTGTCTCTTCGGCGCGCCGTGGATCCATCGAGATCGCCAGGAACTTCTGCCGGAAGACGTAGTGGAACGCGCCGATCGCGCCTGCAGAGCAGCGCGGTCTTGCCCACCTCGGCCCACGACACCGCCAGGATGTTGCCGACGAGCATGTCCTTCAGGTGCTCGCTTTCCGAGGTCGCCTTGCTCATCGCCAGAATCGCCGCCGCCGACGCGACGGCGTAGCAGATGCCGATGATCGCTTCCTGCGGGATCCGCGCGCGGCGGCTGCGGATCGTCGAGAAGACGAACGCGCCGATGAAGGTGAACGCGAGGCTGATCCAGTAGACGACCGGCGCGTGCGGGTCGCCGCTCGAGAGCGGCATCAAGCAGCGCGATCGTCGCGCCGAGCGCCGCGATCTGCGCCAGCGACAGATCGACGAAGATGACGCCGCGCTCGACGACGTGGACGCCGAGATAGGCATGAATGCCGGTCAGGATGAGGCTGGCGGCGAACGGCGCCGCCAGAAACGCGAGCATCGAGGTGTCCAGCATGCTATTTGCCCCGCCTGACTTCTTGATCGCGTCGACGAGCAGGTTGATGTCGTAGTCGAACAGCTTGAAGTAGTCGGGCACGTCCTTGGTGCCGCCGACCGACGGCGGCATCACCAGCACCTGGGCGCCGGTGTCGCGGCCGATCGCGTTCGGCGTCTTCAAGTCGAAGCTACGGCTCGACCAGCACCAGCTTGACGTTCTGCCGCTTCATCTCGTTCATCAGGTCGAGCGTGTGCTGCGGCGTCGGCGGAATGCCGGGCCGCGGCTCGACATAGCCGACGATCTCGAGGCCGAACCGCTCGGCGAAGTTCGGGAACGATCGGTGATACGTCACCATCTTCGTGCCCTGTACGGCGCCATCGTCGCCAGCCATCGCTTCTCGGCCGCATCGAGCCGGCGTCGTGAAGTCGGCGAGGCTGCTGCTGGAAGTACGCGCGGTCGTTGGGCCGCAGCTGCGACAGCTTGTCGGCGATCTCCTTGGCGATCCGCTTGCCGTTCTCCGGATCGAGCCAGTAGTGCGGGTTGCCCAGCGGATGGACGTCGCCCATGGCGCGCGTAATCTGTCCCGGTCGGCATCTCGAGAATCGTGCGCCTGCAGCGACGCGTCGAGATAGCCCTGCGCGCCCGGCTGGATCTTCGCGTTGCGGCTCTGCTGGATCAGCGGCGGCAGCCAGCCGATTTCGAGCTCGCGGCCGACGACGACGAGCACGTCCGCCTTCTGCAGCTTGAGGATGAAGCTCGGCTTCGCCTCGACGAAATGCGGATCCTGATAGCCCCTGGCGATCGACTCCACCGATGATGCGGTCGCCGCCGACTTCCGCGCGCGATCGACGCGAGATCCTCGGTCGTCGTGATCGACGTTCAGCTTGCCCTGCGCCGACGCCGGCGTCGGCGCGAGCAGCAATGGCGCGAGCGGAGAACGCTTTAATGGTAATCTCATGAAACACCTAGAAGGGATGCGCGCCGTGGGCGCCGATCGAAGAACTGGAACTGGAACAGGAACTCATTGGCGGTCGGGGCCGGCCGCGTAGTTGGTCCGCCGGTACTGCCCGCGCACCTGGCTGAACTCGCTCGGCCAGAACGTGAGCGATCGAACGACCCTCCGGTGTCGAGCAGCGACGGCATCGTCCGCCTGATCGCGATCGGTCGTAGCGCGCGCCCGCGAACCAGCGGCGGCGCGAACTGGTAGTCGCCGGAGACGTACATGCCGTTCGCGCTCTGGAGGCCGTTCGAACTGATCGCGGCGGCTCCAGATCCACTTCGCTGCGGCCGACGAACGAGTGGTAAATCGATCGCTGCAGCGGCTTCCACCGATAGGTGGCGTCGATGCCGTAGAGCTTCGTCACTGAACCGGCCGACGTCCATCGCCGTCCACGTATGCCGGCCGTGTTGTGGCCCGCGGAGATGCGAGAACCCGAAGTCGAGGTTGCTGTCCTCGGTGATGTCCTGATACGCCGCGGACGTGGCCGACGTAGCTCAGATCGCTCGCGCTCGCTCGTCTGGAACAGCGGCTGCTCGGTCGGGACCCGAATCGCCTCGGAACACCTGCCCGGTCGCCTCGAGGAACATCCACGGGTTTGGAATCAGCCGCGCCACCGAGATGCCCGCGTCGTTGATCCCGTCCTCGCCGCCGACGAGATTGCCGGTGACCAGCGGCCGATCCGCCCACGGCAGCACGTGGTTGTGCAGGCGTGTTGACCTTGCCGAACGCCGCGCGCATCTTGCCGACCTTGGTCAGCAGGCCGCCCGGCAGCGACGTGAAGGTGATGAAGCCTTCCTCGAGATCGACGCCTTCCTCGCCGAACGGAGATGAAGAAATCGGCGCGCGCATGCGGATCGACGACCGCCTGAAACGATGGCTTCTGATTCGTGCATCTGCAAGCGCGGGCTGGGGATTGACCTGTGTTGCTGCCGGCGGCGCCGAGAAAATCGCCGATCACCGCCATGTCGGGATTGAAGACCTTCGAGCTCGCGACGCTGCCGCCGTACACCGGCAAGGCACCGGCCGGACCTCCGGCGCCTTCCGCGCCCGGAGGCACGGGCGCCGTCGGCTCCTGCGGCGACAGGTGACGGGCGGCAGCCGGCGGTGCCGGCGTGCCTTCCGTGGTCGCGAGCTTCGTACTCCAGCGCCGCGAGACGGTCGCCGTATTGCTGCTTCAGCGCTTCGAAATCACGCCGGAGTTGATCGATCTCCTGCCGGAGCGCCTGCGGGTCCTGCGCCGAGGCCGGTCGCGGGAACCAGCACCACGCCAGCTCGCCAGGATCGATGCGCAAACGAATCTGCACCAGTCGCATCATTTTCCTCACCCTCTGTAGGAGCGGAGTCAGCTCCGCCCGGGCCGGCCACCGCCGGCCATGACACCCGTCGTTGTTTGAAACTTGTCGAGGGTCGCTACGGGCTACGAGGGACGGAGGCGAACGTCCGGATGGATCGGACGGACGAGCAGCGATGCCGTTGACGCGCGGGCCGAAGCGCGTCGGCCCTTCCCGCGTCCCGCCAGATGCCACGCGCCGAAAATTGCGAGACGGCGGGGACTGGAGCCGAGCAGGCTTGAAGAGCAGGACGTGCAGTGCTGCGGAGTCTTGAGATGGCACAAGCAGGTCGTGGTGCTCGAAAGGCGCCATGACCAGAAAGATCGCGTAACGCGATCCCCACGAAAGTCAGCCGCAGCGCAGCGGCGAACTTTCAACCGTGCCATTCATTTCAGATCGATCATACGCCCAACACCCGGGCGCGGGACGTCATTACAAACTGTCAGTGTCCAGCGGCCAACGACGAGCTTGACGCGAGCGGCCCAACCGCCCAGATCCTTCTCCTTGTCGCTGCGCGTTGGTGGTGTCTTCGGCGAACTGCTGCGACACGCCCGCCGCTGCCGAGGATTCCCGGCACGTGGGTATAGCGCCGTCACCGGCGACCCCCACCCAACGGTTAAGCGAAACTCCACCCCGCCGTCGAATATGTAGCCCTGATGCGTCGTATCGACATTTCTCGGAGGGTCGGCAAAATCCGACTCCTCGGTGTAGTGATAGCTGCCGATCCCGCCGCCCACATAAGGAATCAAACTGCGCGACACGTTGAAGCGGTAGCCGCCGACGAAGTCGACTGACTTGATCGGACGACCGGAGCGGGATCCCAAGCGGGTACGCCATGCCCGCCGCTGACGAACGCGCGTTCGCCCACCAGTTCTCCATTCTTCTGTCAGCAGTCGCGAGGCCCCGACCTCGGCGTAGACGCGTCCATGCCACGGACCGACCTGGAGCCACCGCCCCACGCGTCGTGAGACGTCGTCGCCAAACACCGCGTCGAAGGTCCTGCTCGCAGTGAACTGCTCGATGCCGACGTCGAGGAACGGACGAAGGACGATCGCCGGGAACATCGGCAGGCGTATTGGAACCAGCTGCTCCGCTTGCCGCCGCCACGACTCTGGGCCGTTGCGGGAACCGCGGAACGACGACGAGACTCACGATCAGAGGGCGGCCCTCACTTGGCCAGCCCGAGACCGAACAGCGTGTTGCGCGCGTCAACAAGCTCCGTAACCGAACAGGTTGTCGCGTGCCTTTGTCGCCGAGGTCGACGGCGAACCGCTCGAGCGCGTCCTCGATCGCCGCGGGGCTCGTCAGAGGCCCCTGCTGCATCAGCATCGCGGCGAGGCCCTGCGACGTGCGGGTGTGGCCATCGACGTTGCCGACGTAGCCGATGTAGCCGATGACGTCGAATCGCGGCGCGTGATACTGCGCCGGCGGCAGGAGGAACGTGTCGGTGAAAGGTGAAATCGAAGGTCTGCTGGAACACGAAGCCCGTCGCGAGAGAAGGCCGAAGCCACGATCGGTCCCGCCCGGCTGCCGCGATCTCGACATGCGGGCCCGACGTCGAGTAGTGCGCGTGGTTCTTCGCGCGATCGACGGCCGCGACCGACACGGCGCCCTTCACGCGCGAGGCGGTTGCGGCGTACCTCGACCGGGTTCCCGTCCTCGAAGCCGTTGCCGCCCGCGATCGCCACGAACACGCCCTTGCCGACCGCGTAAGCTGATCGCGGCCTCCACCGCCGGAGCCGCCGGGCCGATTCCGCCCCGATGCTCATGTTGATGATCTTCGCGCCGTTGTCCGCCGCGTAGCGGATGCCTCGCGCGACCACTCGTCGTCGGTGCCGCTCGTTCGGAGATACTGGCGAAGCCGGCAAACAGCAGGTCCCACTCGCTGTCGATGCACCTTCACCGGCATCAGCTTGACGTTGAACGCGACGCCGGCCGTGCCGGTAGCCGTCGTTCGTCAGCTGGCCGATGGTGCCGCTCACGTGCGTGCCGTGTCCCTCGAAGTCGAGCGGTCGGCGTTGTCCCAGATGAAATCGTGCGGGGCGACGATGCGGTTCGACGCGACCGAGACGACAGCTGGCGGCGCCGCCGAATACGGGAATCGTCACCCGCCCGAGCGCCGGATACTGCCGCCCGAAACCCCAGTCCAGGAACGCCGGGAGCGTGGCCTGATCGTCGCGTCATCTGGTGCGCCAGCCGCTATCGATGCACCGCCACCGGTGATCGACGAGCCGGCCTGCCGGCTGGATGTCCCCAGGCCTTCGCGGTGCATCAACGGCAGGTTCCATTGCAGCGACAGATCGAGGCGGATCGTTCGGCACCGAACAGCGATGTGGACCCGGTGCGCCGCCTGCGCGATACATCGCGACGTCTCCGGTCGCGTCGCGACAGCATCGCGTGCGACCGCCTCGTCGCGTCGTCGCCGGACGAGTCCGATGCGGACGATGTCGAAGTCGGCGGACGAAGGGGCGGCCGCGTGGCGATCTCACCGGCTGTCGCGCGACCGCATCGCGCGCCGGCTCGCCGATCCGGCCTCGGCCGCGTCGTCGCCGAAGAGCCTCACGATGAAGCGCGGCCCAGCGCGGTAGCGAGCGCCCGATGAAGCTGGAGGTACCCGATCACTGCAGATCGACAGCCCGTGCTGGCGAAGCGCAGCTGTCGCTGGCAGTGTCGGCGCTGCGACGACGATCATTAATCGGCTCTCTCGTCCTGGAGCACGCCCACGTCGACCGCGGGCAGGCCGACCCGCTCCACAGGATCTGGTAGCGCCGGGTGCCGTCGGCGACCTGGCCGTTCGCGCTCAACGAAGCCAGTCCGCCGGCAGGCCGTCACGGTCAAACAGACCACGGTCCGAGCGCGGGACCGACCCATCCCGTGTATTCTAACGGCTGACCGCTGCGAAAACTGCTCCCTATAGGAACTGTCACATGGCTGCCACACTGTTTCAAAGAGAGTCTGGGACGTTCGCACGCCGTCCGCGAAGCTGCCGAGGCGGACAGACCCAGCTCTTCGTGGGATTGCACCTCGTCCACGAGGTCACGACGCCTGCAGGCCTTCGACATGCTGCGCCAGCACGGATTGGGAGCGTGCCGTTTCCCGGGCGCACCTTCGCGCACCGCCGAGTCACATCGATGCCGACCAGGCACGCGCAGACGGCGCCCGTTCCTCGATCGTCATGGCCGAAGAGATGACGGTGATCGACTCGAGGCGCAACTGCCGCGAGTTCGGCATCAGCCTGCTGGGCGCCCGACAGCGACGAACCAGGGCATCGTGCACGTGATCGGCCCGGAGCTCGGGCTGACGCAGCCCGGGCATGACGATCGCCTGCGGCGACAGCCACACGTCCACGCACGGCGCGCTCGGCGCGATCGCGTTCGGCATCGGCACGTCGCAGGTGCGCGACGTGCTGGCGTCGCAGTGCCTGGCGCTCGATCCGCTCGAAGGTGCGGCGCATCGACGTCAACGGCACGGCTGGCGCCGGGCGTCTACGCCAAGGACGTCATCCTGACGATCATCCGCCGGCTCGGCGTGCAGGGCGGCGTCGGCTTCGCGCTACGAGTATGCGGCGGCGACGACGATCGACGCGATGACGATCGACGAGCGCATGACGATCTGCAACATGTCGATCGAAGGCGGCGCGCGCGTCGGCTACGTCAACCCGGACGAGACGACGTTCGCGTTCCTGCGCGGGCGCGCGGTTCGCGCCGCAGGGCGACGGCGTTCGATCGCGCGGTCGCCTGGTGGCGGCAGATCGCCTCGGACGCCCGACGCGGCGCTACGACGATCGCGTGCACGTTCGACGCCGCCGTCGATCGAGCCGACGCGTCACCTGGGGCATCAACCCCGGGCAGTCGGTCGGCATCGGCGGAGCCGATCGCGGCCGACGCCGACGACGAGGCGCTCGCGTTCATGGGCTTCGACGCCGGGCGGCGCGTCGCAGGGCACGAAGATCGACGTCGCGTTCATCGGCTCGTGCACCAACGGCCGGCTGTCGGATCTCGAAGAGGCCGCGCGGCGTCGTCGCGGGCACGCCACGTCGCGCCGCACGTGAGGCGCTCGTCGTGCCCGGGTCGCAGGCGGTCAGCCGCGGCGGCCGAGGCGCGAGGGCCTCGACGAGGTGTTCACCGAGGCCGGCTTCGAGTGGCGCGGCGCCGGCTGCTCGATGTGCCTCGGCGATGAACCCCGACAAGCTCGAAGGCCGCCAGGTCTGCGCGTCGTCGTCGAACCGCAACTTCAAGGGACGCCAGGGCAGCCCGACCGGCCGCACGCTGCTGATGAGCCCGGCGATGGTGGCCGCGGCGGCCGATCGCCGGCGAGGTCGTCGACGTGCGCACAGATGCTCGAAGAGGTGCACGCGCATGAGCCATCGACCATCAGCGCATGGCCATCGAAGCTCATCGCCGTGAGCCGCGCGCTTCGCGCTGCAGCGGCGACGACATCGACACCGATCGCATCATGCCGGCGCGATTCCTGCGTGTCGTCTCATTCGAAGGCCTCGAACGGCACCTGTTCGAGGACGATCGCGCGAGGCCGATCCGCGCACCCGTTCAACGATCCGCGCTACGCCGGCGCCTCGATCCTGGTGGTGAACGGCGAACTTCGGCTGCGGATCGTCGCGACGCGCACGCGCAGGCCCAGTTGGCGCGCTCACGGCGTCCGGGCCGTCGTCGGCGAGTCGTTCTCCGAGATCTCTCCCGGGGCAACGCGGCCGTCCTCGGTCATGCCCGTGCTTCGCCGCCGAAGCAGCCGCGATCGAATCGAACGGCCAGGGCGACCTCGAAGTCGGTGCCCGATCACATTTGCGGTCGAGCGCCAGCGCGTCAGACACTGGCGGCATCTGCGCCGGCGCGCTCGAGCATTCCAGCGCGGACGCTGCCGCCCGCCCTGCGCGATGCCTTCGTCGCCGGCCAGTGGAATCCAACCGCAGTGCTCCTCGGTCAGACTTCGAGGAAGGTCAACGCGGTCGCACGACCGGCTGCCGCACATCAGCGGGTTCTGAAGCCAAAACGATGAATGACCAAAAGCTGCGCCACACAAAGCTCGCCACGGACTGGACACGAAGTTAAAACGGTTAACGGAGCCGGCTACAGGCTCTTTCCGGTGCTCAGTCCATTCCGTCCACTTTGCCCGTGTTGTCCGTAGGCGCGTTCGGTTCAGCCCCTGCGCGCTCGAGGTTTCCTGCGCGGAGCTCGGCGAGGAACGCATCGGCCGCGTGCGATCGATGCTCTTTGCGGCAGACGATCATCACCTGACGCCGGCGCGACACTCCCGCAACAGGGACGGCGACGAGGCGTCCATTCGCAATCTCGGTGATCGCGCAGCGGCGCGGCAGCATGGCGACGCCCAGCTGCAACTCCGACGGCACGCTTGATCCCGTCAAGACTCGGCAGCGAGATCACCATCCGCAACGGGACGTGCCGCTGTTCGAACAAGCCGCAAGACGCCGCTCGCGTGCCGGTGACGGGTCGTTGTGCGCCACCACCGGCTCCTCCGCCACTCCTCCATCGTCACCTGCTTCCGCTTCGCGAGCGGGTGCGACGGAGGCACCAGCAGCACGAGCTCGTCGCTCCCGACGCGGCACTTCGAGCAGACCCTCTTCCGCGGGGTGGAACGTCAGGGCGCCGAAGTCGAGGCTGCCCTGCTGCACTTCGACGGCGATCTGACGCGCCGGCACGCGGCGCACGTCGATGGTGATCTCCGGAAACTGACGCCGGAACCGCGCGATGACCGGCGAGCAGCGTGTGGACGGCCGCCTCGTTTGCGCCAATCAGGACACGCCCACGTCGCAGATCGCGCAGCTCGCGCACCGCGGATTCGGTCTCCTCGGCGAGCCGGACGAGACGCTGCCCGTAGTTCTGCAGCATCTTCCCCGCCTCGGTGAGGCGTGCCGTTCTTCGACGATCGATCGAACGAGTTGCTCGCCGAGGTCGACTTCCAGACGCCTCACCGCCTGGCTGACCGCGGGCTGCGTGCGATGCACCTTCGCGGCAGCCCGGAGAAAGCTCCGCTCGTGAGCGACGGCGAGAAACACTTTCAGTGCATTGAGGTCCATATCTGTAGGCGAAGTCTATAATACTGCCTTATCTCTTCGTAATAATTATCACTTTGACTTCTACCGCCCCGAGCCGCTACAACCTATAGGCATGAGCCCTTCTTCCCGCATCACCGTGTTCGACACGACGCTGCGCGACGGCGAACAGGCCCCAGGCTTCTCGATGGACGTGCCCGGCCAAGCTGGCCGATGGCGCGCGCCCTCGACGCGCTCGGCGTCGACATTCATCGAGGCGGGATTCCCGATCGCCTCGCCCGCCGATTCAGAAGCGGTGCGGCAGATTGCGCGCGGCCGTGCGGCGGCCGGTGATTGCCGCGCTGGCGCGCTGCGCGGCGCGCAGGACATCGAGGAGGCGGCACGCGCGCTCGGCCGCCGGCCGAACGGTCGCGGATCCACACGTTCCTCGCGACCTCCGATCTCCATCTCACGGCCAAGCTCCGCATGTACGCGCGACGGAATGCCTCGACGCGGCCGGTCGACGCCGTCAAGCTCGCGCCGCCGGTTCACCGACGATGTGGAGTTTTCGGCGGAGGATGCGACGCGCAGCGATCGCGATTTCCTGTGCCGCGTCATCGAAGCGGTCATCGCGCGCCGGCTGCGACGACCGTCAACCTGCCCGACACGGTCGGCTACGCGACGCCCGATGAGATCGCGCGAGTTCTTCGCCGAGATCATCGCGCGCGTGCCGAACGCCGACCGCGCGGTCTTCAGCGCCCACTGCCACAACGACCTCGGGCTCGCGGTCGCGCAACAGCCTCGCGGCGCATCCAGGGCGGCGTGCGCCAGGTCGAGTGCGCGATCAACGGCATCGGCGAGCGCGCCGGCAACGCGTCGCTCGAAGAGCTCGTGATGGCGCTGCGCGTCCGGCCGGACCGCCTGCCGTGCGACACCGGCATCAACGCCGAGCTGCTGTTCGAGACCAGCCAGCTGCTGTCGCAGGCTCGACCAGCGAGCCGGTGCAGGCGAACAAGGCGATCGTCGGCCGCAACGCCTTCGCGCACGAAGCCGGCATCCATCAGGACGGCGTGCTGAAGGACGCGCGCACCTACGAGATCATGCGGCCCGAGGACGTCGGCCAGTCGGTGTCGTCGCGCCTGGTGCTCGGCCGCCACTCCGGCCGCCACGCCGTGCAGTCGCGCTGCGAGACGCTCGGCTTCACGCTGACGCACGGCGAGATCGACCAGGTCTACCGCGCGGTCATCTCGCTCGGCGAGCACCGCAAGGCGATCGGCGACGGCGACCTGCGCCGCATCGTCGATCGCGTGCGCACGCCGCCGTCGACGCCGGCGCCGTCGTCGGCTCGCGCACGTCGAAGCCGTCGGCTACGGTCACGGCGTGTAACTGCGCCTGAGATTGCAGATTGCAGATTGCAGATTTCAGACTGAAATCAGCGAAGATCGAATCGCAAGCTCACCGCAATTCAATGTCAATCTGAAATCACATCTATAGAATGTCGAGATGATCCCGCTGCGGGACGTCATCCCGTCCCGAACGACTCCTACATCACCATCACGATCATCGTCGCTCAACGCCGCTGGCGTGGCTGTTCGAGATCTCGCTGCCGCACGAGCAGCCTCAACGAGTTCCTGACCGTCTACGGCGTGGTGCCGGCGTACTTCTCGCGCGCCGACGCTCATCACGTCGATGTTCCTGCACGGCAGCTGGATCGCACGTCATCGGCAACATGTGGTACCTGTGGATCTTCGGCGACAACGTCGAGGACCGCGCTCGGCCACGGCCGCTTCATCGATCTTCTATCTGCTGTGCGGCATCGCGGCGGCGCTCGGGCAGGTGGCGATGGACCCGTCACTCGACGCTGCCGACGATCGGCGCGAGCGGCGCGATCGCCGGCGTGATGGGCGCGTACTTCGTCCTCTACCCGCACTCGCGCGTGCTGACGCTCGATCCCGTGGATCTTCCTGCAGATCGATCGAGCTGCCGGCGATCGTGCCTGCTGCGGCTTCTGGTTCCTGATGCAGCTGTTCAGCGCCGGCGCCGATCGCGGTCACCGCCAGCTCGCATGGCGGCGGCGGCGTCGCGTTCGCCGCGCACGTCGTCGGCTTCGTCGTCGGCGTGGTCGGCGTGTTCGCGTTCAGGAAGCGCGCAGCTCGATCGGTGGGAGCGGTCGGACTACTGACGATCGCAGGGCTGAGGCGCTAATGGCTGATGGCTCGATGGCACGAGGGCTGAGCTGCATGGACTGAGACTGATGAGCTGATGGCTGATGCCTGAGACTCAGCTAGCTTACGACTTCGACGCGGATCTGCTGTGCAGATGCGCGCGATTTCGAGCACGAGCCGCTCGAGCTCGGCGTCGTATGCTCTCGGGAGCCGTCGTTTCCTTGCGCGCCTTCAGTTCCTCGAGCTGCCGCCTCGAGCTCCGCGCGGCCGCTTGACGCAGGACGGCCTACCGCGGTGTCGGCGGGCAGCGCGCGGTTCGCGCGTCAGGTTCCAGGTAGGTGACGCGCGCGATCGCGCCGTCGGCGCCGGGATTCTGCGCTTCGCGGCCGACTGCCGGCGCCGGTGTCGTCGAGCAGCGGGCCGCTCCGTCGGCAGCTGCCCCTTCTGCTCGAACCACTGCCGCACGCGCCGGCGCTCGCGTAGGTGAAGGCTTCCCACACCGACACGCGGCCGTTGCTTGTCGAGATCGGCCGCGCCATCGTCGAACGCCTTGATGAAGATATTCAGGAAAGACCGTCTCGAACTGCTGCGCCGCCGAGTCGGTCGCCGTCAGCACGATGCGGCCGCGGCCGGCAAGCTTGCGCAGGAACGGAAAGCTCGCGCCGGTCGTGTTCACGAACACGAGGCGCCCCGGCATGCGGCTTCAGGAGCTCGGTCCACTCGGTCGCGCTCAAATCCGGGCCGACGAGGTTGAACTTGGCCTCCTCGCCGTCGAGCGACGTGCCGTGGCCGATGAGCAGCACCAGCAGCTGATCGTCCTTCGTCATGCGCTTGCGGAGATCGGCCAGCGACGCGCTGCACGTTCTCGCGCGTCGCCTTCTGCAACGCCTTCGCTCTCGGTCTCGGCGAGCACGATGCAGCCGCTGCGGGTCGTAGCTGAAACTCGTCGCGCAGCGTCGTCGACGAAAGAGGCGCGCCAGCGTCGTATTTCTGCGGCGTACGTCATCGCCGCCCGAGCGCCGGTGACGATCAAGCGCGTATCGCTCGCCGGCTGTCGCGCCGGCGATGGCGAGCAGCGCAGCCACTGAACAGCGCGCGGCTAGCGCGACATGCGTGCGGATTCGAATGTCTCGAATCCGGATTCATCGCAGTCCCCAGCGACGGCGCAGGATCCACTCCGCCGACAGCAGCGACGATGACGAGCGCGAACGCCCACGGCTCGTGCCAGAGAGTCGCGGCGCTCAGGCGCGGCGTTCTGCGGCACGGCGGCCTGCAGCCAGGACGGCACCTTCGCGCGCCTCGGCCGCGCGGACGTAGCGGCCGCCCGAGTTGCGCGCGATGCGGCGCAGAAATCCTTCGTTCAGCCGCGGATCGGCGAACTCGCGATCCGCGCCGCCGACATACATCCAGCGATCGGCGGCGCCGAGCGGCGTCGGCGCCGCGGCGCGCCTCGGCGTGGATGACGATAGAGGCCCGACTGCTCCGGACGCGAGCGCGGCGGTGAAGCGGCCGCTGGTCGATCGGCGTGGCGCAGCTTGATCGGCTGCGGTCGCCGGCCGGGCAGCAGTCAGCGTCGCGCTCGACGGTCGCGTCGGCGACCGGCGCAGAACGCCGCGTCGCGCGCGTCGACGTCGACCGAGATCGCGTCGCCCGGCTCCGGGCGCCTCGGGCACGGTGATCGCCACCGGATCGGGCGCGGCGAGGCGAGCCACCGCGCCGCCTGACGCCAGAAGAACTCGTAGGCGCGTTCGCTCGACGGCACCATCATCTTCCAGCGCCACGAGGCCTCGCCCGCGAACACCATCGAGCGGCCCTGTCCGTAGCGCTGCACCGCGACGACCGGAACGACGCCGCCGCCCGGCGCCGTCGTCAGCGCGAGGATGGTCGCGCCGGGACGCGGGCCGCCGAGCGGCGCGCTGGCGGCCAGCGCGGGCAGCGCCGACCACATCTTGCGCGTCTCGTCGGCCGACGCCGCCGATGCGCATGATCGGGTGCGTTTCGCCTTCGGCGGTGAGCGTCAGCTTGTTGTGCGCCAGCCATCGGCGCCGGTCAGCGCACGCGGTGCGCACCAGGCCGCCGCGGCGATCGTTCAGCTCCACCGGCAGCACTTCTTCAAGCGGCGTGCCGGACAGGCCGCGTTGCGCGAACGATGCGGCCGCCGAGCACGAGCAGGCCGCCGCCGCGCTCGGCGACGAAGTCCGACAGCCATCGCGAGCTGCGCGCGCGTGAAGAAATCGCCCTCGACGTTGGCGATGACGATGCGCGTCGTAGGCGAACAGGTACCTGCCGCGCGTCGCGGGAAAGCCGCTGGTGAGCGCCGCCGACCGACCGACGCCGCGCCTGCACGAAGAACGTGTCCTGGCCGTCGGCGTTCTTGCCCTTGCGGGTCACCGAGTCGACCTCGAGCCCCGGATCGGCCGGCCACGCGCGCGTCACGAAGCTGTGCTCGAAACCGGGCGCCCTCGAGGACGAGCAGCCGCGCCGCTTGCGGCCCGGCGGGGCTGACGAGCACGCTGCGCGCGTTGTTCTCGAGCGACCGGCTCCGAATCATCGGCTGGAATCTCGGCCGGTATAGACCGTCGGGTTCAACGGGTCGGGCGACACCGTGAAGAGCTTCTTCGATCGGCGATGCCGTCGGCGGGCGGAACGAGGCGCCGCGTGTCGAGCACCCGGCCGTTCGCGAGCACGCGCAGCGTGGAACGGCCTGCCGGCCGAAGCCGGTGCTCACCGCCGGTCACGTGCAGATCGACCGACGCCTGATCGAGTCGCGGATCGCCGGCCGTGATGCCGAGCACTTCGCGATCGTGCGGGCCGTCAGGCGAGCCGATGCCGACGGCGAACACCGGCGGCCCGCCGGCCTCGTCACCCGCCTGCCCCACCTACCCCACCTGCCCTACCCGCCCCACCTGCCCCACCGCCCCGGTATCCCCGCCGTCCGACAGCACGACGATGCCGGCGACGCGCTGGCCTGCGATACCGTTCGCGCATGGCGGCGAGCGCGCCCGCCAGGTCGGTGCGCCGCGCATCGGCGTCGAGATCCGTCGATGGTCGACTGGCGCGAGCGCCGTCGCCGACGCTGTAGCAGCTCGGCTGGAAATGCGTCGACAGACGGCGCGGCATCGAGCTGCGTTCTTCAGCAGCGCTGCCGCTGCGCGCGACGCGCGTCTGGCCGTCGGCATCGGCGAGCCGCATGCTGCGCGACACGTCCACGAGCACCGGCACGACGGCGTCACGCGACCCGGCCGGCGGGAGGATCGCGATCGGACGGAAGAGGAACAGGACGAGCAGCGCCAGGACGAGCGACGCGCAACGCCGACCAGCGCGCCGCGCTGAGCGCGGCGTCAGCGGCGAGAGCGGACGCCGGTACTCGCAGATAGGCGCCGCCGCGCCGATCGGCCGCCGCCAGAGCAAGCGGCCAGCCACCAGGGAAGCGCATACGCGAAATGCATGTCGCTACAGGTTTCTTCTTCCCGCGATCGCCTTGAAGTAGCTGTCGACCTGCTTCTTGTAGCCGGCGGCGCGGTGTCGTCGGTGCCGGCCGCGAGACGATCGCGTGCCTGCTTTCGCCTGCAGCTTCTTCGAGATGCGACGACTCGACGTTCTCGAGCGCCTGCGTCGCCTGACGCCGCAGATCTTCCCACTTCGCGAAGTCCTGCTTGAACGCCTCGGTGCCCGGCGCCGACATGGTCGATGGCCGTCGCCCTTCGAAGCGTGAAGCCTCCGCGCCGCCTCGCGCAATAGGCTCGGGATCGCTCGCGCCGCAGTCTGATCGAGCAGATCGCTGCGTTTCCTGCAGCTGACGCTGGTACTGCTCGCGCAGCTGCGGCCGGGCAGCGTCCGGTGCCGCTGCCGCCACCACCGCCCTGCTGCCCTTCGCCGGTTCGCGCCGATCTCGTCCCGCGGCGACTGTCTGCGCTGACTGCGCTCCCCTGCCGACTCCGCTGTCCGGCCGTCCCGCTCTGGCCGTTCTGCCGGCTTCCAGCCTGCTTGCCATCTCGCGGCCCGAGTGCGCCAGGCTTGCTCGCGCTTTCGTCCTGCGCGCGTCGCGAGCTGATCGGAGGGCTTGCGCGATTCGCCATCTTCTTTGCGCCGCGCGCCGTTCGCCGATCCGAGCTTCGTCCGCCAGCTTGTCGAGCTCGCGCGCGATGTCGTCCTGCGCGGCTCGGCCTGCGCCTGCGTTTCACCGGACTCCGGACCCGTGCGCGGTCGTCGCCGCGCTGCCGCTGCCGGCCGCGCGCTCGGCGGTCGCCGCCCGCATCGCATCGGCGGACTGCTGCATGCGTTCCGCAAGCCGCTGGCGCTCGAGATCTTTCGCGACCGCCGGCCGCCGCGGTCTGCGCCTGAGCGTTCGCGTTGTCCGCCGTCGGCACACGTCCGGCGCTCGCCTATCTGACACCGACCGTCCACCGCGGCCGGCCTGCTGCTTCAGCGCATCCGTTCAGCCTGCGCGCGTGCGGTCCAGCCGCTCCTCTGCTCGCCGGCGAGGCGGCGCACGGCGTCTTTTCCGGCTTCGCCCTGGACCAGCTCTTCGCGCAGCTCCGATGACGATCTGGCGCTGCGGCATCGGCCAGCTGCCGCGCCTCGAGCTGCATCTCGCCCAGCGCGCGCCGGCGCTCATCGGGCCGCGCCGCCTCGCAGCTGCCGTTCGAGCTCGCGCAGCTTTTCGAGCGCGCGGCTTCCGCGCGCGCTCGCCTGGCCCGGATCCTGGCGGCGCAGATCGCTCGCGGCGTTCCGCATCTCCTCGGACACGTCGCGCATGCGCTTGTCGGTGTCGCCGCTCTGACTGTTCTGCCCCGACGAGGACGCCTGCTGGCCGCGACTGTCCCTGTCTGTCCGGACTGTCCCTGCTGCCCTGACTGGCCCTGCTTGCCCTGACTGGCCTTGCTGCCCGGACTCGCCCGGCTTTCGATTCTGCTGCGACTGCTGGCCGGGCTGGTTCTGCTGGCCGGCCATCTGCCGCGCCAGCTCCTCGGCCTTCTGGCGGAGCTCCGACTGCTCGCGCGTCAGCTTCTCCAGCTCGCGCTTCAGCTCCTCTTCGGTCATCTGTCGCGCGGCTGCCGCGCGAGCTCCTGCCTGCTTCTTCAGCAGCTCGTCCTGCCGGCGCGCGCAGGTCCTTGATCTTGTCGAGCGCGCTCTGGTTCGCGTCCTCGCGCTGCTCGGTCGCTCGACCTTGTTCTCGTAGTTGGTCTGCTGCGCCTTCTGCAGCTCCTTGTCGAACAGCGCCGACATGTCGTAGTTGCTGCGGTTGTTGCCGCTGCCGTTGCCGGCCTGCTGCCGCGTCACCTCGCGGCGCTTCACGTCGCGCCTGCGCCTTCAGCAGGTGATTCAGCGCGTCCATTTCCGGCGGCAGCGCGTCGGCGGTCTTCAGGGCATCGAGCGAAGTCACGCCGCTTTGCCCATCGCGGCGGCCGCGGCCGTCGTCATGTGATCCTCTTCCGGCAGCGTCTCGCCGGCCTTCAGCTCGGTGGGACGGCGTCGGGGCTGCGGCGCAGCGCGCGGTCCCCGGCCGCGCTGCGGCTGCCGTCCGCGGATCCCTCATCGTCGACTCGCGGAACGTGCTCGACGTCTGCTCGACGCGCGTCTTGCAGCTCCGCCTCGGCGCGCGAGACCGACCGGATGTCCTGCTCGGACTTCGCGCCTTTGGCGCTCTGCGCGCCGGCGATCGAGCTTCCAGGTGGCGACGACGATCTCTTTCTGCGCGGCGACGAGGTCGTCGATCGAGCCGCTGCGCCGCCGCCGGCCATGCCGCCCTGGCTCTGCGCGAGCGCGAACTCCTGCTCGTACGGCTTCACCTCGAGGAAGAAGATGTCGCTGCGCGCTTCGTTCGGCCGCGTGCCGCGGGTGAGGTCGCGCGCCCGGACGTAGTAGGAGACGAAGTCGCCGGGCTGGACGTCGAGATCCTCGAGGAACAGCGTGTGGCGGCCGGTCGACGCATCGTGCTCGGCCGCGGGATGGCGAGCGGCACGACCTTCTCGGCTGCCGCCGCACCGAATACACGAGCTCGAGGCGATCGACGCCGTAGTCGTCCTCGGCCTGCGCTTCGATGTCCACTTCCTCGAGCCGCGTCACCGACCGGTCGGTGGCCGGCTTCAGGATGCGCACTTCCGGCGGGCGATCTTCGAGCGTGCGGATGAAGTACTCGGTGTCGCCAGGCTGATCGAACGCCGTCGCGATCGGCGAGCGCGACGCGGTACGGAGTTGTCGTCGACCACTTTCAAGCGCCGCCGATCAGCTCGGTCGGCGCCTGCCGCCGTCGAGCGCGATCCGCGTTGCCGTCGCCGAGCGCCATCTGGCCGGTCGGCCGCCGGACGATCGGTGAACACGTGGACGCGCACGTCGGTGCCGGCCGGCGCGTAGATGTCGCCGCTGTCCGCCTCGGTGCGCGGCTGCGAGCCGCAGGCCCGCCGGGTAGGTGTAGTCGACGTCGATGCGCGTGACGCGCGGCGGGATGCGCCACCGACACGTCGTAGGTCGGCGACGTCACCGCGCCCGCCGACGACGCGGTACTTGAACGAGGCGGTGACCGGCGCGCATCGCCAGGCGGAACGAGCCGGCTTGCTCGGTCGTCATCTCCGCGACGCGCCAGCGATCGCCGTCCGCGATCTGCACCTGCGCGATGACCGGCGCGCGGTTGCCGACCAGCCGCGCCTGAATCGCCAGCGGCGTGCCCGCCTTGATCTTCGCGCGTTGCCGGGCGTCACGTCGAGCGCGACGCGCTCGGGAAACAGCGTCAGCGCCGCGGCGTCGACGGCCTGCCGCGCCGGGCCGCGACGCGAGGAACAGCACCGCCGCGAGCGACGAGCAGCGCCGCGCGCCGCCTGCGCCCGGCCCGGCGCAGCGACTCGGTCGGAGACGATCGTGTCGATGCTCGATCGTCGGCGGTCACGCCGCGCGGCGTCGGCCAGCATCGGCTCCGCGAGCCGCCGGGCCGATGCGCCGACGCGCCGAGGCCACGTCGACGGCGCTCACCAGGCGATCGTCGAGCGACGGCGCGCGCTCTTCGATGAAGCGCGCCACCTTGCCGTCGTCGGGCACGTCGCGCAGCGGCAGCAGATCACCAGATCAGCCCGGCGACGGCCATCAGCACCGCAGCGATGCCGACCGGCGCGAGCATCCGACCGGCGCGCCGTTCGTCCAGCGCGATCGGCGACGACGGCGGTGCCGACGACGGCCGCCGCCGCGATCAGCGCGCCGCGGACGATCGCTGCGAGCGCGCGCAGCGCGCGCCACCGCGCGCGGACGCGGATCGATCAGGTCGCGAATGGTCTCGTAGCTGTCGGTCATGGCACAACTTTTGTCACTGGCACTGGGGCCCCACCCCAGCGCGAACTCGCTGATGCCGCGCTTCGGATTTGCTCGGTCCTCAGACGGCATGGCCGCAGGCGTTCTGTCTCAGGTCGACCTGCCCGCCCGACCTACCCCGACCCGCACTGCCCGACGTGCACCGGCCTCGTCGACCGTCCTCGCCGCCGAACAATCCCTTCGCCCGCGAGCAGCACGCGCCATCAGCGCCAGCGACGTACTGCCACAGGTGCTGGCTGATCCTCCTGCTGGCGCGCTTCGATCCGCGCCTCGGACGCCGCCGACGTCCTTCAGCCGCGTCACCGCCGACTGAAAATCGTCGACCGACATCCGCGCCGGATCGGCTTCGCGCGGATCGACGTTGATCGCCACCCGCCGCGGCGCCGCCGGCCGCGACGCGCCGGGCGCTGCCGCGAGCGTCACGACGCCCGGCGTTCGCAGCGCCCCGCCGGCGCGTCGGCGACGAAATACTCGAGCGCATGCGCCCGCGCGTTCGCCAGATACCGCACGACCTCGTGCAGGAACGGCACGAACGTCGCGTGCAGCGGAAAATCGTTCCAGCGGTTGTCGAGATCGGACGCGCAGGACCAGCGCGCGTCCGTCGCCCGCCGGGCACTCGACGAGCGCCTCGTCGCCGGTGGTGAAGCGCGCCAGCGTCTGGCAACGCGGTGCCGCCGATCCGCGACGACGTTCTGAAACGTCACGAGGCCCAGCGTCGCCGCGTTCCCGCGCAAACGGCTGGAAGACGGGATGCCGCACGTCGGCCGGCGCCAGCCCGCGCGGCTCCGGCTTCTGGCCGGTCGCGGTGACGACGCTGGAGCGTCGACCCGCGCCCGAGCACGTCGGCGACGACGTCGCCGTCGACGTCGGCGCCGGCCGCGATGAGCACGCCGCCGCCGTCGCGCGCGTACGCGCCAGCGCCTCGCGTCCGCGGCGCTCGAGCCCGCGCGTCGACAGCAGCAGCACCGCCGGCATGCGGAGCCAGACGATCGTCGCTCCATGCCGACAGCTGCGACCCGGCGCACGCTCGGCACCTGATAGCCGCCGCCGCCGGCGCCGCCGGCGGCGAGCGCGTGCTGCACGTAAAACGCTTCGCGGCCGAGATCGCCGCTGCCGCTGACGACCAGCAGCGACGGACTGGCTGCGTGCCGCCGAGCACCGCGTAGCGCACGTTGTCGGCCTGAATCCCGTCCGCATCGTCGCACGTCGACCGCCGCGGCCAGCGCCGCGCGGCGCGCCGGCGAATGTCGCGTCCGCCGACTGGTTCGGCGCCGATCGACACGGTCGCGTCGCCGGCCGGCCGGCCGTCGATGGTGAGGCGCGCGTGCGCGTCACGCGCGCGCGCGTCCGCTGTTGCGCACCGTGGCGACCACGCGATCGGCTAGCGGCCGGACCGCGACGACCGCCAGGTTCGGGCGGCATGGCGCCGACGTCGGCGACTTCGATGCGCGCTCTCCGGCACCGACGCGCGGTCGCCCGCGTCCCAGCCGTTCTCCTGCAGATCGGTGACGACGACGATCGTCGCCGCGGCGGCCGCCGAGGGTCTGCGCGGCGGCCGACAGCGCCGCCGCGATACCGGGTCGCGCCGAAGCCAGGCGCCGCCTGATCGACCGCCGCCGCCGCGAGCACGCGATCCTCGGTCGGCTTCGCCACGATCTCCGCCTCGTCGGCAAACGTGACGACGCCGACCAGGTCGCCCGCCGGAGCGCGCGCGATCGCGTCCTTCGCGAGCTGCTTCGCGCGCTCGAACCGGCCGGGGCGCCGACATGCTGTACGACGAGGTCGAGGCGCGACGACCGTCACGCCGGAAGACGCCGACGCCGCGCCGGTCGCGAAGAACGGGCGCGCAAAGGCGAGCGCCAGCAGCACGAGCGTGGCGATGCGCAGCGCGAGCAGGATCAGCTCGCGCAGGTGACGCTTCTCGGTGTTCTCGACCGGCGCGCGCTTGAGCAGCTTGACGGCGGCGAACTTCACCCGCGGCTCCGGCTCGCGCTTGAGCAGATGCAGCACGATCGGAATCGCCGCGGCCGCGCGCTCCGGCGAGAAACAGGGGAGAAGGAAAGACGGCACAGCCTCAGCAGCGCCCTCGCAGCGCGGGTCGAGAGATACGCCAGCAGCGCGAGCTCGAGCGGCTGGTTCGTCGTCGAGCAGCTGGTAGTCGATGCCGGCGGCGCCGAGCTCGCGGCGGTAGCGTTCGATCAGCGCGCCGATCTCCTTCGAGGTAGTGCGCGCGCACGGCGCCGGGCACCGCCATCACCTCTTCGTTGGTCTCGAGATCCTCGAAGCGCGTCGCCCGCTCGAACGGAAAATCGAGCTCGTCGGGATCGAGCACGTGAAAGACGATCACGTCGATGCCGCGGAACTGAAAGTGCCTCAGGCCGCGGATGACCTCGTCCGGGTCGTCGAGCAGATCGGAAATCAGCGACGACCATGCCGCGCTTGGTCGAGCGAATCGGCGAGCTGATGCAGCGGCTTCGACGACGTCGGTCTTGATGGTCGGTCTTGCAGCCGATCGAGCGTCACCAGCAGCGCTGCGCAGATGGCCCGGCCGCGAGCTCGCCGGCAGCATCGCGACGATGTTCTCGTCGAACGCCGTCGAGGCCGACGGCGTCGCGCTGCCGGTTCATCAGGTAGCCGAGCGACGCCGCGAGGCACGGCGCCGTACTCGAACTTGGTCATGCCGTGGTGCGAGCCGTAGCCCATCGAGCCGCTGACGTCGAGCATCAGATGACAGTCGAGGTTGGTCTCCTCCTCGAACTTCTTGACGTAGTAGCGGTCGCTTCGCGCGTAGACCTTCCAGTCGATCGTCGACAGATCGTCGCCGGGAATGTACTGGCGGTACTCGGCGAATTCGACGCTGAACCCCTTGAACGGGCTGCGGTGGAGGCCCGACAGGAAGCCCTCGACGATGGTGCGCGCCTTCAGCTCGAGCGTGCCGAGGCGCGCCACGACCGCCGGGTCGAGGAACGGGCGATCGTGCGCGGTCCAGCGGCAGCATCTACATCCCGCTCTTGGGAACCGGCACGGCCTCGATCAGCCGATCGATGATCGCGTCCGAGTTGATGCGCTCCGACTCGGCGTAGAAGTTCGTCATGATGCGGTGGCGCAGGATCGGCTTCGCCAGCGCCTGGATGTCCTTGATCGACACGTGATAGCGGCCGTGCATCAGCGCGCGCGCCTTCGCGCCGCGCACCAGCGCCTGCGAGCCGCGCAGGCCGGCGCCCCACTTCACCCATTTGTCGATGAACTCGGGCGCGCCCGCGCCTGCCCGGGGCCGCGACGCGCTGACCAGCCGCACGGTGTAGCGCGCGATCTCTTCGGCGATCACGACCTGCCGCGCCAGATCCTGAAACTGCAGGATGTCCGGCGCCGTTCAGCACCCGCACCGGCGTCGGCCGATCCGCGCCCGTCGTCTGCGTCACGACCGTCACCTCGTCGTCTTCGCTCAGGTAGCTGGATGACGACGTTGAACATGAAGCGATCGAGCTGCGCCTCGGGCAGCGGATAGGTGCCTTCGAGCTCGATCGGGTTCTGCGTCGCGAGCACGAAGAACGGCCGCTCGAGCGGATAGGTCCGGCCGGCCGCCGTCACGTGATACTCCTGCATCGCCTCGAGCAGCGCCGCCTGCGTCTTCGGCGGCGTGCGGTTGATCTCGTCGGCCAGGATGATCTGCGCGAAGATCGGCCCCTTCACGAAGCGCAGCCGGCGCGTGCCCTGCTCCTCGTCGAGGATCTCGGTGCCGGTGATGTCCGACGGCATCAGGTCGGGCGTGAACTGGATCCGCTTGAAGTCGAGATCGAGGATGTCGGCGAGGGTCTTGATGAGCAGCGTCTTCGCCAGGCCCGGCACGCCGGTGATCAGGCAGTGGCCGCCGGTGAACAGCGCGATCAGCACCTGTTCGACGACCTCGTCCTGGCCGACGATGACCTTGCGCAGCTCGGAGAGAATGCGCTCGCGGCCCGCCGCGACTTTTTCCGCGCTGACGGTTGCAACCGACGAATCCATGTCAGGTTCCTTAATGCGTGAGGGCGTAGACGATTTCGTTGATCGCCCATGCGATAGGCCATCGCGGTGTATTTGATGTAGCCGGGATATTCCGGCGGCGTTCGACCACTCCCAGCCGTCGCCCATGTCGGTGTTCCAGTTGATGAACACCATCGGGCGGCCGTTGTCGTCGAGGATCGTCGCGCAGGTGCTGGCACGACGCCGCCGCGTTCCCAGGTGCGGCCCGGCAGGAACGAGCCGAGGCCCGCAACCTGCGGATAGCCGTCGATCTTGTAGAAGCAGCTGAACACCGGATGGTCCTTCGGGACCTCGACGATCTCGCGGTCCGGGAACAGCCGCTTCATCTCGCGCGTCGAAGGTCGTCCCATTCGAGCGGGCCGTGGAAGTCGTCGACGCATGGCGCTGCCGCCGCGCAGCAGGAACTCGCGGAGGATCGGCACCTCGCTGTCGGCCATCCGCATGCTGCTCGGCTCGACGATGTAGATCCACGGGTACTCGAACAGCCGCGGATCGTCGAGCGTGCATGCAGGATCGGATCCTCGACCTGGATGGCGGTCGCCGTCTTGATGCGGCGCGACAGGTTCTGCTCCGCCGCCGGGCGCGTCGATGCCCCACGGCTCGCCGTAGAAATCCTGCTGGACGCGCGTCCCTTCGGTGCATGTGGTGATACTTGATGCGGACGAAGCGCCACTGCAGGCCCGCGTAGCGATCGTCGGGCGCCGCCGGCAGCTGCGCGTCGGCGTCGCGCGGCTGCAGCACGGGAACACGAGGGTGAACAGTCGCGCAGAACGAACAGCGCGATCGCGCCTCACCGCCGGCTCTCCGCCGACGATCTTCAGCAGCAGGTCCTGCGCGCGCTCGTAGCCGGCGCGATTTCGAGCGCGCCAGCGTCTGCTTCTTCGGCCTCGGCCGCTTGCCGCCCTTGAAGTAGCTCTCCGCGAGATCGGTGTAGGCCGCCGCGCTGATCGACCGGCCCGAGCGCGAGCACCGTGCGGAACTCGCGCGAGGCGACGTCTCGGCCTCGTTGCGCTGCAGCGCCATGCGGCCGAGCATCGCGTGCGCCTCGGCTGTCGAACGGATCGATCGCGGCGATCCGCTCGTAGACCGGGACGCGAGCTTCGCCGGATCCTCGACCTTGGTCTCGCCGCAGCATGCGCCGGCGAGCAGCCGCGGCCGCCTCGACGTTGTTGAAGTCGACGGCGACGAGCGCGGTCAGCTCGCTGATGGCGCGCGCGGTGTCCTTCTTCTCGATCGCGATCGCGGCCATCTGATCGTGCGGGCTGTCCTTGCCGCCGGCCGATCGGCACGAGCGCCGCCGCGCGCTCGAACGCCTGCATCGCCTCGTCGGCCTGGCCGTCCTTGCGGAGCGCGCGGCCGAGCGCCATCTGCACCGGGATAGCTGCGCGGGTTCTCGGCGGCCAGCGTCTGTCAGCTCGTCGATCGGCATCCGCAGGAGCTCGTCGCGTCCGTCGGGCATCACGAGCGCCGCGCAGGCGCGCCGAACGTGTTGCTCGACGGTCTTGTCGAATCCGGCCTGCAGCTGGTCGAAATCGGTGTTCAGCGCGGCCTTGAGCGCCGCGTCGGTGTCGAGCCCCTGGCTGTAAATGCGCGCACCAGCTTGCGCAGCCCGGCCATCGCCGTAGGCGGTGACGATGTGATCGACGAGCAGCGACGCCTGGTAATACGCGAGCGAGATCGTCTTCGGGTTCTGGAACGCCGCGTTGAGATCGCGTGAGCTTGATCGTTTCGCCGCGGTTCGAGCATGCCCGGCGAACGTCGACGTCCATCTCGCGGCCCCACTCGGGCGCGCGCCTTCTTCTCCTCGTAGACCGAAATGCCTTCGGTGAGCCACCGCGGGCACGCGCTGGTTCGACATCTGCAGCGTGATGACGTGCGCGAGCTCGTGCCAGAGCGTCGCCTCCCATTGGAACTCGCCCGGCGGACGCGCTCGCGGCGAGTCCATCGTCACGACGCGGCCGAAGCAGACGCCGAGGGCGCCGATCATGCCGGGCAGACCGAGCGTCCTGACGGCGAAGTCGTCGTGCTTCGGAAAGATCTCGATGAGGATCGGTCCGCTCGGCGTGAACTCGTAGCGCGCCGCCAGCGTGTTGAGCGCCTGATGCGCCAGCGGCATCGCGTATTCCTGCAGCACCGGCGCTTCGTCCTTGTGCATGCCGCATCACGAGCGTCGCCGTCGCGCACGGTGACGAACTTGTCGAGCTCGTCCATCATGCCGAGCAGGTTGTACGTGACCGTGTTGAACGGATCGATCTTGAACGACGCCTCGAGCGCCGTCCGCGCGCCGGCTCGTCGCCGGTGCGCAGCAGGTGCATGCCGAGATCGGCCAGCGTGCGCGGGTTGCTCGGATCGAGCGCGAGGCGCGCGCCGCGTCAGCGTCGACCGCTTCGTCGAACCGGTAGTTGTGCGCGGCGAGCTCGCCGGCCACGCGGTAGACGTCGCCGTAGCTCGGCGCGATCGCGAGCGTCTTGTCGGCCGACGGCGCTCGAACTCCTGCGGCTTGTCCTTGCACGTACGCCAGCGCCGCAAGCGAGCGCGTGGGCCTCGAGGCTCGACGGGTTGACCGTCGAGCGCCTTCTGCAGCGCCTTCCGCGCCTCGTCGTGGTGGCTGGCGTCGGCCGCCTGCCTGGCGAGGAAGACCTGCGGCGTCGACCGACGACGGGTTGATCTCGAGCGCCCGCTTCGACGAGCGCCACCGCCTGCGGCGGGTTCTCGTCCTCGAGCGTCGCGCGCCGAGCCAATCAGCGCCGGCGCCCACTCGCGGATCGGCCTGCAGCGCGATCTGAAACGACTTCAGCGCTTCGGCGTTGTCGTACTTCTCGAGAAACAGCTCGCCCCAGCCGGTCTTGATCGACGCGATCGTTCGGGCGCACCGGTCGCGGCGTCAGCGGTACGCGGCGTTGGCTTCCTGGAAGCGTCCGAGCGCGCGCAGCGCCGCGGCCGCCCGCGCGAGCTCGGTCGGATCGTCGCTCGTCTCGGCCTGCGGTCGCGACCTTTTCGAGAATGGCCGCCGGCGTCGGGCGTGCCGAGCATGTGCTGCAGCAGCCCAAGCTCGAGCGCGGCTTCGCTCGCCGGCGCGCGGCCCACACGCGCGCGCAGCGCCGCCTCGGCCTGCGCGTAGCGTCCGCGCGCAATCAGCGCGCGCGCCCTGACGGCGACGCGACGTTCGGATCCCGAGCGTCGAGCTTGTCGGTCAGCGCGTCGATCTCGTCGTAGCTACCCTCGATGAGCGCACGATTCGCCAGCTGCAGCGGCGCTGAGCAGTGCGGGCGATCGACCGCGAGGCGCCTGCGCCGTCCCGAAGGACGGGAGCGCAAACACCGCGAGCGAGGCGACGAGAAGGAAGAGGGAAATCGACGCATCGCGTTCGTATTTATTATAGGCTGCAACCCATGTGCCGGCGCTGGGCCATGAAGGTCCGCACGCCGCTGTTCTTTAGACGCCGGAAGTCGGTCAGCGGGTCGCCACGTGGAAGCGCCCGCTCCTCGACGGCGATGCGCTTGACCAGCAGCGCCGCAAACGCGAGCAGCGCCAGCGGTCCGACGCCACCGCGCCCGTCATCATCGCGACCGCGAGAAACTCTCCCACGACCGCGACGTAGTTCGGATGCGGGACGAACCGGTAGGGCCCGCTGACAACCCGGCGCGATCCCGGGACGACGATGACTCGGAAGGTCCAGAAAGGGCCGAGCGAGAGGATCGCCCACCATTTGAGCGCCTTGGCCGACCGCGGAAGAGCGCGGCGCCCGCGACGACGATCGGCTCGAGGCGGCGCTCCCGCCACGGCGCCCTCGGCGAGCATCACGCAGGAACGAGGCGGGGTAGATCAGCTGCATCAGCGCATAGACATCTCCCGGCGGCTCCACGCCTCCCCGAGCCGCGTTGGGCGCGCTCGTTCGCGGCCGCCCGGCGCGCCTCGACCAGCATGAAGACGAAGACGACGACGAACGACCTCAGCCACCAGCGGGGCAACGGCCTCGGTCACTGCGCGGACGGGTCGACCCGCACGCGCGATAACCGCCCGCAGGATCCCGGCGCGAGCCGCGTGGCGACGGCGCCGCCGTGTCAATGGCGCGGGCCGACGACACCAGCGCGCGGAGCGCGCGATTGAAGCGCCACTTCGACGCGAACGCGCGCCGCCGATCGGCCGCCGAGCCGCGCATGGACGCCGGTCCATCCATGCTCGAGCGCCTGCAACGCCGCCGCGGCGGCAAGCTCGCCGCCCTGGACCGCGAAGCGCAGACCGTCGCCGGTCATCGGATCGATGAATCCGGCGGCGTCGCCCGGCAAAGAGCAGCCCGTCGATCGTCGTCGCGGAGACTCCACCGCCAGCGGACCGAGGACCACGGGTGGCGCCACGAGCCGCGCATCCGCAAAGCGATCGCGAAGCTGCGAATCGGCGGCCAGCGCGCGCGTCAGCAGCCCCGCGGGATCCGCGAGCGCCGTGTCGCCTGCTCCCGACGGCCGCACCAGACACATTCGTCAAGCCGCCCGGCACCGGCGCGACGCCGATGTAGCAGTCTCTGCGCACGTGCATCTCGCCGAAACACCGTCGCGCAGGCTCCTGAGCTGCAGAGTATTTGATCGACGTCTTCTGCGGGCTGTGCGGGCGCCGCGTTGATCGTGGACGGTGACACGTTCCCGAAGTAGCCGCCCACGGCCCAGCGGCGCGGACGCGACGGGATGCCGCGCGAGGCCGAGACCGAAGGCGATCGTCGAATGCCGGCCGTCCGCGGCGACGACCACGCGGGCCGGCAGCACGCGCTCGCGGCCGTCGGCGCCGGCGACGACGCCGGTGACACGACCGACACCGCGCGACTCGTCGACCGTCGCGCGCCGGACGGCGACGCGCGGACTCGTACTCGCACCCGGCGGCGATCGCCTGCTGGAGCAGCATCCAGTCGAGATCGCGCCGCACGATCGCACGCCCCGACTGTCCGCGCGGGTAGCGGCCGTCGATGACGTCGCCGCGCTCGCCGGTGACCCGCATGCCGTCGACACGCAGCGCGCGCCGTCGAGGTCGCCGTCAACACCGAGACGCCGCAGCCGCTCGAGGGTGCCGGGGTTGACCGTGTCGCCGCACAGCTTGTCGCGCGGGAACGTCGCCGCGATCAACAAGGCGCACACGCCACGTCCCGCGCGGGCCAGCACAATCCCCGCAATCGAGCCCGCCGGGCCCGCGCCGACAATCACTACATCAGCCATCTGATGATTGGGTGATCGGGTGATTGGGTGAACGTTGAAGGATTGAGGGATTGCGGATTGAGACGATTGGCTGCCAATCCGACATTTCAATCACCAGATCACCCAATCACCAATCTCCCAACGATCGCCAATCGCCAGATCACGTCGCAGATCGTCACGGCGCGCCCGATGACCAGCGCGCTGTTCTTGGACCCGAACCCGAGGCAGTTGCACAGCGCGGCGCCGACCTCGGCGCGCCGCCCCTGATTCGGGATGACGTCGAGGTCGCACGCCGGATCGGGATCGTGCTGATTGATCGTCGGCGGCAGGAATCGCTTCGACAGCGCCAGCGCCGCGGTGACGACGCCGGCCGCGCCGCTGGCGCCTTGCGGGTGGCCGACCATCGACTTGACCGACGATCCGGCAAGCCGCTCGGCGTGGCCGCCGAACACCTGACGCACGCACCGCGACTCGACGGCGTCGTTCAGGACCGTCGACGTGCCGTGGTAGTTGACGTAGCCGATCTCCTCAGGCCGGCGCCCCGACCGTTCGATCGCGAGCGCGATCGCGCGGACGATCTCCTCGCCGTCAGGCGCCATCTGCACGCGGTGATAGGCGTCGCACGTCGAAGCGTAGCCGTCAATCGACGCGTAGATCCTGCGCGCCGCGCGCGCGGGCGCGATCCTCGCGCTCGAGCGCGATCATCCACGCGCCTTCGCCCAGCACGAACCCGTCGCGCCCTTTGTCGAACGGACGCGAGGCTTCGGCCGGCCGCTCGTTGTAGGCGACCGACACCGCTTTCATCCGCGAGAACCCGAAGATCATCCCGGGCGTCACGCAGGCATCGGTGCCGCCCGACAAGAATCACGTCGGCGTCGCCGGCGCGCAGCAGTGCCGCGGCGTAGCCGATCGCGTCGGTCGAGCTCGTGCAGCCGCACGACAACACGTGGCTGACGCCGCGCAGGCGCAGCGAGATCGAGATCTCGCTGGAGACCATGCCGACGATCGACACCGGAATCGCGTACGGCGTGACGCTTCTTGCCGCGCTCGACGAAGAAGTCGTGAGCATTGCCGCTCGCCGACGTCGATACCGCCGCCGCCGCTGCCGATGACGACGCCGGCGTTGGGCTCGGCGATGCGCAGCCCGGCGTCGGCCCAGGCCTCGCGCGCGGCGATGACGCCGATCAGCGCGGCGCGCGAGTAGCGCTTGGGATCCGGCGCGGTAGCCGGGGTCCCAGATGTCGTCGCCCTCGAGCGCGCGGCACATCGTCGATCGTCACGCCGGTGACCGGCGCGGCCACGCGGCACGCGAAGTCCGGACGCGTCGAACTCGGTGATGGCGCGCGTCCCGCTGCAGCCGCCGCTGACGTACTGCCAGAACCGATCGCGACCCACGCCGAACGGCGAGACGACGCCGATGCCGGTGATCACGATTCGTGCTTCGTCATGGCTCTATGATTAATCCCGGACGTCACTCTCGAGTCAGCGCCTCGGTTTGCCGATCGGTTCCGATTTCGTCGGTCAATCGTATCAGCTAGATGCATCATCTCAAGTGACGTCCGGGATTAACCAGATGTCCCAGTCAATCCCAATGACGATCGCGCGCTTGTTCGTCTGGCTCGGCGGGGCTGTCTTCGTCGGCTCGCTGCTTGTCTGCGTCTGGTGGTTCGTGGCCGTCCTTTACCGTCCGGCGCCGCCAGCTGGTGCGGAGGCGTGGCTCTGGAATGTGCTGCTGTTCTCGGCGTTTGCCGCGCATCACAGCGTGTTCGCCCGCGAGAGCGTGAAGCGGTGGCTCGCCGCCGCGGTTCCCGCTGAGCTAATCCGTTCGGTACGTCTGGACGGCCAGCGTCCTGCTCATCGTCGTCTGCCTGCTGTGGAGACCGATCGGCGGAGAGTTGTTCGACGTTCACGGCGCCGGTGCGGTGGCCCTCGCGCGTGGTCCAGCTGGCGGGCATCGCGGTCATCGCGCGCGCAGTCGCGACGATCGACCCGCTCGAGTTGGCGGGTATCCGCCCGTCATCTGCCGCGACGTCCCTGCAAGTCGGCGGACCGTATCGTGTCGTCCGGCATCCGTTGTATCTCGGCTGGTTGATGGCGACACTGGGCGCGGCGCACATGACGGGCGATCGTCTGGCGTTCGCGCTCATCACGGCGGCGTATCTCTTCGCTGCCGTCCCGCTCGAAGAGCGATCGCTGGTGCGCAGCTTCGGCGACGACTACACGCGCTATCAGCGCGAGGTGCGCTGGCGGATCGTCCCGTTCATCTATTGAAGCGCGAATCGTCGTCGTCGCCGCCGGCGATACCACGCCTGACCGGTCGCCGCGGCGCCCTTGTCGATGAACACCATCGAGTGCTGCGACGGAATGTCGAACTTCTTGCCGCACGTCTTGCACGTGACCGCGTCGTCCACGCGGATCATGTAGTCGCGCAACTTGGCGAACATCGCCCGATCCCGCTCGTCAGCGCCGTTGGGAATCCGATCCTTGCGGGTGCGCACCACCCACCGCATCTGATACTCGTTGACGCGTTTACAGCGCGGGCAGGTGCAGCTTGTCGGTGCGGGTCTCGTTGCGGCTGTTGAAGAAGTCCCGTTCGTCGAGGGCCATGGGGCCTGATCATAATCCAAGGCGGGTGGGTCCGGTGGGTCGAGTAGGTCAGGTGAGCGTGAAATGCCTTATCCTCTGCGCGTGCGTCTAACCATCTCAACCGCGTGCGTCGCGGCCGCGCTGCTGGCCGCACATGGCTCGCCCGGTAGCGCGCCTCGCCTCCCGCGGCGTTGCCACTTCGGCGGGACGGCAGGCGCCGGCGGCCGTTACTGCCCGTGGTGCGGCACCGTCATCGACGGCAACGGCGGCGCGCCGACCCCGGACGCGGTCGTGCTGATTGAGGGCGGACGCATTACCGCGGTCGGCCCTCGTGGCCGCGTCGCGGTCCCCGCGGGCGCCCGGCAGATCGACGCCCGCGGCCAGTGGATCCTCCCGGGTCTGATCGACACCAACGTCCACCTGTCGCTCTACGGCGGCCAGAACGACCGCTACGAGTCGCTCGTTCGCTATCAGCCACGGCAGGACGCAGATCGTCCTCGAGGCCGCCCAGATCGATCTGAGCTACGGCATCACGACGGTTCGCGACAGTTACGGCGCGCTTCGTGCCGCTGGTCGAAGGTGCGCGACGCGATCGCGCGCGGCGACGCGTCCGGCGCGCGGATTCTCGCCGCGGGCAACATCCTCGGCTGGAGCGGGCCGCTACTCGTTCTCGTTCAGCCGCGTCATGGGACAGCTGACGCTTGTTCCAGGAGCAGATGAACGACTTCATCGCGCAGGGCGGCGGCGAAGAGCTGATGGCGATGACGGCCGGACGAGCTCCGCGCGCGCGATCAACGCCTATCTCGACAAGGGACCGGATTTCCTCGAAGTTCGGCGGGACGAGCCATTTCTCGGAGCCGACCTTCATCGGCTTCTCGGCCGAAGCGCAGCAGGTGATCGTCGAGCGAGGCGCACACGCGCAGACGCGCCGCCGAAACGCATTCGCACGAGCATCGAAGGCCTCCGGCGTGTCGATCGCCGCCGGCATCGACGGCATCCAGCACCCGAGCTGCTCGACGGCCGCGAGATGCCGGACGACCTCGTCACCGCCGATCCGCGATCGCGGCTTATGCTGCTCGATGCTCGCCAGCACGATCACCGGTCCGGCGTGGAAGCGGCATCTCAAGACCAAGGACGAGGTCGAGAAAAAGCGCGCCGAAGCCGGAGAAGGAAGGCCGAGCGCCGGCGCGCGAGAAAACGACCGGCGGAACAGCGCAAGGAAGCCGCCGAGGTCGGCGCGGATCTCGAGATGCGGCGGAAGAACGCACAGAAGCTGATTCGCGCCGGCTGCCGCGTGACGCCGGGCACCGACAGCTACTGGGCCGCGGCGCCCGAGCTGCACGCGCACGCCGAAGTTTCCGGAGCAGGACCACGGCATCGGCACGATCATCGCCATCGAAGGGCTGGTCGAGCTCGGCATGACGCCGTCGCAGGCGCTCGTCGCCGCGACGCGCAACGGCGCCGCTCGCCGCGCGCGGCCTCGACGAGTTCGGGCACGATCGAGGCCGGCAAGCGCGCCGACCTGCTGATCCTCACGCGCGGATCCGCTGACGGACATCGGCAACATCCGTCGCGTGGCCGCGGTATGGAAGGATGGAGCCCTCATCGATCGCGGCCGCCTGCCGCAGACGCGCGTCCTGTCGGTGCCGCCGCCCACCAAACCAGGGACGCAACCCTGAGCCTGAGGCCTGTGATGAACACGCATCGTCGAAGGTTTCTTCAGCGGGAGCGGGAGCGAAGTTTTTCACCCAACCAAGTCCGGCCATCGACCGTCCATTCGCCTGACATGCTCAAGGACCTTCGTCACGGCATCCGTACATCTGCTCCACGCCAAAGGCTGGACCGCTGTCGTCGTCGTGTCGCTGGCGCTCGGGCATCGGCGCCAACACGGCGCTCTTCAGCGCGATCAACGGCCTCTATCTTCGAAAGCTGCCGGTCAAGAGATCCGGACACGCTCGTGCGTCTGCGATTCATCGGCCGCAACGACATGTCCACCGAGCTCGAGCGACTACGGGCCGACCCGGCTGCGCCGGCGGCGCGCCACGGCCGCTCGACGTTCTCGTACCCGATGTACCGGCAGCTCGTCGCGGACAACCGCACGATGGAGGATCTGTTCGCGTGCGCGCCGTATCGGCCGCGCGAACCTCGTCGTCGATGGCCACGCGGAGATCGCCAACGCGTTCATCTCGACCGGGCAACTACTACCGGATGCTCGGCCTCAGGCCGCGTCGCCGGGCCGCGACGATCGTGCCTGACGACGATCGGCCTGACGCGCCGCCGGTCGCCGTCATCAGCGCGCGGTACTGGCGGACGCGGTTCGGCAGCGATCCGCAGCGTTGTCGGCAAGGTCGTGCGGTTCAACAACGTCCCGATCACGATCGTCGGCGTCATCTCGCCGGAGCTCGTCGGCGTTGCAGCAGGTCGTTCCGTGAGGGTCCGGACATCGCCGTGCCGCTGGCGCTCGACGCGCAGCTGGCGCGCAGTTCGGCGCGCCGCCGCCGCCGGGACCGGGCCGCCTCCGTGCCGCGTCTTGCGCGCGCCGACGACGTGGTGGCTCCAGATCATGGGGCGTCTGAAACCCGGCGTCACCGCCGCGCAGGTGCAGAGCGAACCTCGCGACGCGTGTTCCAGCACGACCGCGCGCGCCGGCTTCGATTCGATGCTGGCGTCGCTGCCGCCGGAGACTCGATCGACCTCGCGCTACCAGAACCGCACGGAAGTCCCGCGCCTGCGCGTCGACTCCGGCGCGCGCGGCATCTACGACGTCAACACGTCGGACGAGCGCGCAGTGACGATCCTCAGCGCGGTCGTCGTCCTCGTGCTGCTGATCGTTTGCGCGAACGTCGCCAACCTGCTGCTGTCGCGCGCGGCGACGCGCCAGAAGGAGATCTCCGTCCGGCTGTCGCTCGGCGCGACGCGCGGACGACTGGTCCGCCAGCTGCTGACCGAGAGCCTGCTGCTCGCGTCGCTCGGCGGCGCGCTCGGTATCCTGATCGCGAACTGGAGCGGCCAGCTGCTGCCGGGCGCGGCGGGCCAGGCGACGACGATCGACTGGCGCGTGCTGTCGTTCGTCCTCGGCGGTCACCGTCGTCACCGGCATCGTGTTCGGCATCGCGCCGGCGCTTCGCGCGACGTCGTTGAACGTCAGCGCGGCGCTGAAGGAGACGAGCCGCTCGATCGCGGGCTCGCGCAGCCTGCTCACGCAGCGCGCTGCTCGTCCTGCAGGTCGCCGTCTCGCTCGTGCTGCTGATCGCCGCCGGCCTGTTCCTGCGGACGCTGAACAACCTGCGCAACGTGGACGTCGGCTTCAACACCCAGAATCTCGTCGCTCTTCCGCGTCAACCCGGCGCTCAACCGCTACGACGACGCGAAGGCCAGCGACGCTCATCGAGCGAGATGACGCGACGCGTCTGCAGGGCGTCGCCGGCGTCCGCGCGGTCGCGCGTGTCGAGCGTGCCGCTGCTCTCGCGAACAACGTGAACTCGCACCGGCATCTTTCGTCCGCGGCCGGACCTACGCGCCGCGGCAGGCGACGACATCAACGTCCTGCAGGTCTCGCCCGACTACTTCAAGACGATGGAGATGCCGCTCGTCGCAGGGCGCGGCTTCACGCGATCGCGACAACCAGACGGCGCCGAAGGTCGTGATCATCAACGAGACGGCGGCCGCGGAAGTTACTTCGCCAACGAGAATCCGATCGGCCTGCGATTCGGAACCAGCGTCGAGCAGAGCCAGCGATCTGGAGATCGTCGGCGTGCTGCGCGACGCCAAATACGAGGGCGTGCGCAGCGATGTGCCGGCCACGATGTTCGTCCCGTCGCTGCAGAGCCGGCCGGCCACGCGTGTTTCAGGTGCGGACGGCGGGCGATCCGACGGCGATCGTCGGCGCCATCCGCGAAGCGGTCCGGCAGGTCGATCCCGGATCTGCCGTTGATGGATGTGTCGACGCAGGCCGAGCAGATCGACAAGAACCTGCAGCAGGAGCGCGTGTTCGCCCAGGCCTACGCGATGTTCGGCGCGCTGGCCATGCTGCATCGCCTCGATCGGCCTGCTTCGGGCTGATGTCGTGCAGCGTCGCGCGGCGCACGAACGAAATCGGCATCCGCATGGCGCTCGGCGCGCAGAGCCGCCACGTGCTGCGTCTGGTGATGAGCGAATCGATGACGCTCGTGATTCGTCGGCATCGTCGTAGGCCTGGCGCGCGGCGCTCGCCGCCGGGCCGGTTGTGACCGCCCTGCTCTTCGGGCTCTGCCGCCACCGACGCCTTGTCGCTGGTTGCGGCCACGCTCGTCATGCTGATCCGTGTCGAGCCTTCGCCGGCTATCTGCCGGCGCGCCGCGCGGCGCGAGTCGATCCGCTCGTGGCGCTGCACTACGAGTAGCGTCGATGTCGGATCTCGAGCCGCCTGACATCGCGCCAGAACCGCCGGCCCGCCGGCGCGACAGGCGCACCTGGCTGAAGGAAGTCGGCGCGGCAGGCGCCGGTGCGATGATCGCCGGGCACTGCCGCTTCGCAGCCGGCATCCGTCTGGCGCGATTCTGCCGCGGACGTCGACGAGCGGCGTGTATCCCGCCTCGCGGCCGCGGCTTCATGAAGTTCAGCTTCGATTGCCCTGAGCCATCGGTGGCCTTCGAAGGGTTCGAGTTCAGCTTCCGGGTCTCACGCAGGAGAACACGCTACAGCCTCGCGCCGGATCATCTTGGCGGTGCGCGCGTCTGACAACGGCCTCGAGATCCGTTGTGACGAGCTCACCTGGGCCGGTGGACAGCAGCGCGCGTCGGGGCGCGTGACCGCGCGTCTGACACGACGAGGCGACGCCGTCGAATGCGAAGCCGACGTCGAGATGGAGCGGCCCATCAAAGCCGTCGGCGATGGATCCTGCGCGGCGTCCCGCGCGGACGGCTGTCGGCCGCCGGGGCGCGCGTTCTTCGATCCGCGCGACGACGAGGTGCTGCTCGGCTATCCGTTCTCGGGCGGCGATCTCATCGGTCCTCAGGGCAATGGCGGCCTGACCACGCCGCTCGTGCTCGTCCAGGCGCCGGAAGGCCCGATCGTCGCGCTGTCGTCGCTCGACGATCGCGTCCGCACCAAGCGGATCTACTTCCAGCCGGGCGAGGACGGCTATCGCGTCGAAGCGCTGCGTCGAAGCCGAAGGCTGGGACTCAGTCGCGATCGTTCGATGCTACCGGCCTGGCGGATTGCGCGCGGCGACGACGATTGCGGCGCGGCGGCGCCGCACTTCGCGCACATCGAACGTGTCTTCCGCCTTCCCACGCTGGGACGCCCGTGGCGATGTGCCGGACTGGATGCGCCGCACCGGCGCTGGTCGTCACGCTGCACGGCATGCACTACACCGGCTACATCTTCAACGACTACGCGCGGATGCTCGCGATTCTGCAGCTGGATGGCGACGCGGATTCCGGCCGAGCGCGTGCTGGTGTTCCTGGCGTCGTGGGACGGGCGCTACTACTGGGACTATCCGCTCGTATGCCCCGTCCGGCCGCATGGGCGGCGAGGCCGGCTTCCGTGCACTCATCAACGAGGGGCAGGCGCTCGGCTTCCGGATGATGCCGATGTTCGGCGCCAACTCCGCCAACCGGCAGCAGCCGGCGTTCGCAGAGCGTCGGCCGACGCGGCGACGTCGAAGATCGACGGCGACCGCTTCGATCTGAACTGGGTGGACTGGGACAACGATCGCCATCAGGACGGCTGGCTGTCCTACATGAACCTCGGCGTCGATTCGTGGCGCGACCTGGATGACCGATCGCATCGCCGACGTCATTCAACGCTACGGCGTCGACGCCTACTTCCTCGACATCGTCGGCGGCTGGGTGAACTAACCCGAAGGCCGACATGCACGAGGGGACACGGCGTCTCGTGGCGGAGCTTCGCCAGGCGGTTTCCCCGCGTGGCCGCGGTCGGCGAGATGCACTACGACGCGTTGCTCGAGTTCATCCCGATGTATCACTCGTTCGGGCAGACGCTGGTCGCAGACCTGGTTCAGCGGCACGGCCGGTTCTTTCAGCATTTGAGCCACCCGGCGCCAGGACGTGGCAGCACTGGCGTGCACGAGGCGGGCTTCGGCCGCTGGAATCCACAAACGCTTTCGCTCACCGAGACGACGATCCCGACGCTGAATGTCGTCGACGACACGTTCGACAGCTATCGTGCGGAGATGGACGCCGTGATTCAGCGGGCGAAACTCGCGCGCGCAGCTCTGAGAACGGAGTGACCAGGTCGCGTCTTGCCCCGCCTTCGCCGCGTGGAAAATCGCCCTCCGCCGCTGGCTCACGATCACGGCGTCGGTTGGGGTTAGCCGGATCGCCGGTGAGCCGACTGTTCACCGGTGGGGTTTGCCGATCGCCGTCCGCGTACTCATCGACCGACGCCGATCACGGCACGGCTGCGGAGCCGTTTTACAGCTTCGCGTGTCACGCGGCTCAGAGGTCGCGGCGACACGACCCGGTCGCTCCGGGGATAGCAGTCTTGACACTGAGCTGACGCTCATCTCACCCGCGCGACCAAGCCAATCCGGGAATCCGAGTTATCAGACGAAGCTTGCCCGGCGGTCGGCTCGATAGAGGAGCTGGCCGTAGCGGTCATGCGTTCCCGGCACGCGAACCACGACCGCGCGCTACTTGAACGTGAAGGATGACTACCTACAGGAGTTGATCGAGTAAGTGGAAGCCGCTGGCGGTTGTAAAGGGGATGGATCTTTTCTATTTCAACGTCAGCACAAACCTGTGCATGTCGGACAGAACTTCGGCTTCGCGTGTCAGGAAACAGGTAATGACCTGCACCCGGTAGCTCGACCACGCGAGCACCGGGACGCTGTGCTTGAGGGTCGCGGTCCGTTGGTCGACCTGCTTCCGCTCGACCTGAGCATAGGCGATGATGGCTGCGCGTCTTCATCATCGTTCACAGGTTGATATTCGCGACCGTCTACGATCACGGTCGACGGTCGATCAGGAGCGCCGGGCGGCCAGGGATAGTCGATGAATACGAGCAATCGGCACTGGATATTGGAGTAGTCGCGTTTAATCTGTCCTCCGCCGATCGCCGCGTTGATGTCACCGGTTGACGCTTTGTATGGACCTACGCGGCCATCCGCAGTTCGCAAAGCCTGCCGCAGTTCGGACCCGGGGCCCACTCTGTGGCCGTTGGCGCGTCGCTGGCTGGCCTGGCGCCCCGGAACGACGAGCGATCTCAATCCCGCGCTGGTAGCTTTCGCATGGCGTCGGGAAGCTTTCTGCCCGCCGCGACGGCGAACTCCGGGTCACCGACCGGTCGCCAGTAGGTCAGCGCGGTCGCGTCCACGTAGATGAGCTTCCCTGAGATCCGGGTTCAGAGTGCTGCCGACCGATCGTTACCGCCTGCCGCCCGCCATCGAGTGACCGGCCAGCACGGGATGATCAAGACGCAGGGCATCGAGCACCCGTAGAACGTCATCGGCCAGGCGTTGATCATCGTATCCAGTCGGGGGTGGCTCGAACTGCCGAACCGCGTCGAGTGATCCCGTAGACGTGGAGCAATACGTAACTGAACGAAGTACATC